>OKVH01000513.1_pt1 | contig 21754 bp, 18 predicted proteins | sample 1604791 | NCBI WGS metagenome assembly OKVH01 (sample SAMN01760919, study PRJEB22395) | human gut metagenome | reverse complement strand
CGAGGATCTGCCAAGGTACACGAAGTATATAAATGACTGGCACAAGTTCCAGAAAGACATGCAGAGAAACCTGATAGAATATATGCGCGCCGGCGAGGATGAGACAGCGAGAAATCAGACCATGCTGGTGCTGCAGGTCATGTATGTGGGAATGTATGATGCGGAGAAGGATTTCTATGAGCAGTTTGATGCCAGACTTGCGCACATACGGGGACTGCTCTGTATGACGGAGTAGAATGGAATATGATGAGAGTATTTTGGCGGGACTTGGTTTACCATATATTTACTTTGTATCGGAAACCTCTCGATCATACAGAGTTATAAATGTAAAAAATAGGGTGTAGAGTTTATATGGGAAAAGTTAGAGATATCATAGATAAGACATTTGAATATGGACAGGGCAGGGGGGAACTGCCGCGAGTCGATGAGCTGGCTGAAGCTATAGAAGTTCTGTCTATGACGCAAAATGATCCGCTTTGCCAGAATACGAATATGTCTGGGGACTCTAAGGATGTTCTCACTGATTTTGAGTATCTTAGAACGAAAGCTTATGATCTGGCGCATGATAGATTCGGAAACAGGATATACATAAGAGGGCTTATCGAGTTTACGAACATTTGCAAGAATGATTGCTACTACTGCGGTATCAGAAAGAGCAACAGCCACGTTGACAGATACCGTCTGACAAAGGATCAGATTCTGGCTTGCGCCGATGAAGGATATGTACTGGGATTTCGCACATTTGTGCTTCAGGGAGGCGAGGACGGAGGCTTTTCGGATGGGACTATAGCTGACATTGTGAGGTGTATCAAGGAGAGGCATCCTGATTGTGCCGTCACGCTGTCATTTGGCGAGCATTCGTATGAGACATACAAGCTGTGGCGGATGGCTGGGGCTGACAGATATCTTCTGAGACATGAAACTGCGAACAGGAAGCACTACGAAAGACTCCATCCAGAGGAGATGAGCTATGACAACAGAGTTCGATGTCTGTATAATCTTAAAAGTCTTGGATATCAGGTGGGAAGTGGATTCATGGTTGGATCGCCGTATCAGACGTCAGTGAATCTGGCTGAGGATCTGCATTTCCTTGCGAAGCTGCAGCCGCAGATGATAGGGATCGGACCGTATGTTCCACATAAAGAGACGCCATTTGCGAAGATGGAGCAGGGAACGGTCAGGCAGACCCTTGTGATGATAAGCATGCTGAGACTGATGTTCCCGAAGGCACTCATACCATCCACCACATCTCTCGGAACGATAGCGGCGGATGGCAGGGAGCGTGGGTTTATGCACGGCGCAAATGTGGTCATGCCGAATCTGTCTCCTGTGTCTGTCCGAAAGAAATACGAGCTCTATGACAACAAGATATGCACGGGGGAGGAATCCGCCCAGTGCCGCGGCTGTCTTGACAGGCGCGCAGAGGCGTTCGGATTCCAGATAGTTGTCGATAGAGGCGACTATATATCATAAGGAGGACCCGCGTAAGCGGGAGATTCCTTATGATGTACGCAGACGCCGCGCGAAGCGCCTTTCATGCGTCTGCACCTTAAGGAGGACTCGCGTAAGCTCATTTTTACTCTCTCTCTTCCCTAATAAACATGAACAGGAAGCTTACGAACAGCAGACAGCAGGAGAACCAGATAGTTCTCATGTCAAATATACGGATGAAGTGACCGCCCACAGCGGCACCGATTCCGAACAGCAGGATGATTGCCCAATAGCACAGGGATTTGAAAAGTGTGTTCCTGTCCTTTGTTCTGAAGTATGCACACAGGGCATCTGTGCCACTTCGTATGTTTCCAATGCACATGGTACTGGCAAATGCATAGCCGTTGACTTTCCTGAATGCCTGTACCTGCATGGCACATGAAAATGAAACCATGGCATTTGCGATAAGATTAAGCCTTATGGGAAGAAATCCCACGATAAGAAGCAGAAAAATCTCACACAATACAACGATCTGTCTCCAATGAAACTGCTGCATATTCTGAAATTTCTGTTTTATACACTCGGCAGCAGCAATTCCAAGTGCAAAAAATAATAGAGGAACGGCATAGTGTACACACATTCTCCAGTTTCGGTCTACAAGATTCTGACCGAGAAGAACTATGTTGCCTGTCTGTGCATTTGCAAATACCTTTCCTCTGAATATATAGGTATATGCATCCTGCAGACCTCCTGATACTGACAGGAAGGCCGCGGTGATGAAAGATTCTGACATTTGTCTATGTGGATAAAACTTCATGGTTCATATACTCCTTGGTTGTAGATTTGACATTTAGGCGCTGATCCCATCTGGGGGACGGAGGTGCCTGACCCCATTCGTGGATCAGGTGCAGTACCTGAAGGTTCTGTCCGTCAGGATCCTTGCAAATATCAGTCCAAGTGGCAGGGCTATGATGATCATGATGGCAGCCGCAAACCAGGACACGGCATCGGAAAGTGACATGATTCCAAAGTTGTATATTGCACGATAAAGATAAAGTCCTGGAACCATGATGACTATAGATGGGACTGTCAGTGAGATTCGCGGATAACCGTTGGTGCTTTTGATGAATGAAGCGAGCAGTCCGGCCGTGAGGGCTCCGGCAAATGCGGCGGCAGCTGCAGGGATGCCGGCAAGATCTACAAGTTCTAGACGTAGAGTGTTGGCTATGGCACCGATGGCAGCGGCTGTGGCAGCCATGTGTATGGAGCTGTTGAACATGATGGAGAATCCGAATACACCGCAGAAGCTGGCAATCAATCTGAATACCAGATGAAGTTCTGGTGTTATGTCGAGTGTCGCAAAATCCTGTGGGTGGAGCTTCAGCAGAAGCGCCATGATCCATGCGAACATCGTTGCCACAAGCACAATGATGATCGAGTATGTAAGCCTCTCAAGTCCTGATCTCAGATCCAGCTTTGAAAGGTCTATGCCGCTGGTGATGAATGGAAATCCCGGTATGATGAACAGCATTGAGCAGATATATCCGGCTTCGTGGAAGGCGGGGATATGGAATGCCAGTTCGGCGGCCTTTAGCAGCAATGCGTACAAAAGACAAGCGGCTGACACGGATACCGCTATGTTCATATATAAAGTAAAATGGTGTTTGATAAGCTTTGTCCTTATGAGATTGCCGATTCCGGCTGCGACAAATGCCAGTATCATTTCTACCGGTCCGCCGCCTAGAAGAAATGTGAAGGCACAGCAGGCTAGGGCAGAGGCAAGTCCGAGACGGAGAGGAGAGTATAAGGCATGTATTTTTTCTATTTCATCAAGCTTCTGATGGATCTCCTCGCCAGTCAGATGCGCCTCTTCATTTGGGAAATTGTCAACAAACTGCTCCATTCTGTAGAGTTTTGAGGTGTTCACCCCGGTATTGGCGATGCACAGGGACTGTGATACACAGTCGTGACCGTCAAAACAGTTGAATTCTATGGACATGAGACCGACATCAACGGTACATGTGACGCCCAGTTCCTTGGAAAGCCTGTTCATGGAAGTACGGACACGCCATGCACCTGTTCCGCATGAGAGCATGATAAGACCGACTCTGCCTATGACAGAAGCCTTTTCAATAAGACCTGCCTTACATATGAGTACATTGCTGTCGGCATTGGCGTAGTCATGCCATGGGATCTCCATGTGATTTTTTTCCATGATGTCTATGTATGATCCAGCATTTGCGGATTTTGCTGTTTTGCCAGTATTACTTTTCTGCATAAATGATCGCCTCGGCTTTCGCAACGTGTCTTTCAAGATTCTTCATGAGCAGTGAATCCGGCAGGAATATTCCAAGCTCGTCATATCGCATGCCCTGCCTGTCCAGGGTATCCTGACCATAGAATACAAATGCCATAGGAAGATTTTTCTCCAGTTCGACCATGATATCCCACACAGCACAGTATGCTTCAGCTTCGGTCTCCTTGAGCTTTACCGTGTCCGGCAGCTCTCTGATGAGCAGGACTCCAGTGCACTCCTCAAGGATCTTCTGTCCGACTTCCATGTTGTCAGAAGTGTATTCATGGCTGTATCTGTATGCCTTTGCAAGATACATATTCTCGTTGTGTGTCATATGTGTGTATATATCGTGAAAGTGCTGATAATCCTTTTCTTTTACAGAGTTTCTGAATTCAGGCAGAAGTTCGCCGTGCTCATCGGTCGTGATGACAGGATTGGTCTTGCCATCGGCGTTGAAGCGATATGGGATGAGGTAGGAATTCCTTAGCAGATCGAACATGGTATTGTTGCAGATGGACATCAGGAATGCAGACATATCTCTGTCCAGATAAGCGGAGAGAAGTGATTTTGCAAATTCTTCTGGTGACAGATTGCAGTCAAAGTCATCATTGCAGAACAGATAATTGCAAAATGTATCCATAAGCTTTTCGCATGCCCAGGGATCCCGTAGGATCTTTTCAAATAATATTTCCGATTTTTCTTCCCTTGGGAAAATAGTCTTTTCTTCCATATGTATGCGCATCCTTTCATATGATAAATGTTGTATTGTCTTTTTAATCTGGTTAGATTATACTATCGAGGTGGCAATAAGTGAAAATCATAATTGATATGACAGCAATAATAAAATGATATGCCAGAGATTGCTGCATAGTGAATAGTTTTACGAAAGGAAAATTCATGAACGTTAATTTCGAATATTATAAGATATTTTATTATGTGGCAAGGTACCATAATTTTACCAAGGCGGCAAAGGTTCTCGGTAACAGCCAGCCAAATGTGACAAGGGCTATGAACTGTCTGGAACAGCAGCTTGGAAGGATACTTTTCGTCAGAACAAATAGGGGAGTGCAGCTCACGAGGGATGGCGAACAGCTCTATTCATATGTGGAGGCTGCAATGTCACAGCTTTTGACGGCAGAGGACGAACTAGCTGACGGCGAGAATCTCACGCACGGAAGTATAGCGATAGGAGTCAGCGAGACGGCACTCAACATTTATCTGCTGGACAAGCTGCGCGCATTTCACATGGCGTATCCGGGGATAAATCTCAAGATATATAATCACTCTACACCTCAGGCGGTGGATGAAGTGAAGAATGGTAGCATAGACTTTGCGGTGGTCACGACCCCAGCTGATGTGGAGGCTCCGCTCAAGAAGATCATGCTGCAGTCATATCGTGAGATACTTATCGGCGGAACGACATTTTTTTCACTTAAAAAGCAAAAACTGTCCATTGCGGAGATTAGGAACTATCCTATGATCTGTCTAGGCAGGGAGACTATGACATTCAGATTCTACGACAGAATATTCAGGGAGCATGGCGTGGAGCTTGCGCCGGACACGGAGGCGGCCACCACGGATCAGATACTGCCACTTGTGAAGTGTGAGCTTGGACTTGCATTTATACCGGAACCGATGGCGAGGGAGGCAGTAAAGAACAAGGAGGTCGTAAAGCTTTCACTTGAGGAAAAGCTTCCGGACAGGAATGTATGTCTTGTGTATGACTGCCTGCACCCACTGAATGAGGCAGCAAAGCAGTTTAAGAAAATAATAGTAGAAAGCAGGTGAGATCATGACACTTCAGCAGCTTAGATATGTGGTGATGGTTGCTGATACGGGCACGATCACTGAGGCGGCTAACAGACTGTATATATCCCAGCCGAGCCTGACAAATGCCATCCATGAGTTGGAAAAAGAGATGGGGATAAATATATTCAATAGGTCTAACAAGGGGATAAGTCCGTCTATAGAGGGTGAGGTTTTTCTTGGCTATGCGAGACAGGTGCTTGAGCAGGCGAAGGTCCTTGAGGACAAATATAAGGGGGATGATGGCGGCAAGAGGAGCTTCTGCGTGTCCACCCAGCACTATTCATTTGCGGTGAATGCATTTGTCGACCTGATAAAGAGATATGGCCAGGATGAATATGATTTCAGCATAAGAGAGACACAGACCTATGAGATCATAGAGGATGTGGCAAGAATGAGAAGTGAGATCGGAATACTCTTCTTGAACGATTTCAATGAGAAAGTTTTGAACAAGATCCTCAAGGCAAATGACCTGGAGTTTCATGAGCTGTTCGTGGCAAAGCCGCATGTGTTCATAAGCAGAAAGCATCCACTGGCGAAGAACGATATCATAACAAATGAAGAGCTGGAGGCTTATCCATACTTGTCATTTGAGCAGGGGGAGCACAACTCTTTTTACTTCTCGGAGGAAATATTCTCCACAACGGAGAGAAAGAAGAATATAAGAGTCAGGGACAGAGCAACGCTGTTCAATCTGCTGATAGGCCTGAATGGATATACTGTGTGCAGCGGTGTCATAGATGAAAAGCTGAACGGCAAGGACATTATATCGGTGCCACTTGCGGATGAGAGCGATATGCGGATAGGCTATATCGTCCACAGAAAGGCGATCCTCAGCAGACTTGGAAATACTTACCTCGGTGCTCTGGGGAAATATCTCACAGCAGGTGAGACAAATGATATAAAGCAGACAGTACTGACGACGAAAGAGGCTGGTGCGGCGGGTTGCGACGAGCCGGAAGATGGTGGTACGGCGTATTGTGACGAGCCAGAAGCTTCAGTAAAAATTCCTCAGAGAAAGCTCCAGCACAGGGGGCGCTTCAACGAGATGAGGAATGACGGAGAGCCTGCCTGCGGAGATGTGAGGGAGAAAGCAGCAGAACATATGAAAAGGGTTAAACGGGATATGTAGAGAGACTCGTGAAGATGGCAGGGATGCAGATTTTTCGTCGATCTGACATAGAATATAAGATATAAATATAGCGCGGATATAGCGTAAAACTATATTCACGCTATATTTTTATGTATTATACAAGTGAGGGATGTCTTTATATAATGTGGAGCAGACGCATGAAAGGCGCTTCGCGCGGCGTCTGCGTACTTCGCAAGGAATCTCCCGCAAGCGGGTCCTCCTTACGAAAACTTGTGGAGCAGACGCAATAAATTACAGGAGGATATGATGAAGACATCAGTTATAGGATTTCCGAGGGTGGGAACATTAAGAGAGTTAAAATTTGCATCTGAAAAATATTTCAGACATGAGATAACGGCGCAGGAGCTTACAGGAATTGCAGCGGATCTAAGGCACAGACACTGGATAACACAGGTGGCAGCAGGAATAGATTTTGTTCCATGCAACGACTTTTCATTCTACGATATCGTGCTTGATACAGCAGTTCTTCTCGGAATTGTGCCAAAGAGATACAGAGAGCTAAATGTCTCAAAGCTTGACACGTACTTTGCCATGGCAAGGGGGTATCAGGGAGAATCTGGAGATGTGAAGGCTCTTGCGATGAAGAAGTGGTTCAACACAAACTATCACTACATAGTTCCGGAGATAGAGGATGACACAGTGATAAGCCTTGACTGTGAGAAACTTACAGGTGAATACGAGGAGACCAAGAAGCTGGGGATCAAGACAAAGCCTGTGGTTACAGGACCGTACACAATGCTTAAGCTCTGCAGATATGTGGGATCAAAGAATGCAGAAGATTTGGCTGATGATGTGGCAGAGGCTTACAGACAGCTCATTGCCGAGTGCACAGATAAGAATGTGGAGTGGCTGCAGTTTGATGAGCCGTCACTGGTGAGAGATATGGATGACGATGATAAGGCACTTTTCCACAGGGTGTATTACAGGGTATTTGCAGATCATGTGGGGTGTAAGATACTCCTCCAGACATACTTCGGTGATGTGAGGGATGTGTATGAGGATATCATAAATATGCCATTTGCTGGAATAGGTCTTGACTTTATAGAGGGCAGACAGACTGGAGAGCTTATCAACAGATACGGATTCCCTGGGGATAAGGTACTTTTTGCTGGTCTGGTAAATGGAAAAAATATCTGGAGAAATCATTATGACAAGACACTCAAGATCATAAGGCAGCTCCGTGATAAGAAGATAAATGTGGTTCTGTCTACATCCTGCTCACTGCTTCATGTGCCATACACACTTAAGCATGAGACGAAACTATCACAGGACTATCTGAGGTTCTTTGCATTTGCGGAGGAGAAACTTACTGAACTCTCGGAGCTTGCGACACTTGCTGAGAGATATAACTATACAGAACTTGAGGCATATCACAAGAATCAGGAGTTATTTGAGGGAACAAGAGACTGTAACAGCAATGAGGTGAGACAGAGGCTTGCGGCAGTGACTGAGGCGGATTATGTAAGACTTCCGAAGAGAAGTGAGAGACAGGCTCTCCAGAAGAAGGAGTTTGGACTTCCAGAACTTCCGACCACCACTATAGGTTCATTCCCACAGACCAAGGATGTAAAGTCGCAGAGAGCACAGCTCAGAAAGGGAGTGGTAACTGAGCAGGAGTATGTGGACTTTGTGAAGAGTAAAATAAAGGAATGTGTAAAGTGGCAGGAGGACATCGGACTGGATGTGCTTGTACATGGTGAGTATGAGAGAAATGACATGGTAGAGTACTTCGGTGAGGCACTTGGAGGTTTCCTGTTCACTGAGAAAGCGTGGGTACAGTCATACGGAACAAGGTGTGTAAAACCACCAGTGATATGGGGTGACGTATACCGCAAAAAGCCGATCACGGTGGACTGGTCTGTATATGCGCAGTCGCTCACAGACAAGATCATGAAGGGAATGTTGACGGGTCCGGTGACGATACTCAATTGGTCGTTTCCAAGAGAGGATATCTCCATAAAGGACTCTATATCACAGATAGCGCTTGCGATCAGAGATGAGGTGCTGGATCTGGAGGCGCATGGAATCAGGATGATACAGATAGATGAGGCGGCACTTAGAGAGAAACTTCCGCTCAGAAAATCTGACTGGTATACAGAATACCTTGATTTTGCAATACCTGCATTCCGTCTGACACACAGCGGAGTGAAAGCGGAGACGCAGATACACACACATATGTGCTACAGTGAATTTACAGATATAATACCTGCCATAGACGATATGGACGCGGATGTCATCACATTTGAGGCGTCAAGATCTGATCTGCAGATACTGGATTCTCTCAGGGAGAACAACTTCGAGACAGAGGTGGGACCTGGAGTGTATGACATTCATTCTCCGAGAGTTCCATCGGTGGCAGAGATCGTGAAGGCGGTAAATGTCATGCTCACGAAGATAGGCCGGAATAAGCTCTGGATCAACCCGGACTGCGGTCTTAAGACCAGAGGTGTGCCTGAGACTGACGCCAGCCTCAGAAATATGGTTGAGGCTGCCAGACAGGTGAGAAAATAGAATAAGAAATTATAATTGTAACCACCGGCTTAGCCGGTGGTTATGATCAAATATTTCCCGAGAGCAGCCAGTCGATCAGGTTGACAGATTTTATACCATCATAGGAAGAGTCCATTCCGGTATCCAGAGAAAGAATAATTTTCTCGTAATTGTCATTAATTTTTTGAAGAGGTGCAAGCTCTCTCTTACGAACATCTTCACTTGTCATTGATTCTGTGACCTGAACATAGATTTTGTCATCTGCCTTTGTCGCTATAAAATCAACCTCGGAGTTATCTATTTTACCAATAGATACATCATATCCTCGGCGCAATAGTTCAAAGTAGACAACATTTTCTATAGCGTGACCAGTGTCACGATCCCTGAAACCGAGCAGATAATTTCTAAGCCCTATGTCCACAATGTAATATTTTCCCAGGGTTCGTAAGAATTCCTTCCCTTTAATATCAAATCTTTTAATATCGTAGAAGAAATATGATTCTAGTAGTGCATTTATATAGGCTTGAACAGTATGAGCACTAGGAGTGCCTTTTCGCTTTCCGTCCTCAAGAAGGCCTTCGTTTGTCAGAACATTACCTATAGAGGAGACGGATATATTACTTCCTATGTTGTCAGCAAGAAACATGATGATCTTCTTAAGGAGAACAGGATCTGTGATCCTTTTTTGACCTCTGCGGTTTTCGCGTTCAAGGATATCACGCATAATCACGGTTGAGTAGATGCCTTCAAGCAGCATAAGCGCTTTTTCCTGGTCTAATCCTACATCGGCAATTCCAGGCATGCCTCCAAAACGCATGTATGCATCGAAAACCTCACGTAGTTCATAATGATAACCAGATTTATCAAATATTTGTTTGCGGGTATTTCCTAAAGCACTTTTTGTCTCTTTGATTTCAAAATCGTGAAAAGTAAGAAATTCAGAAAAAGACAACGGCAGCATTTTTATCTCTATGCATCTGCCGGATAAATAAGTTGCATATTCAGACGAGAGCATATAGGCGTTGGATCCAGTGACATAAATATCACAGTTAAAATCTACACGAAAAGCGTTGACTGCATCTTCCCAGTCAGTAACACGCTGAACTTCATCAAAGAAAAGATACATTCTTTTGTCTAGTATTATATGTTGTTTCACATATTCATAGAAAGAGTCACTGTTCATATTTCTGAATGAGTATGACTCAAAGTTCATTTCAAGAATCTGATCATCAGAAATGCCCATTTCTTTCAGGTGGAGAGTCATTAGTTTTAGCAGGCTGGATTTGCCACATCTTCGTATTCCAGTAATAACCTTGACAGGTTCGGTATCCTGGAAAGCAATAATTTTGTTCAAATATAAATCTCTTTTTTTAAGTTCGTGGGTATCGATCATTTGACATTCCTCCTTGCTATATATTCTGGGAAAAGTATAGCATAAATTATAAAAAAAATAAAGTTTATGCACTCAAGTGCAAAAACTTTTAAAAATTTACATTTTTTGCACTTGAAATACAGAATGCTGGCTGAGCTAATGCGAAGGAGACTACATATAAAATGCTTGACAAATAAACGACAGTTTACTAACATGAAGTGAACGGTCGTTTATTATACAGAGTTGAATATGCTGATACGGAGGGACGTGTACTATATGGAAGAAACTAAAGTCACAAGAGATACTAAGGAAGAGATATTGATAACGGCACTTCACAGATTTGCCAGAGATGGCTATGAGGCGGTGTCGGTGAGCCAGATAGCGGGTGATCTTGGGATTACAAAAGGTGCACTGTACCGACATTATAAGAATAAGCGGGATATATTCGATCATATTGTCGCGAGGATGGAACAGGGTGACAGTGATCAGGCGGAAAGTCATGACATGCCGGAGGGCGATAAAGAGAGCATGCCGGAAAAGTATGAAGAGGTATCACTGGATGACTTTGTGCAGTACAGCAGGTCTATGTTCGAGTACTGGACAGAGGATGATTTTGCCTCTTCTTTCAGAAAACTGCTTGTGGTAGAACAGTTCCGCAGTGCGGAGATGCAGGCTCTGTATCAGCAGTATCTTGTGGCGGGGCCTGTCGGTTATGTAAAGGACCTGTTCAAGAGCATGGGAATCAAAGGCGCAAGGAGGAAGGCTGCACAGTTTTATGCGATCATGTTCCTGTACTATAGCCTTTATGATGGAGCGTCCGACAGGAAAAAGATAAAGAAACAATTTGGACAGGCAATAAGTGAATTTGCGAAAAACTTACTGGTTTGAATATGAATTTGAGTATATTAAGCAACTTGCAGATCACCATAAGCAAATTTTTGTCGTTTGGTGATCGGCAGAAGGAGGTAGATGGAATGAATGATCATGGGGATATCAGCCAGGTCAGACATAGTGAAGATCCGGTTATATGATTGGAAAAAGAGGATGAATACCGGGAAGTCGAGAATCTGGTGCGGAATAGTTTTTGGAATGTGTATCGTCCCGACTGTCTGGAACACTATGTGCTTGATCAGTTGAGAAATGACAGTGCATTTGTCCCGGAACTGGATTTTGTAATGCTGTTAAATGGAGAAATCATCGGGCAGAACATGTTTATGAGGGCGGAAATAACAGCGGATGATGGAAGAAGTATTCGGGTTATGACAATGGGCCCTATATGCATAAAGAATGAATTTAAGCGTAAGGGATACGGGAAGATCCTGCTTGACTATTCACTGCAGAAAGCTGCAGAACTTGGCTGCGGAAGAATTCGACAGGCAGTTTCCATATAAAGAGAAAAAGACACTGCCCGGACAATTCTTTTCATAAGGAGGACCCGCCGTAAAATAAAAGAAAATTGTTACTAAAGCTCGCAAAGTTGCAAAAACAGCCGAAAATAGGTTGGAAAAGTTGCAAAAATCACTGTAAAAAGGTTGGAAAAGTTGCAAAAAATTGCTATCATAGGGATAGAAAAGTTGCAAAAGCAGTATGTGGGGTGATTTTATGCTGGAAAGATCGGCAAAAAAATATATAGATTCATGGATTCAGAGCGGCAGGGATGCTTTGCTCATAACTGGAGCAAGACAGATCGGTAAGACATATCTTATAAAAGAATGCCTCAGAGAAAGTGGAGTGCCATATGTGGAATTGAATTTTATTGATCAACCGGAGCTTGTCACATTATTTGACGGTGCCAGAGATGCAAAGGATCTGCTTATGAGACTTAGCCTGGTGACTAAACAGCCTCTTGAGAAAGGTCATACGATCATATTTTTGGATGAGGTGCAGGAGTTTAAAGATATAGTGACAAGAGTGAAGTTTCTGGTGGAAGATGGGAGCTACAGGTATATCATGAGCGGTTCGCTTTTGGGCGTAGAGCTGAATGACCTCAGATCTGCACCGGTTGGATATCTGCGTGTATGCGATATGTATCCGATGGATCTGTGCGAATTTATGGTTTCTGTTGGTGTGAATCAGAATGTGATCGACACACTGAAGGAATGCTTTATGCAGAGGCTGCCAGTTGACTCGTTTGTACATGAAAAAATGATTGATGTATTTAATCTGTATCTTATCGTGGGCGGAATGCCGGAGGCGGTCAATACCTATGTGGAGACAAATGATCTTGCGAAGGTAGCGGAGGTACATGAAAAGATAGTTAGATTATATAAGAGTGATTTTACAAAGTATGAGACAAGATACAAGCTGAAACTGCAGGAGATATATGATGCTATGCCGGGACAGCTTGATCAGAAAAATAAACGGTTCCAGATCAATAGTATAGGTAAAGGTCTCAGTTATGACAGGGTTGCAAATGATTTCCTGTGGCTTAAGGATGCTGGGGTTGCGATACCGGTCTATAATATAAGTGAGCCGAAACTTCCACTTGTGATCAGTGAGAATAGGAATCTATTTAAACTATTTTTCTCCGATGTAGGGCTGCTGACAAGTAGGTATTCGGATCAGGTAAAAATGGCGATACTGAATAAAGAAAAGTCTATAAACAATGGTGCGCTATTTGAAAATGTGGTTTCTCAGGAACTACTCAGCAAAGGTCATAAAGAATATTATTTTAACAGCAAAAAGCAGGGGGAGCTTGATTTTGTAATAGAACTGAATGGAAAAGTAGTCCCACTGGAGATAAAATCGGGCAAGGATTACAAAAGGCACTCTGCATTGTGCAATGTTTTAGCTGATGAAAATTACGGAATAGAATATGCATATGTTTTTTCGGAGGGAAACGTAGAGGTCAGCGGCAAAAAAGTATATTTGCCAATATATATGATGATGTTTCTGGAAAACGAAAAGATGGTTGATACGATATATAAACTTGATCTATCTGGGTTGACGTTCGATAAGGATATGTAGCATCAGTTTTCGCCTGTTGACGAGCCGATGTTAAAAAAATAGGAGAGACAGCATGAAGATAAAGATGTGCGGAATCACGACCCCGGCCGATGTGGCCGCGGTGAATGAAGTGAGACCTGATTATATAGGAATGGTGATGTATTTCCCGAAATCAAAGAGAAATGTCAGTGCGGAGGCTGCGCGCATGTTACTCGAAGAACTGAAGGAAGAAGTTAAGAAGGTTGCAGTGGTGGTATCCCCGGATGCGGATCAGATAGCGGAGATAGCAGCGCTGGGATTTGATGTTATCCAGATTCATGGACAGGCCAGCGATGAGCTTATAGAGAGTGCGCATTTGCCTGTATGGAAGGCGTTCAATGTGAAGGATATGGATATGTACCCACATTATCAAAGCCTTTCGAATGTTGCAGGTTATGTGTTCGATGCCGGTGAACCTGGAAGTGGCAAGACATTTGACTGGAATAGTTTGAATGAAATAGAGCGTGATGGAAGGCTGTTTGTGCTTGCCGGAGGTCTCACGGCGGACAATGTGCGGAGGGCGATAGAGCAGGTACATCCTGACGTAGTCGATGTGTCATCTGGCATAGAGTACGATGTGGTAGGTGGCGTCCAAAAATCGGGCAAGGATCCGGAGAAGATGCGTCTGATGAAGAGGAATACCGCTGCTTGGCAGATTTCTGGTAAATCTGATAATTGATTCTCACTAATCACAGTCAAAATGGTGAAAAAGATACAAAATTGTATCTAAATACTCATATAAGCGGAAAAAAGGACAAAGTTTGGAGACTTTGTCCTTTTTCATGAGATAAACTTAATTTAGCGATAATTTTGTATCTATTTCACATGCATGGTAAATCCAAATTCCCATTCATCCTCGTCAAATCTGTATTTCTTATCAAGCTCTGGGCCGCAGCTGTTAGAGCCAATACCATTCTGGCGGTAGTCTATGCATAGGACGGACTTGCCGCTTCCTGGCAGCTCATAGTTGTGGGCAGCCACTGTGAGTTCCTCTGCGGTGTAAGGCGAGGCGTTCATTGAAAATGGCACAGCGGATGTCACGGTTATGCTGTGGGCTGTTGTAGCTGCGATCGTTTCGGCTGTCTGCGCATTGCAAATGCTCTGATATGATGAACCGTTGACAAAGTTATTTTTGTCGGAGCTATTCCTGTCAGACTCGTCGCTTGCTCCAGGGGCACTGACCTGAACAAGGCTACAGTCAAAGTGGCTTCCATTTTCCTGCGGCATGATATAGTCCTCGTGCATCTCGTCAATGGATGCAGAGAATGAGCCATGCCAGCTTGCATGGTGCTTGTCGATATAACTCTCGTATGGCCCCATACCGATATAATTTACATTTCGCATATCTTCTCTCAAAATCATCCTCACGCCGAATCTTGGGAGCGTAGGGAATTCAGCATTTTTCTTTACATGCATTTTTGATTTTATAGTTCCTTTAGGTGTTATTATCCATTCAGCGTTTATCCTCAGAACAGGCTGTACCGTTGGTGCTGAGAGGCTTGACGTGCACGATATCACGGCACATCCATCTTTTATAATGCAGCCAGTCTCATATGTCCTTTCGGATATCATGTCATAGTGGGCTCTTAACCACTCGTTCTTGATATTTCTGTCGTTGTCCGTAGGGGCACGCCAGATTGTCTTATCGCATGGAGCGGCGAGAAGTTCCTGACCATCTACTGCAACACCTGCAAAGTTTCCTGTATTTCTGTCAAACGTATATTTAAAATTACTTCCGTTAATAACAAATTCTGTGTCGCTTTCCGATATATGAAGATGGGCAGAAGCTGTATTCTGCGCCTTGTCCATAGTCTGTGCCTTGCCCAAAGCTGATGTTTTATCCAGAATCTCGTCTGTATTCTGCTTTGGTGAGTCAAGTTCAACTTCATCGAATCCAAGCACATCACCTTCCTTGATAAATGCACTGCCTACAGCTGCCTTATATATCACACGGAGGAATGCTCTATGTGGAATCATATCCTTTATGCAGGCTTTATCACTGAAACGCTCAGCGATACTAGAGCAATCGGCAGCAGTTGAGCTGCCTGAATTATCAGAACCATTGATTGTGGATAGGTTATGCATAAAGTTCTGCATTTCCGTAATAAGTCCCAGGCTGACAGTCCCATCGCCGTGAGGTGCCACGGAAGGAACATCAATATTCCCGGATATAACCACCTGTCCATCACAAGTGACTTCATAGCTCATAGTGAGGTAATCCCTGATGTCAGTGAAATCCAGATAATTGTGCAGCGTCAGAATTCCATTTGCCCCATCATAGTTAGCAAGCCTGGCCGGACGGTGGATATTCTTGAATTCAAGCAGTCCAGTGTGTGGTCTGCGGTCAGGATAGACAAGGCCATCCATACAGAAATTACCATCGTGGATAGTCTCGCCGTTGTCGCCTCCGTAGGCGTACATAGCCTTGCCGTTTGCCGCTTTGCCCCTGTATATGGCGTGGTCGCACCACTCCCACACAAAACCGCCACAGGTGGTCTCGTGGCTGTCGAAGAACTGGAAGTAGTCCTCCAGATCTCCAGGGCCGTTGCCCATGGCATGGCAGTATTCGCACAGGATGTAAGGTTTGTCGCCATCACCATCTATATACTCAGCCATCTCGGATATGGATGGATACATTCTGCTGTAGAGGTCTAGATTGCTGTAGTCATATTTTCTCTTGCCGTCTGTATATTGGGCACTTTCGTAGTGGGTGAGACGGGAGCTGTCATAGGACTTGACCCATGCCAGAGCCTCCTCAAATGTCACGCCGTATGCGCTCTCATTTCCCATGGACCAGATAACAACGCTGGCACGGTTCTTGTCCCTGATGACACAGCGCCTGATGCGGTCAAGAATGGATTCACAGAATTCAGGGTTGTTGGCTATCGGTTCATTCCACCTTGCTGCCTTGTTGTCCCAATTGTTATCCGAATAGAACAATTCACTTGGACCATGTGCCTCTATGTCAGCCTCGTCTATCACATAGAATCCGTATTCGTCGCAGAGTTCATAGAAATAAGGCACATTTGGATAGTGGCTGGTTCTGATGGCATTGACATTGTGCTGCTTCATGAGAGACATATCCCTGATGATCTGTTCTCTGCTGATGGTAAATCCTGTCACAGGGTCGGAGTCGTGCCTGTTCACTCCGTGGAACTTGATCGGCATACCATTGATATACACGATCTTATTCTCTATGGTTATCTCCCTGATTCCTATCTTGTCAGTGATGACCTCTCCGGCGCATCTGATGATGACAGTGTAGAGGAATGGTCTTTCTGCATTCCACAGAACAGGAGAGTCAATCGATAAAGTAATACTGCTGGAGCTGGCTGTGGTTTTAATCTCGGCTGCATTGGTATTGGTACCGCCCTGGGCGCAAATATCACGTTTTACACAGCCTGATGAACATATGTTGCCATCGGCGTCCAGAATAGTAACTTCAATATCAACATTTGAATCAGCGCCTTTATCAACCATTGTTTCTGGTTTTGATGAAAAACGGTCTTCAACGCAGGAATATTCTGTAAATGCTGTGAAGTCTATGGTTACATCTGCCATAGTTGGATCCTTTATATCGTCACAGCTGGTCTTTATGAAATAGTCATATACAGCACCCTCAGAGCGTTTCAGGATATATACATCCCTGAAAATACCGCTCATGCGGAACTTGTCCTGATCCTCTAGATAGCTTCCGTCGCACCATTTGAGGACGAGTAGGCAGAGCCTGTTGGAGCCATTCCTTATGAATTCGGTTATGTCAAATTCACTGGTTGAGTGGGACACCTGGCTGTAGCCCACGTATCTGCCGTTGAGCCATACATAAAAACAGGAATCTACGCCCTCAAAGTTCAAGTGCGCGAGTGGTGCGTCCCTGTTTTGATCGTAGTCGAAGTCGGTCACATATGCTCCGCATGGGTTGTCCTTTGGAACATAAGGTGGGTCAAATGCAAATGGATACCTGACATTGGTGTACTGGTGATAGTCGTATCCGTGCATCTGCCATACTGATGGAACCGGAATATCATCAAAGCTGGACACATCATAGTCCTCACTGTAGAATTCGTCCTGAAGCTTGTAAATGCTGTCGTAGTAGCGGAACTTCCAGGTTCCATTCAGAAACTGTACTCTGTCCGAGTGATCCCTTGCATCAAGGGGAGAGCTGTACGCCTTTTCTGCAGGAATGTAGTAATTCCTTTCCGGCATGGTGTTCTCATGCAGAATATGCAGATTTTCGTAGTGACGTGGAATAATCATAACAATACCTCCTATGGTAATTTTAATATGTAAAACGTTGTATATTCGTCATTTGTTAGATATATTATAAGACAACGGCACATGAACAGTCCATGCATATAATTAGACAAAATATGTACATTCTAGTTTTGTAAGGCAGATACGCCGCACCCTGCAAGGGGGACTTGCAGGGTGAAAGCCTCTGAACAGATAAAGAGGAAAAGGGGAGAGACATACGGACTTACACAAATAGTGTAAAAAACAAAAGAAAGGAGCCGCACATGTACACAAACTCAGCCTACATCCACAATTCTCTGTTAGACATAGTGGATAAGAGCAAACCAATCATAATAACAAGCTGCGGAACTTACAAGCTGTATACGCAGAAGGAGTTTACAACCTACAGACCAAAAGGGCGAAAAGATTATCAGCTAATATACGTGGCGGCGGGTAAAGCACATTTTGAGATAGACGGAAAGGATATGATTGTCTGCCCCGGAAATATGGTTATCTACAGACCAAGACAGATGCAGAGGTATGTGTATTACGGGGACGAACACACGGAAGTATTCTGGGTGCATTTCACCGGGGGAGAGGTGAAGCAGATACTCAGACGATATGGGATAGATGATGATGTGAATATATTTTATGGTGGAGACCATGCGGAGTATAGAATCCTGTTCAAACAGATGATACAGGAACTGCAGCTCTGCTGGGATGACTATGAGGAGATGCTGGAATATATATTCAGACAGATACTCATCTCAGTGCACAGGCAGCAGGGGCATGATGATGCCAAGACTGTGTCAGCCATGGCGGAGGAGATGGACCGTGCGGCGGCATATTTTAGTGAGCATTATAACGAGGGAATACTTGTGGAGGACTATGCAAGCATGCACAACATGAGCGTGAGCTGGTTCATACGGAACTTTAGACAGCGCATCGGCACCACGCCCACACAGTATATCATGTCAAAGCGTATAGCCAATGCTCAGATGCTTCTCGAGAGCTCTGATTATAACATGACAGAGATCGCCAAGATTGTTGGATACGACAACCCTCTCTACTTCAGCAGGGTGTTCAAGAAAGAAAAGGGGATGTCACCGATGGAGTACAGGAAGTCGATCAGGCGGTGATGGCAGTTTGGACTATGCGCAGACAAACAACTGGAAATTCTTATAGTAAAGTGTATATAATATAGAAGAAACTGCCATGTGTGTTGTGGCTAAGTTAGTAATGAAAAATGATTGAATGATTGGAGGAACTGGATATGAAGGTTTTAATGTTGAATGGAAGTGCAAAGTCACAGGGCAATACATACCGCGCGCTTTACGAGGTAGGCGAACAGCTTAAGAAGGAAGGCATAGATTACGAGATATTCCAGATCGGAGCAGATCCGATAAGAGACTGTATAGGCTGTGGTCAGTGCGGTGCAAAGGGCTGCTGTATATTTGATGATGACAAGGTGAATGAATTTGTGGAGAAGGCAAAAGAGGCTGACGGATTCGTATTTGGATCACCTGTATACTATGCTCATCCAAGTGGAAGAATATTATCATTCCTTGACAGGGCTTTTTATAGTGGTAAGAAGGCGTTTGAGTATAAGCCGGGCGCATCAGTGGCAGTTGCAAGACGTGGCGGTACATCGGCAACTTTTGATGTACTGAACAAATACTTTGGCATATCGCAGATGCCTGTTGCAGGCTCTACATACTGGAATCTTGTACACGGACGCGTACCTGGAGAGGCCGAGCATGATGCAGAGGGTATGCAGACCATGAGGAATCTTGCAAGGAACCTTGCATGGATGCTCAAATGCTTTGAAGCCGGCAAGGCAGCCGGCGTGGCACTCCCTGACACAGAGAGAGGAAACCAGACGAATTTCATAAGATAATAAAAGCTGTCGAAGCATAAAGACGATAAATTCCATATCTGTACTGTCTGCAAAACGATAGTGAAAACGACCGAGTTTCGATGCAAGGTGGAGATTGCACCATTTTGTGGGAAATAGATAGTATATCTGGGATGAAAAAAGAGAAACAAGGGGTCAGACTCCAAGAGAGGGGGTCAGACCCTTTGACAGGGAAAGGACGCCGTACGGCGTCCTTTCTATTTTATAGTTCATCGTCCGTCTCAATGTAATCAGGTCGGTTGTTGTTCATGGTCTCCTGGCTTGAGAGCGTTCTCTGGCGCTTTCCCAGCCGGTAGGCGTTTGGCGACAAGCCGGTGGTCTTGCGGAAGATCTTGTGAAAGGCTTCGGCGGACTGGTAGCCGCATGAAAATGCAATACTCTCAACAGAAAGCTCAGATATGGTAAGCATATGCTGGGCTTTTGTTATGCGGAAGTTCTGCAGGTACTTCACAGGGCTCATCCCAGTGTATTGCTTGAACAGATCAGAAAAATAGCTTCTGTTGATTCCAACGTAGTCAGACAGCTCCTCCACCTTCATCGGCATACTGTAGTGGTTCTGGATGTATGATATTGCGTGGTTCACATATGCGTTTCCGGATGGAGCCTCCAGCTTATCCTTCTGTGCATTGGCGATGACGGACAGAGCGAGATAGAGCATACCCATGAGCCTGTAGTGGTCGGCGTGGCCTGATGTGTTGTGGGCAAGCATGTCGAACACATATTTCTTCAGCTTGTCGCCGTCCTCACAGGTGAAGATTGGCTGGTTCTGAGTGAGGCCGATGCTGCTCAGCGTGTCGTGGGCGCATCTGCCCGAGAAACCAAACCATACATAACGCCATGGATGGTGCTCGTCCGATATATATGTGGCCGGGGTGTCAGGTTCGATGAGAAACCCCTGCCCTTTTTTTAAATGATAGTGGGCGCCCTTCACATAGAAGTCGCCCTCCCCCTCAAGAACAAAATGTATAAGGTAGAATGTCTTGACCGCCGGGCCTGCCTTGTGCAGCGGTTCGGTTATCGAGTGCCCGAACACATTCAGGTAGAGGTCTGTGTCATTCTCCTGGGGGAATTCCATTACGATCTTATTTTCCATTTTACAAACTCCGCAGATTAATTTCTGAATGTATTGACTTCAGAAATTAATCTGATAATCTTGATGAGATTTCGGAAAAATCTATATACAGATCTTCATATATATTAACTTTGATTATAGAGTCAAATGAGTATTGTATATTTAAAAGATTTTTCTCGAAATAATTAACAGTGACTGTTTTTCGCCTAGGGTCTACAATCCAGTATTCTTTGACCCCGGCATTCTGATAATAATATAATTTCCGTATATAATCATCAACAGGATTTTCTGGTGAAACGATCTCTATAATAAAATCTGGTGCGCCGTTGCATCTTTTGCCATCCAGCTTATCCTTATCGCAGACAACCATAATATCGGGCTGAACAACAGTGAGTGGATCGTTTGACAGAATAACATCAAAAGGTGCATGGAAAATCTTGCCACTTCCTTTTTTACTGCGGATATAATTGTTTATTGATGTTGATAATTCCATGGATATGGTTTGATGGTCTTCTGACGGACTTGCCATATTGTATATAATGCCATCAAATACTTCTATTTGGGAATCCTCTGGAAGATTTTCGTACTGTTCTAAATTTATAAGATCTGAACGTTTCTGCAATGCAGGCATATGAACACATCCTTTCATTATAATATATAAGAGTATAACATACATTCAACCGGATTATCCATACAATAATAAGTTCCATCAGAAAAACAATCTAACAAATGGACATATATTTGCAACGCTATGCCATGTTCAAAATCTGTATATTGTTATAGAATTATATTCACAAAGCAAGAAGCGCAACGGCGTAGCGCAGAAAAAACGCGCAATATGGACAACAAAAGAACGGACATTAAGAAAAATAACGAAAAATTATAAAATGGAGAAAGGCGGAGTTACAGAAAATGAAGAAGATCGAAGAGTTAAAAAAGATGATATCAGGTGGAGAATTTGATGAGAAGCTTGCACAGATATATCTTGACAAGGATATGAT
>OKVH01000512.1_pt1 | contig 21773 bp, 18 predicted proteins | sample 1604791 | NCBI WGS metagenome assembly OKVH01 (sample SAMN01760919, study PRJEB22395) | human gut metagenome | reverse complement strand
CAGCCTCTGCCGGCCGCCGCGCCCTCCGCCGGTCCGTGGGCATGGCTTATTGTTGGTGCTTCCATTTCGGCACTGACCGTTTTAGCCCTCCGCCGCCGCAGTTAGATCGCAAAAAGGCAAAACAAAACCGCCCGTCCGGGCGGTTTTATTTTGCCCTGCGCGGGTCAGGGCCGTTCACCGACAGCGCGCCCCGGCGCGCCGCCTGTAAAACAGGCGAAAAATTCGGCGTTTCAGGGGGAAGCCGTTGCAATACGGTATTAAGATGCTATAATAAGGCTGGTATGATAGGAACGGAGGTCCAGCCATGATCGAGAAGGAAGCCTTTATCGCGGCACTGCTGCCGATCTGCGACACCGTATGTGAATATGACAGGACACGGGGAAAGCTGCGGGTCCGGAAAACCAGTCTGGCCAGTGGGCTGGAGGACAAATGGTACACCGTAGAGGAGCTGCGTGACATCTTTCGGGATAACGGCGGTGTGTCGGCGGAAAAAAGCGTGTGGATGCGCTATCTCAGCAGCGAAAACCTGCGGAGCTTTTTCTACGAAAAGGAGCGAAACGAGAGCTTTCGCCTGCGGTTCCGGCAGGGCGGCGTAGGCTGCCGGCAGTATGACATCCGCATCGACCGGATCAACGACTATGTGCTGGTCATCTCCGGGCGGGATACACAGGAGCAGGAGATAGACGCGCTGACCGGCGCGCTGAGCCGCAACCATTACCAGCGGGATATGAGCAATGAGGTATACCGCGGCGGTGTAGCGCTCATCGATATGGACGATCTGAAGCTGTATAACGATATGAATGGCCATCAGGTGGGCGACAACGCGCTGCGGGCGCTGGCGGATACCATCTATGAGGTAGTGGGCCGCAGCGGCTCGCTGGTGCGCTACGGCGGCGACGAGTTTTTGCTGCTGCTGCCGGGCGTGGAGCAGGCGGCCTTTGCCACCGTGCTGGGAGACATTCAGCGGCGGCTGCGGACAGTGAGCATACCGGGCTGCGAGGGCGGCCAGCATATCACCATCAGCGTGGGCTGCGTCATGGCGCAGCAGGAGACGATCGCCCAGGCGGTGCAGCGGGCGGACCGGCTGATGTACCGGGCCAAGCGGAGAAAGGACGCCGTGGTCACCGAGGATACTCCCGTGGAGGGGGAGGAGATCAAGCCGCATATTCTTGTGGTGGACGATGCGGCTATGAACCGCGCGATACTGCGGGAGATGCTGGCGGAGGATTTCAACGTGCTGGAGGCGGAGGACGGCCGGGAGTGTATGGCGCAGCTGGAGACCTACGGCGCGGATATCTCACTGGTGCTGCTGGACATGATCATGCCGGAGCTGGACGGCCTGCAGGTGCTGGAGGAGATGAATAAGCGGGGGTTTATCGAGGATATCCCGGTCATTATCATCACGGCGGACGGTTCAGAAGAAAAGGTGCGGCAGGCCTACGACATGGGCGTGGCGGACTACATAGAACGGCCCTTTGATATCCGTATCGTGCGGCAGCGGGTGATGAACACCGTGAAGCTGTACGCGCGGCAGCGGCGGCTGGCAGCGGTGATGATGCAGCAGCTGCGGCGGCAGGAGCATATGATGGGCATCGTGGCGGATATCCTGTCGCGGGTGATGGGCTACCGCAACGGCGAGGGCGCGGACCACGGGCGGCACGTGGAGCAGATCACGCAGCGGCTGCTGCAGAGAATGCTGGAACGCACGGATAAATACGGCCTGACCCTGCAGGACTGCCGGCGGGCCGCCGCCGCGGCTATGTTCCACTACATCGGAAAGATGGGCGTGCCGGATGCCCTGCTGCGAAAGCCTGGCCCCCTGACGCCGGAGGAGTTTGACGAGATCAAGAAGCATACCCTGATCGGCGAGGAACTGATGCGGGGCATGAAGGAGATGGAAAGCGAGCCGTTGGTGGAGGCTGCGGCGGAGATCTGCCGCTGGCATCACGAGCGGGTGGACGGCAGCGGCTATCCCGACGGGCTGAAGGGCAACGAGATACCGATGACCGTGCAGGCGGTGGGCCTGGCGGACGCCTATGACGCGCTGGTGAGCCAGCGGGTGTACAAGCCGGCGTATACCCATGCGGAGGCGTTGGCTATGATACGGGGCGGCGAGTGCGGCGCGTTCGATCCGCTGCTGGTAGACTGTCTGGAGGACATACAGGGCGCACTGTGCCGTGAGGTATACGGCATGAGAGGTAAGGAATGAGCAGGACAAAAAGATTGCTGGCGGTGCTGCTGGCGCTGTGCGGCGCGTTGCTGTGCGGCTGCGGACAGCGGGAGACGGAAACGGAAGAGCTTCCGGTGCTGGTCATTGGCAGCGACAACTATGAGCCGTATTTCTATCTGGATGAGGATGGCGCCTATGCGGGTATCGACGTGGAGATCGCAAAAGCAGCCTGTGAGCGATTGGGGTGGACGCCGGACTTCCGGCAGATATCCTGGCAGGAGAAGGACGCCCTACTGGAGCGAGGCGACGTGGACTGCCTCTGGGGCAGCTTCTCCATGAACGGCAGAGAGGACCGCTACCGCTGGGCAGGGCCGTATATGTACAGCCGTCAGGTGGTCATAGTGCAGGCGTCCAGCGATATTTACGGTCTTGGCGACCTGAACGGCAAGCGCATCGCCGTGCAGACCTCCTCCAAGCCGGAGGAGCTGTTTCTGAAGCATCAGGTGCCCGGCGTGGAGCAGGTGGACAGCGTGTACTGCTTCGCCGACACGGTGGACGTGTTCGCTGCGCTGGACAAAAGCTATGTGGACGCCTGCGCCGGACACGAGACGGCGTACCTCACCTTCATCGCCGGGCGCGCCGGGGAATACCGGGTGCTGGAGCCGGGGCTGCTGCGGGCAGGGCTGGGCGCGGCGTTCTATAAGGACGACGGCAGCGGCAGAGCGGAGGCTCTGAACGAAATGCTGCACGAGCTGGTGGCGGACGGCACCGTGGCCGCCATTCTGGAGAGCTACGGCGTGGACGCACAGGCGGCTTTAGCGGGGTTGATCCATGGGCAATAAGTTTTCCAACAAATATATCTGGGTGCTCATGCTGGTGCTGGGCGTCTTTGTGATGGCGGTCACGGCTCTCATCGGCGGCAACAGCAGCATCCGCAACGCCCAGCAGACCGCCCAGCGGACGCTGCAATATCTGCAAAACCAGTGCATCAGCTACCGCGACATCGTCGCCGCCGACCGGCTAAAGAGCCTCGTGCGGCTGACGGAGCAGGCGCAGGAGGTGGCGGAGCGCGAGGGTATGGTGGGGCAGAACCGCTCCAACGGGGAGCTGGCGCGGTACGCCCAGCGTCAGCGCGTAACCTGCGTGCTGGTGCTGGACAAGGATCTGGAGATCGAGTTCAGCTCCGGTGCGGACATGGACTGGAGCGATTACTACACCAATGAGGCGATCCGCTCCATCATGGACTACCCGGAGAAGATCTTCGCCCGCCGCCTGACCCGTGACGGCGCGGTATACGACATAGCAGCCGTGGCGCGCGTCGAAAATCCCGGCGTCGTCTTCTGCGTCCGCCTCCAGTCGAACACGATCATCGCCTCCTACCGTGCGTCCATCGAGAGCCTGCTGGCGGGCTACGAGACGCTGCTCAATGACAAGGTCTACACCTACATCACCGACGGCGAGCGCGTGGTGGGCAGCAGCGCGGCGGAGCAGTGGAACCTGCCGGTGGACGAGGTGCCCCTCATCCGTGCGCTGGAGTCTTCCCCCTCCCCGGGCAGCAAGCTGACCCAGCTCCGCACGGACGGCACGTTCTTCGGTGCACGGGAGCGATACCAGCAGTACAGCCTGTATGTGTTCCTCCCCAATGAATACGTGTTCATCCTGGGCAAGAACATGGTGATCTCCGCCTTCGGCGTCTACGCGCTGGCGGCGGTCTTGGCGACGCTGCTGGTGCTCCGCACCACGCAGGAGCGCAAGCGTCGCGAGATGGACTACCAGCACCGTCTGGAGGAGGAGGTGCGCCGCGCCAGCGCGGCGGACCAGGCCAAGACGCACTTCCTTCGCAGCATGAGCCACGACATACGCACACCCATCAACATCATCATGGGTATGCTGGAGATCATCGGGCGGAACCCGGAGGATGTGACGCTGGTGCAGTCCTGCCGGGAGAAGGCGCAGACCGCGGCACGCTATCTGCTGGCGTTGGTAAACGACGTGCTGACGCTGAATCGCCCGAAGCAGGAGGCGCTGGGAAAGACCCCCTATTGTTTGACAAGCGAGCTGCACGAGATGCTGGATATTTCGCGCGCCCAGGCGGAGAGCGCAGGCGTTGCGCTGATGGTGATGGACCTGACGCTGGAGCATGAACGATTCACAGGCGACCCGCTGTATCTGCGGCAGATCTGCCAGAACATCATCGGCAACGCCATCAAATACAATCACCCCGGCGGATGGGTGCGCTGCAGCTTCCGCGAGTCCCGTTATGCGGACGGCGTGTGCCGGCTGGAATTTATATGCGAGGATAACGGCGCAGGCATGAGCGAGACGTTCCAGCGCCATATGTTCGAGGCATTTGCCCAGGAAAACAGCGATAGGGGCAGCCTTTCCGGCGGCGTGGGCCTGGGTCTGGCCGTGGTGAAAAAGCTGGTGGACGAAAGAGGCGGTACCATTCAGGTGGACAGTGCACTCGGACAGGGAACGCGCTTCCGCGTGGTGCTGCCCATGATGCCCAGTGAGGCCGAACCGGAAGCCGCGCTTCCCGACGCGGCGGCCTCCATTGCCGGCCGGCGCTTGCTGGTGGCGGAGGACAACGAGCTGAACCGGGAGATCGCGGTCTACCTGCTGCAGGAGGCCGGCGCCATGGTGGACCAGGCCGCCGACGGCAAGGAGGCGGTGGAGATGTTTGCCGCGTCGGCGCCCGGTACCTACGACGCGGTGCTGATGGACGTGATGATGCCGGAGCTGGACGGCCTTTCCGCCACCCGCGCCATCCGCGGCATGGACAGGCCGGACGCGCAGCTGCCGATCATCGCCATGACCGCCAACCTGTTTGACGAGGACGTAGCGGCCTGCCTGGCAGCGGGCATGGACGCGCATATCCCCAAGCCGTTGGAGGCTGGGAAGATGATACGAACGATCGCCGAGTGGCTGGAGAGGAAGAAACAATGAATTTAGAGAAGCTTTATCAAGAGATGGGCGGCGACATGGCGGACGCCGTGCGCCGGTTGGGCAGTATAGCTGCGGTGGAGCGTTTCCTGCGGATGTTCGCCGGAGACGATACCTTCGCCATGCTGGAGGCGGCCATGAGTGCCGGAGACGCCCGGCGGGCGTTCCGGGCGGCGCACACGCTGAAGGGCTTGGCAGCCAACCTGGGGCTGGTGCAGCTATGGCAGGCAGCCTCCGCCCTGACGGAGGCCCTGCGCGGCAGCGATATGCAGCGCGCGTCGGCGCTGTATCCGGAGACGGCCGCGGCATACCGTGAGGCGTGCGCGGCGATCGGAGATTTAGAGACGGACGCATAGAAAACACGGATTTTTGCGAAAAAGACTTGACGAAACGGAACAAAAGTGATACACTACAAACACAATAATGTTCTGCTGGCAAATCGGCTGAAAGGCCGAGACGCAAAGCTACGGTGTCTAAACGGCATTTGACCGCATGATCGACCGGCTGCAAGTGGGATGCACTTCCAAGGTGCATACATTGCAGCCGGTTTTTTATTTGCCCTGCCCGGCAGGGCCCATATTGCAGTACGGGTCGCGGAGGTCTAACCCCTACCTCGGCGGCATCGAAACCCCCATCTGTCACATGGCAGATGGGGGTTTCGGCGTTGCGGAAGCGGTGCTCACGGCAAAAAAACACCCCCGGCACTGCCGGGGGTGTTCGCTTATGCCTTGCGGCCGTAGAGCGCGGTCATGCGGTCGATCCTGACAGAGAGCGCATCGCTCAGCTCGCCGGGCAGTAGCCGCCAGGTCCAGTTGCCGCCCTGGGTGCCGGGGATGTTCATGCGGTTTCCTTCGCCCAGGCCCAGATAGTCCTGCATCTGCGCCACGAACAGCTCCGCCACGCTGGACATACCGCCGCGGATAATACCCCAGTGGAAGCCCTCCTGCTCTGTCAGCGCCAGGTATTCCACCGCGTGGGCCACATCCTCCGGCGCGGCCTCCTGCCGCCACAGTGCCAGGGGGCTGTTGTCGTGGGTGCCGGTATAGCAGATGCAGTGCGGCGTATAGGCGTGGGGCAGATACCCGCTGGAATCCCGGGAGTCAAAGGCGAATTCCAGCACCTTCATACCGGGCCAGCCGGACTCGCGGAGCAGCTGCGCCACCTCCGGGGTGGGGTAGCCCAGATCCTCGGCGATGAACTCCAGCTGCGGGAACCAGCCGTTGAGCCGTTCGATCAGGTCCATGCCGGGACCGGCGATCCAGCGGCCGTTTTTGGCGGTGGGCTGACCGTAGGGCACGGCCCAGTAGTTGGCAAAGCCGCGGAAGTGGTCGATGCGGATCACATCATACAGCTTGCCGGCGCCGTCGATCCGGCGGATCCACCAGCCGAAGCCGTCGTCACGCATGGCGTCCCAGTCGTAGAGGGGGTTGCCCCACAGCTGACCGTCGGCGGTAAAGTAATCCGGCGGGACGCCGGCCACAGCCTTGGGCACCAGATCGTCGTCCAGCTGGAAGAACTGCGGCTCAGCCCAGACGTCGGCGGAGTCCATGGCCACGTAGATGGGCAGATCGCCGATGATGCGGATGCCCTGCTGGTGGACGTAGTCGCGCAGAGCGGTCCACTGCCTGAAAAACAGAAATTGCAGATAGGTGAAGAACTGCACATCCTCCCGCAGAAGTGTGCGGTACTTGTCCAGCACGGCCTCGTTCTTACGCAGGCGAAGGTCGTCGTCGGGCCACTCCGTCCATGCCTTCATGCCGAAGTGCCGCTTGCAGGCCATGTACAGGGCGTAGTCCGGCAGCCACCGCGCATTGTCCTGCGCAAAGGCCGCTACGGCCTCCGCGTCCCGCTCCCAGCCCCGTTTGTAGGCCTTGTGCAGCAGGGTAAAGCGGCTCTCGTAGATCTTTCCGTAGTCCACATGGCGCGGGTCGCTGCCCCAGTCGGGGGCGGCGCACTCGGCGTCCGTCAGCAGTCCGTCAGCCGCCAGCATATCCGGGTCGATGTAGTAGGGGTTGCCGGCGTAGGCGGAAAAGCTCTGGTAGGGGGAGTCGCCATAGCTGGTGGGGCCCAGGGGGAGCATTTGCCAGTAGGACTGGCCGGCGTCTTTCAGGAAATCGGCGAAATCATAGGCTGCCTTGCCCAGGGTACCGATGCCATAGGGGGAGGGCAGGGAGGATACCGCCATTAAAATACCGCTGCTTCGTTTCATAACTCAACTTCTCTCTTGGATAGGATTTGACTTTCAGCCGGACGGTCCCGGCCAAAATATACGGGGGCGGGCGATCAGCCCGCCCCCGGCGTGTTGTAAGTTTAGCCCTTGACGGCGCCGGCAGCCACACCCTTGATGATGTGCTTCTGGCAGCAGAGATAGAAGATGATGACCGGGACGATGCTCAGCAGGATCAGCGCCATGGTGGCGCCCATATCCACCTGTCCGTAGCTGCCCTTCAGATACTGGATGACGATGGGGATGGTGCGGTATTTGTTCAGATCCAGCACCAGGTACGGCAGCAGAAAGTCATTCCACACCCACATGATCTCCAGCACGCCCACGGAGATAAACGTGGGCTTCAGCATGGGCAGCACCACCAGGAAGAAGGTACGCACAGGCCCGCAGCCGTCAATGGCGGCAGCCTCCTCGATCTCCAGCGGGATCGTCTTGACAAACCCGGAGAACATGAATACCGCCAGTCCCGCGCCGAAGCCCAGGTACACGATAGGTATTGTCCACGGCGTGTTTAATCCGATCTTGGCAAAAGCCATAGAGGTGAAGCTAAAGTAGGGAAGCTTGACCTGCTCGGCGGTGCGGGACAGGGTGAACATCACCATCTGGAACGGCACCACCATGGAGAACACGCACAGGTAGTACACGATCTTGCTGAACAGACTGCCCACACGGGCCACATACCACGCGGCCATAGAGGTGCAGATCAGGATCAGCGCCGAGGAGACCAGGGTGATGAACAGACTGTAGAACACCGCCTTGATAAACGGATAGTTGCCGAAGGTCATGCCCTTGATATAGTTCTGCCAGCCCACGAAGGTGTCCTCATTGGGCAGGGCGAACGTATCGGTATTGACAGCGGCATTGGTCTTGAAGGAGTTGATCAGAACGATGACGATGGGCAGCACATACACGATGCAGATCACCGTGAACGCTATGGTCAACACCATTTTGCTGCGGTCATGCTTTTTGGCAAGGCTCGTCTGCATTACTGCTGCACCTCCTTTTTACGGGTAGCCCGGAGTTGGATCAGTCCGATAGCCGCCACCAGTATGAAGAACAGCACGGCTTTGGCCTGGGCCACGCCGCGGTTGTTGCCGCTGCCGGAGTAGAAGGAGTTGTAGATGTTCAGGGCCAGCATTTCCGTGGTCTTGACAACGCTGCCGTCCGCCTGCTGCAGGAAGGGGCGGCCGCCGGTCAGGGCCAGGTTCTGGTCAAACAGCTTGAAGCCGTTGGTCAGCGTCAGGAAAATGCAGATGGTGAAGGAGCTCATCATGTTGGGGATAGTGACCTTCCACAGGGTCTGCCAGTTGGTGGCACCGTCGATGCGGGCCGCCTCCAGCATATCCTCCGGCACGGACTGCAATCCGGCGATGTAGATGATCATCATATAGCCCACCTGCTGCCAGCACAGCAGGATGATCAACCCCCAGAAACCGAAGTGGCTGTTCAGTACCACGGACTGGCCGTAAGCGACCAGAAAGCCGTCGAAGATCATGGACCAGATGTAGCCCAGCACGATGCCGCCGATCAGGTTCGGCATGAAGAACACCGTCCGGAACAGATTGGAGCCCTTGATGCCCCGCGTCAGCGCATAGGCCACCGCGAAGGCCAGCGCGTTGATGAACAGCACCGACACAAAGGCAAACAGCGCCGTGAACAAGAAGGCATGGCGGAAGCTGCTGTCGGCAAAGGCCTTCAGATAGTTGTCAAAGCCTACCCATGTCCACTTGCTGGTCAGCTTGAATTTGCAGAAGGACAGGAACGCGCCCTTCAGGAACGGGTAGATGAACCCGATGCAGAAGGCGGCAAAGGTGGGCAGCAGAAACAGCCACACCATGCGCTGAATTGGCCGTCGGACCAGTCGGCTGTTCAGCGCAGCCGCGTCCCGTTTCGCTTGAAATCGTTTCATTAGACCACTCCTGTTCTCCGTAGTTTTGTCACAGCGAAAGCTCTCCTCCGAAGTGCGTTCGAAGGACAGCGCACGCCGTCACAGAGTAAGAAAGAGGGGGCGGGCGAAAAGCCCGCCCCCTGTGCGTATGTGGTTGAAACCGTAGCTTAGCCGTTGGCGAGATCGTTGTTGTACTGGGTAGCCCAGCCTTCCACGAAGGCGGTCTTCACATCGTCCCAGCTGCCGCCGTCGGCGGTATACTTGCCCAGAGCGTCGACCACAGCGGCACGCCAGTCATTGACGGCGGGGGTGTAGTTGAAGGCCCAGGTGACAGGATAGCAGCCATTGGCAACATACTCGTTGGCCAGAGCGCTGAACGGATTGGAGGGAGCCTTGGAGGCCTGGAACGGGCAGGCGCCGAACTGCTCAGCCATCATGGCAGTGCCTTCCTCGGAGGTAACGACCCAGTTCAGGAAGTCCAGAGTGGCCTTGATGTCCTCCTCGGAGGCGTTCTTGTTGACGGACCAGTAGTTCTCGGTACCGGTGCACAGGCCGGCCTTCTCCTCGCCCTCAATACCGCAGTAGATGGGGATCATGGTCAGGTCGTCAGCGTTCATGCCGAACTTCTCGCCAGTCAGGTTGCTGTACTCCCAAGTGCCGTTCTGATAGAACACAGCCTTGCCCTCGCCGAACTCGGCCTCAGCCTGGTCGCCGGTGGCGGACAGCAGGGCAGCGCCGGTGGTGGCGGAGTCAGTGATGTACAGATCCCAGATAGCCTTGTAGTTATCCAGATAAGTGCCCTTGATGGTGGCGGGCTTGCTGGTCACGCCTTCATCGCGGAACTCATAGAACAGAGGCATATTGGCCAGATGGCCGGAGAAACGCCAAGAGGAGGTGCCGTCCAGACCGGCGGAGGTGAAGGCGTCGAAGCCCAGCTCGGCAGCGCGGCTGTGGATGTCGTCAGCAATCTTCTTCAGGGACTCGAAGTTGGTGATGTCGGTGACCTCATAGCCGGCTTCCTTCAGCAGCGCCTTGTTCACGATGATACCGTAGGTCTCCAGGCAGTAGCCGATGGAGATGACCTCACCGTCGGCGTTCTTCAGGGCATAATCCTTGGAGGTCAGCTGGTTGTACACGTCGCTGCTGCTCAGGTCGTAGCAGAACTCACCCCAGGTAGCCACGCCGCCCTCGTTGCACTGGAACAGGGTGGGCGCGTCTTCCTTGTCCATCTCGGACACCAGGGTGGACTCATACTCGCCGGAGGCGGCGGTGAGGATCTTGACGGGCACGCCGGTCTTCTCGGTGTAGGTGGCGGCCAGAGCCTTCCACGCGTCGTCGGACTCAGGCTTAAAGTTCAGGTAGTACACGCTGCCGGTGGCAGTGTCGCCGCCCTCGGTCTTGGTGTCGTCCTTCTTCTCACCGCAGGCCACCAGAGACAGGGCCATCACGAGAGCAAGAAGCATTGCAAGAAACTTCTTCATGGTAATTACTCCTTTTTTGTTTTTATTTTCACATCACAAGGATGTAAAAAACAGATCATTAGGGTACAAAAAACAAATTATTGGGATGCAGGAAACGGATCCTTAGGATACACAAAATAGATCACAAAGATATACAAAAGTATCACCTGGGCGCGGCCACGCTGCGGCCCTGGCGCAGGGTGGTGGGCAGCAGCTCACAGGCGTGGGAGCCCTTGTGCCGCACCATGTCCAGCAAAATCTCGGCGCTGCGGCGGCCCATTTCCTCCATAGGCTGGCACAGGGTGGTCAGCGGCGGCTCAATATAGGCAGACAATTCTAACCCATCTATCGCTATAACGGAACAGTCCTCGGGGATACGCCTGCCGGCGTCCATCAAAGCCCGCATGGCACCAATGGCCATAGAGTCCGCGATGGCGAAAAGTGCTGTAAAATCAACATTTTCGGCCATTTTTTCCTGCACGGCTCTGTAGGCGTCCTTCGCGCCGAATCCGCCGGTGGAGATCACCAGTTCCGGGTCCACAGGGATGCCGTGACTCTCCAGCGCCTGCACATAGCCCTCATAGCGTAGCTGGCTGATAGACTGGTCATCGGGCCGGGAGATCAGCGCGGCGATGCGCCGGTGCCCATGGCGGTACAACTCCTCCACCGCCTGCTGTGCGGTGTCACCGTCGGCGATGGACACAGAGGAATACTCGCCCTCGATCAGCGTGCCATAGCGGTTGGAGTAGGAACAGCAAACAAAGGGAACGTTCAGCATCGCCAGATCAGCGGGGGTGTAATCAAACCGACCGCCCAGGAATACGATGCCCTGCAGGCGCTTTTCGCGCTCCATGACCGCACCGCATTTGACCTCGTCGTCACAAGTACCGATCTGCTGCATGACCATTGTAAAACCGGCATCGGTGATGGTGCGTTCAATGGCGCGGATAATGTCGGTGTAGAACGGATTGGACACACCGCGGACCACCAGACCCACAGCGTCGGACTTGGTGCGTACCAGATCGCGGGCACTGTTGTTGGGAATGTAGTTGCTATTCTTGATAGCGGAAAGCACCTTACGCCGGACATCCTCACTGACATCCGGCCGGTCATTCAGCACACGGGAGACGGTACTGACGCTGACGCTGCACTGCTTGGCTATATCCTTGATCGTCATACCTGGGTGTGCCTCCTACTATACCAGATCGAAAGGAACGAAAATCGTCAGAGGAAAGCGAAAACATTTCCGGTAACGTTTCCGTTCAGCATAGTTATCCTATCAGTGTTTGCCGCAATTGTCAATTGCTCCGCTGCATTTTTGCCGAAACGCACAGAAAAGACGGTGGTTTTCTTGTGAAAATCACAAGAAAACCGCCGCCCGATTGAACGGGCGGCGGCGAAGTATCGAATGTACGGCGAAAAATGGCTGAATTACCGGCGAAGGAGGGCGCGGCACGCCCTCCAGTCAGGCAGATAGGCTTCCACCTCGCGGTAGAAGGCGGGGGAGTGGTCGTGATGGCGAATGTGTGCCAGCTCATGGACCACCACGTATTCAATGGCGGCTTCGGGATAGGCCATCAGGTAGAGGGAGAAGCTGAGACGGTTTTTGCCGGAGCAGCTGCCGAAGCGGGTGCGGGCGGCGGTGACAGTGATACCGGCGGGCTGCACGCCCATGCGCTGGGCCCAGTGGGCCACCAGAGGCGGCAGTGTCTCTTTTGCCTGCTGCCGCCATGCATCCGTCTGTGCCGCAGACGGCTCCGGGTGGGCGGATAGATAGGCCTGCCGTGCTGCCAGATGTTTTTCCAGCCAGCCGCGGTGACTGTCCACAAAGCGGGCGATGTCCGCATCGGAGGCCCGCAGGGGGGCGCGGACCAGGGCGGTGCCCTGCCGGGTGACCTCCAGCGCCAGGGTGCGCCGGCGGGAGCGTATCACGGTATAGTCGGTCATTGGCCGTCCTCCGGGATGAAACGCGGGCCGCGGTAACCGTCGCGGTCCACGATCTCGGACCACATGGCGGCGGGGCGCACCCACAGACCGCCATTATCATACAGGGCACGGTAGACCACCAGTTCCTCCAGTGTTTCAGAGTGGCGGGCGGTGCCAATGACCTCATATTCATTACCCTTAAAGTGGCGGTAGCGGCCTGGTTTTATAGTTGTCATACTATATACTCTCCTGACAGGTAACAGTTGTGTTGACGATACGAATAGTATATACTATTGGCAGTGATTTGTAAATCGGAGGTGCAAAGATGAAAAACACCACGCTGTGCTATATCGAAAACGAACGGGGCGAATACCTGATGCTGCATCGGGTGAAGAAGCAGAACGACCTGAACCACGACAAGTGGATCGGCGTGGGCGGCAAGTGCGAGGAGGGCGAGAGCCCGGAGGAGTGCGTTTGCCGCGAGACGCTGGAGGAGACGGGGTTGATGCTGACCGACTATCGGTACCGGGGCGTCATCACCTTTGTGTCGGATATCTGGGAGGGGGAATATATGCACCTGTTTACCGCCACCGGCTGGACAGGGACGCTGCGGGAGTGCAGCGAGGGCGTGCTGGAATGGCTGCACAAGGACGCGCTGGCGGCGCTGCCCCAATGGGAGGGGGACAAGCTGTTTCTGGCGCTGATCCACGAGCCGGAGACACCGTTTTTCTCCATGAAGCTGCAATACGCGGGCGATACGCTGGTGTATGCCGCTCTGAACGGAAAGGAGCTGGCGGTATGATCCTGGTGAGCGCGTGCCTGCTGGGCTGCGCCTGCCGGTACGACGGGCAGAGCAAGCCCAACCCGCTGGCGCAGGAGCTGGTCCGGCGCGGGCTGGCGGTGCCGGTGTGCCCGGAGCAGCTGGGCGGGCTGCCTACGCCCCGAAACCCCTCCGAGCGCCGGGGGGACCGGGTGGTGATGAACGATGGCCGAGACGTGACGGTGGAATACCACCGGGGCGCGGAGGAGACGCTGCGCCTTGCGGAGCTGTTCGACGCACGGTTTGCGCTGCTGAAGGAGCGCAGCCCGTCCTGCGGCTGCGGGCGCATCTATGACGGAACGTTCACCGGAACGCTGACGGACGGCGACGGCGTCACGGCGGCGCTGCTGAAGGAAAACGGCATCAAGGTCTATGGCGAGAGCGAGCTGGAAAAGCTGCTGTGAGCCGTCCCTCTCATTTCCTTTTCCACCAAAGGCGCACAAATTTTGAATTTACATTTGGCAGAAAAGCAGGTATAATACGACCAGCAGCATTGATATGTGCGGCGACGGGAGCTCCCGTCATTCCGTGGGTACCCACGGAATGATGCCGCCTGTATGCTATGGGAGAATAAAAGGAGGCGTGTACAATGAAGAAGCGCGTAGTGGGTATATTTTTTGCGTTGGTGCTGTGTTTGGCGATGGTGCCCATTTCTGCTTTTGCGGTGGAAAAGACAGCCATTACAAAGGTTGATGAGCTTTTACAATTTGCAAAAGCGGTGGACGATGGCGAATATGATGGCAAGAAAGATGCGGTCGTATCGCTTGAAGCAGATTTGGATTTAACAGGTATTGCGTGGGCACCAATTGGCAGCGTCTTTGACGGCGACGGAAATCTGCTGCATTACTTCAGCGGCAAATTCTACGGAAATGGGCATACGATTTCCAATTTAGATTTTTCCGAAAACTATGGAAAGACAGAGTATCCGTCTTTCGGATTTTTCAGTGAGGTTTACGGCGCTGAAATTTCCGGTTTGACAATTCAAGGCAAGCTGGATGTGTCCAATTCAGGGTATGTCTATTTTGGAACGGTAGCGGGCGTTTCAGCAGACAGCAAAATTTCTGATTGCGTTTCGGATGTATCGTTCACGGATACGGACAAATATATCAACGGCACTGCGGCTTTGTGCGGATATGCGATAAATAGCACGATTGAACACTGCCAAAACAAAGGTAACTTTACAATAACAAAGGATACAACCCAATTTTGGATGGGTGGTATCGTAGGTCGTGCTCAAAAAAGTACTGTACAGTATTGTGCTAATACAGGCGATATGACCTCTTGGACACCCCATACCGGAGGAATTGTTGGGGAGTTGTATCAAGCCTCAAAGATCATCAATTGTTATTCCACAGGGAAAATGGTTCCCCTTGGCAATGGAACTACAGATTTCGGAGGCATTGCGGGTACAGTTGGCGCAGGAACAAAAATCAGCCATTGTTATTTCGCTGGTGAAGTGGATTTGTCTCAATATACTGCCACTACACCTTATAAGCGTTTAGGCGGTATTGCAGGCGGTGTTTCTGGTGTTTCTGGTGTTTCTTCTGATACCCCTGCTTTTGAAAACAATTATTTCATGGAAACCGAAAATGTCCCGGCTTGCTTTAAGTACCAGGATGCTGGAACAGAAAAGACCCTTGACTTTATGAAAACGGAAGATTTCTTTAATGAAATCACTGCTGCCGGCGGCAATTATCGATTTAATTCTGATGGCACACCGCTTCTGCCGGAGCACAAGTATCCGACAGTAGAGGAAACGCCGCGTTACTACTACAGCTCTGCGACTACCGCGAAGGACGAGGGCAAGACCGGCTCCCCCAAGACCATAGATGCGGGCGTGGGAATGTACGCCGTGAGTGCGGCGCTGTCTCTGACCGGGATGGTATATGTGAGTAAGAAGAAATCTTGAGAACGCAAAAAAGAAATCCCGAAAGGGATTTCTTTTTTGTCGGGGGACGAAGCCCCACGCCAGCGTGAGCGCTGGCTCGCAATGACAGGGAAGGGACGTCGTACCCCAAGGGCATTTGTTCCATGCGCTCCACGGCAGGACACCGGCCCCTACAAACGAAAGGACAGCGCCCCATGCGGGGCGCTGTCCTTCTATATGAGGGTGTTACCACTCCAGGTTCTTTTCCGTCTCCTTGCTGAACACGTGGGCCACATTGCCGCCGAAGATCATGTTGACCTCGCTGCCCATGGGGAAGTGGGCGGCGTTGCCGTTGGTGGGGACGATGACCACCACATCATGGCCGTGGGTGGAGATATGCAGATGCACAGAGGAGCCCATCAGCTCACTGACATCCACGGTGCCCTTGACGCCGTCGGCGCAGAGCATGATGTGATCGGGGCGAACGCCCAGCGTCACGTCCTGTTCCGGTACATTTTTAGCGCTGAGCCGGGCCTGCTTATCCTCGGCCAGTTCCACGTTGATGCCGTCGATAGCCACGGCGTATTTGCCGTCGCTGTTCTTCACCAGCTTCGCGTCAAAGAAGTTCATCTGGGGCGTGCCGATAAAGCCGGCCACGAACAGATTGGCCGGGTGGTCAAAGACCTCCTGGGGCGTGCCGATCTGCTGGATGAAGCCATCCTTCATGATGACGATGCGGTCGCCCAGGGTCATGGCCTCGGTCTGGTCATGGGTGACGTAGATAAACGTGGTGTTGATCCGCTGGCGCAGCTTGATGATCTCGGCGCGCATCTGGTTGCGGAGCTTGGCGTCCAGGTTGGACAGGGGCTCGTCCATCAGGAACACGGCGGGGTCGCGGACGATGGCGCGGCCGATGGCCACACGCTGGCGCTGGCCGCCGGACAGAGCCTTGGGCTTGCGGTCGAGGTACTGGGTGATGTCCAGAATTTCCGCCGCCTGCCGTACCTTGCGGTCGATCTCGTCCTTGGGGACCTTCTTCAGCTTCAGGGAGAAGGCCATGTTCTCATACACGGTCATGTGGGGGTACAGGGCGTAGTTCTGGAACACCATGGCGATGTCCCGATCCTTGGGTTCCACGTCGTTCATCAGCTTGTCGCCGATCCACAGCTCGCCGGAGGTGATATCCTCCAAACCGGCGATCATACGCAGGGTGGTGGACTTGCCGCAGCCGGAGGGGCCCACCAGCACGATGAACTCCTTGTCGGCGATCTCCAGACTGAACTGCTGGACAGCCACAACGCCCTCATCGGTGATCTGAAGATTGCTCTTCTTCTCCTGGGGCTCCTCGCCCTTCTTGACCTTCTTTTTCTTCTCGGTGTTGGGGTAGACCTTCTTCAGGTCCTTCAGAATGACCTTTGCCATACGTCTTGGCTGTAACCGTCCTGCCTCCGCAAAAGACGGCCTCGCACGGGCATTGCCCTCAGTGCCTTACGACAGGTCTCCACACTGCCGCACCGCCAGCCACAGCGGGTATTCCTCCTTATCTTTTGCCGTCCGGCGGCATGAAGTGGAGTGCCGCCTGACGGTGGGAATACGGTAAGTATAACCGAAAACGTTTCCAAGCGCAAGGGCTTTTTGTGATATATATGAAAAAATACTGCCTGCCGGGAAGGGCAGGCAGTATTTTTCACAAATCAACGACAATAGGCGTGTGGCCGGTGTGGGGCAGCAGCTTTTCCAGCACGTCGGCGGTCTTCAGCTTCAGTGTACTGGTGCAGATGCACGGGTGGCAGGAGAAAAAGGGCGCGTCATAGACCTCGCGGTCGATGAGCAGCCGGACACGGTGCTCCGTATCGTTGGCCAGGCCCAAAATGGTGGCGGAGCCCGGGTGGCAGCGCAGCAGCTCCCACAGGCTCTCCTCCGGGGCGAAGCTCAGGTGGGAGGAGCCGATCTGCGCGCTGAGGTCCTTAGTGTGGAAGGGTTTGTCCGGCGGCATGCACAGCAGATAGAACGCGGTTTTCTGCCGGTTGCACAGAAACAGATTTTTGCACACGGACACGTCCAGTACGCGGCTGACCTCGGCGCACAGCTCCATGTTGAAGGCGGCGTCATGGCTGACGCGGTCGTATTCGATACCCAGCTTGTCCAGCAGGTCGAAGGCTGCGGCCTCCTGTGGCAGTAGCTGGCTCTCCGGACGGGTGTTATGGGATACGGGGGAGATGGTCACTGTGCGTCACCTCGTTTCAGCAGCAGCTCTCCGGCGCGGTAGATGTCGCCTGCGCCCACGGTGATGATCATATCGCCGGGCTGGGCCAGCTTTTCCAGCTCGTCCGCCGTCTGCTCCAGCGTGGCGCAGTAGACGGCGCCGGGGATGCGGGCGGCCAGGTCCCGGGAGGAGATGCCGATGTCGTTCTTTTCCCGGGCGGCGTAGATCTCCGCCAGCACTACGCGGTCCGGCAGGCGCAGTACCTCCACAAAATCATCGAACAGCGCGGCGGTGCGGGTGTAGGTGTGGGGCTGGAAGGCCAGGATGAGCCGTTTGTGGGGCAGCGCCTGCGCGGCGCTCAGCAGCGCCCGCACCTCGTCGGGATGATGGGCGTAATCGTCATAGACCTCCGCGCCGCGGAAGGTACCCTTGTGCTCAAAGCGCCGTCCGGCGCCGGTGAAGGACGCCAGGCCCGCCGTTACCGCCTCGCCGGGAAGGCCGAGAACATAGGCGGCGCTGGCCGCCGCCAGGGCGTTGGAAATATTGTGGGCGCCGGGGACGTGCAGGGACACATGGGCGTAGGTCAGGCCGTTGATGACCACGTCGAAGTCGCCGTAGCCGTCAAAAAAGGAGACGTTGTCGGCATAGCAGTCGGCGCTGCGATCCCTGACGCTGAAGGTGAACACCGGATGTGTCAGGCCCTTGACGGCATCGCGGGCGCCCTCGTCGTCAGCGTTGGCGATGATAAAGCCGCGCTCCGGCACCAGAGCGGCAAAGTCGTGGAAGGAGTGCTCGATATCGGCCAGGTCCTTGAAGAAGTCCAGATGATCGGCGTGGACGTTAAGGATCACTGCCACAGTGGGAAAGAAGTTCAGGAAGGAGTTGCAGTATTCACAGCTCTCCAGAATAATGGTGTCGCCCCTGCCCACCCGATAGCCGGAGTGCAGCAGCGGCAGCGTGCCGCCGATCATCACCGTGGGATCCGCCTGCGCCGCCATGAAGATATGGGTGGCCATAGAGGTGGTGGTGGTCTTCCCGTGGGTGCCGGAGACGCACAGGGCGTTGCGGTAGCCCTGCATGATGGCGCCCCAGGCCTGGGCGCGCTCATAGACCGGGATGCCCCGTGCCACGGCGCCGGCGATCTCGGGATTGCTGTCGTGAATGGCGGCGGTGCGGATGACCGCGTCGCAGTTTTTCAGGTTCTCCGCCGAGTGGCCGATGGCCACGGGGATCCCCACAGAGCGCAGGTGCTTCACCGTGTCGCTCTCGCTCATGTCCGAGCCCTGCACCGTAACGCCCATGCCCTGCAATACCTCCGCCAGCGCGCACATACTGACGCCGCCGATGCCGGCAAGGTGTACGCGCTTGCCGGGGTGGATATACTTGTGAAAGTCCTCAGTAGGATGAAACATATTTGCTGCCTCCTTGACAGGAACAGAAAAATTACTGTACTATTATAATACAACGTTTCCGCCCATGCAACCGGCTTTTTTGCCGGTATTTGGCGGCGGAGGATGAAAAAACGTGAGGGGAGGCGAAGCCATGCTGCCGCAGGCGGTGCGATATGTGTTGGAGCGGCTGGAGGATGCGGGCTTCGCCGCCTATGCCGTGGGCGGCTGCGTGCGGGACACGCTGCTGGGCCGCACACCGGGAGATTGGGACGTGACCACCGCCGCGCGGCCGGAGCAGGTGCTTGCACTGTTTGACGGCTATGCCATCCCAACCGGGCTGAAGCACGGGACGGTCACGGTCCGGGCGGGGGAGATGCACATTGAGGTGACCACCTTCCGGGCGGACGGGACCTATACGGACCATCGCCGGCCGGATCAGGTGTTTTTCTCCGACAGGCTGGAGGGGGATCTCTGCCGCCGTGACCTGACGGTGAATGCCATGGCGATGGACCTGCGCGGGCATATCACCGATCTGTATGGCGGACGGGAGGATCTGGAGGCGGGTATCCTGCGGTGTGTAGGAGAGCCGGAACGACGCTTTGAGGAGGATGCGCTGCGTATCCTGCGGACGCTGCGCTTTGCCGCCGTACTGGGATTTTCGGTCGAGCCGCGGACTGATGCGGCGCTGCGGGTGAAGGCGCCGCTGCTGCGCTGTATCGCGCCGGAGCGTATCCTGACAGAGATGGATAAACTGCTGTGCGGCAGTCACGTGCTGCCGGTGCTGCTGAACTGGCCGGACGTGCTGGCGATGTTCCTGCCGGAGATCGCGCCCTGCGTGGGCTTCGATCAGCACAATCGCCATCATATCTACGACGTGTGGGGGCACAGCGCCCACGCAGTGGCCGCCGTCCCGGCGGAGGTGGTCCTGCGCTGGACTATGCTGCTCCATGATATCGGCAAGCCGGCGTGCTTTACCCGGGATGAACAGGGCGTGGGGCATTTTTATGGTCACCCGGCCATCTCGGCGGACCTGGCGGCGGATATCTGCCGCCGCCTGCGGATGGACAACCGCACGGCCGAACGCATCGTGACACTGGTGCGCTGGCACGACCGGGATATTGCCCGGACGGAGAAGGCTATTGCCCGCGCCGTGTCGCAGCTGGGAGAGGAGACGTTTCGGCAGCTGCTGGAGGTGAAGCGGGGCGACAACGCCGCTCAAAGCCCGGAGGATCGCTGCCGTCTGGCGGATATACAGCAGGCGGAGGATCTTCTGAACACGCTGCTGGCGAAGCGGCAGTGCTTTTCACTGAAGGACCTGACGGTGAAGGGCGGCGACCTGATGGCGCTGGGGCTGCGGGGGCGAGAGGTCGGTGATGCGCTGCAGTATCTGCTGAACGCCGTGCTGGACGGAACGCCTAACGATAAAGAGACCCTGCTGAAGCTGGCGGCGGAGAGAAAATAGCCCCGCGGCGCTTTCTGCGGGAAGGAGGTATAAGCTTCGACTCCCCGGAGGCAAGACAGCAAAAGAGAAAGATACCAAAAGGTATCTTCCTCTTTTGGTGCCTCGTCGGGGATTCGAACCCCGGACACCCTGCTTAAAAGGCAGGTGCTCTACCTACTGAGCTAACGAAGCATATGCAGTTATCGTAAGGACGGTGTCGTCCGAAAAGACCTGGCAGGGATGGCTGGACTCGAACCAGCGGATGAGGGAGTCAAAGTCCCTTGCCTTACCACTTGGCGACACCCCTGTGTGGAAAGGGATGAGGGACCGGGACACTCCCGATCCCTCATTTCTTTTTGTGGGGTGGGTAAAGGGACTCGAACCCTCGACACCCGGAACCACAATCCGGTGCTCTAACCAACTGAGCTACACCCACCATATACATCCGCACGGGAAGCGCTGACGCCCGTAAGGGGAAATGGCACGCCAGAAGGGACTCGAACCCCTGGCCTACTGCTTAGAAGGCAGTTGCTCTATCCAACTGAGCTACTGGCGCGTATCTGTCAAGTTGGAGCGGGTGACGGGAATCGAACCCGCATCCCCAGCTTGGAAGGCTGGTGCCCTGGCCATTGTGCTACACCCGCGTGCGCCCTCCACTCAAATCGTCAGCTTGTACATATTACCATAGGCCACCGTCCGTGTCAAGAAAAAAATCGGAGAACGGGGCACTTTTCCGTGGAAACAGCCTTGTCTACGCTCCGTAGACAAAGTCAGCGGGTGGGGGATGGACAAAAATCCGCCGTATGCTATACTGGGAACAACAAGAAAAAAGGAGGCCGTGATCATGGATATGGAAAAGACAGGCACCTATCTGGCATCACTCCGCAGGGGGCGGGACATGACACAGCAGCAGGTGGCGGATATATTAGGGGTGTCCAACAAAACTGTCAGCAAATGGGAGTCCGGCGCGGGTCTGCCGGACATTGCCGCGCTGCCGGCGCTGGCGGCGCTGTACGGCGTGACGGCAGACGACATCCTGGCCGGTGAGACGCGCCCCCGGGCCTGTGCCGATACACCGGCGGAGGTGGAGGCCTATCTGGAGCGCCGGGGAAGCCTGCGCTTCCGCATCGGGTACAGTCTGGCAGTAATGGCGTTGGCAGTGTGGGTGGCATTCCCTTATAACAACTGGTCGTGGCTGTGCCTGCTGGCGTCGCCCCTGTGCCTGTGGCTGGGCTGGGGCGTGTGCCGCAGCCGAGAGACGCTGCGCCGCCGCATCCTGCTGCTGATACCGCTGTGCGCCCTGTGGCTGTTCGCGGCCATACAGCTGCTGGGGGTGTGGCGCCTACTGGTGTCCGCCTATGCGCTGCACGGCGGTGTGGTGCGGCAGTTTTCCTGGGCAGCGCTGACTGTGCGGCAGGAGGCGGTATGGCTGCT
>OKVH01000505.1_pt1 | contig 21960 bp, 20 predicted proteins | sample 1604791 | NCBI WGS metagenome assembly OKVH01 (sample SAMN01760919, study PRJEB22395) | human gut metagenome | reverse complement strand
AAATGCCCACGTTACAAAACCGCTGCAATCAAGACCGTATGCGCGTATCGTTCCCGATGATGGACTTCCTGCCGCCGTTACTCTCCGCATAGTCCCCCACGCGCTATCCCAACCGATTGCGCTTGACTTACCGCCCCAAAAATAATTAACCTTACCAACAAAGCGAGCCTGCATTTTTTACAACGTCCTTTCGCTTCTGCGGTAAACTGTTCGGTAAACCATTTATGATAGACTGCACATCTGCGTTTGTAATTGCAAGGCTATGACTTGCGCCGGACAGCGTAAGAGCATTTTCGAGCAGGGTTTCCACAGTTTCACACTGCCGCGCTGTCAAGCTGTATAAATCCATCAATTCATCTTTTGTTTTGCCTATGCTTGTAATTGTCAATACTGTTTCGGTTGTTGCAGTTTCGCCCTCGCCAACGGTAGTTTCTACAACAGAATAATTAACTGTATTTGCGGCTCGGAAAACGTCTTTTAACTTCTCGGCTTTTACATCGTCAAACACCACAACATCCTCTGCGGTATTGTCCTCCGTGCCCGCGAGTTTCGCCGCGAATACAAGTATTTTCTAATTGTTTGCTTACTCACATTATTAGCTATCGCACTTTCATTTATCTTATCTTTACGCATTTTATCATCTGATACAAAAGGCAATATCCCCACTATTAAAGCAAAATGCTCATTAATATATTTTTGACTTTTCAAATCCAACAGTTCTATATTTTTCAATTCCATTCCGCTTATTTGGGATAGTTCTTCTTTGCCGCATTGCTCGTATTCGCTGAATAAATGCTTTTCGACCCATTTTGGCGTTATACATTTAATACAGTCAATTACCAGTACATAATCCCCTTCTATCGCTAATATTCTGTAAATCAAATTCCCTTTGCGTATAAGCTCATTCTTCTTCATTTACAACTAACCCTCAATCTTTAACTCCGCTTTTTTTGAATCTCCTGCTGTTTGTCCCATTCTTCAATTGTAAATTCTGCTTCCCTCACTCTTTTTATAAAAGCTTCAGTATCATGTAAAATGGAAAACCACATTGCATAGATGGATCTATCAAAATCATTTAACATTATTCTTTTTACGTCGTTATTAAGCAACAGTTTTAATGCGACTGCGGCTCCACCACAAAACGGTTCTATATAGGTATCAATATTGTTATTCTCCACCAGATATTTAACGTATTGATAAGTCTTATTTTTTCCTCCAGGATAGCGTAACGGGCTAAAGTTATCCATTGTTTACTCCTTCTGACAGTCTATTAAAAACAACAGAGAAATACTTTTGATATTTACTGCAAGTGGTTTTAATATCAATGGAACTTATAGTGGTCCCGTAATCATGAATTAAACCATTTAATGTTTCTATATCATTAGTATTTTTTAATGCCTTTACTTCCTCTTTATTTAATGATCTTTTATCAGATAAATGTCCCTTAACTGTGGTAATGAGGGAGGATAAATTATCAGCAGGCTTCTTTAATGAGAATAAGTCTATGTAAGCTTTAGTAGTATATTCCATTAATGCACGAAGTAAAAATGCAATTATGATATATTTGTCGTTACTAGGTGATAAAGAGTTGTATTCTTGTAAATTTCTTATCACTCCACAAATCTTAAAATACTTGGGATTAGCTGATAACTTTGATAAAGACTCATCATACCACTGTTGGTTAAATAAAACTTGATATTCCTGTTGCTGATTATTAATCGCTACATTTAAACATATTGGAAAATGTTTAGTTTGTCCATTATATTTAACATCGATAGTGTAAGTCCCGTTTTCAGAAATAGAATCTATAATATTATCTCTAATCACGATGTTTTGATGATTACAACTAATTAAAAGCTTAGAATACTCTGAACTTTGTCTTGAAACTTTATTATTTTTATCATCTAGCAATTCAATATTATCAGCTAAATCATGATTTTCTCGTTGTATAGTAACTGATTGCTTGGGAACAAAGAATTTATATTTTGTTTCTTGATTTTGTGTGTCGTTATTATTCGTGGTATTCTCATGCGTATCATTTGCTGGTAAGTTAAGAGCCTCTTTATTATCTCCCACACTATCTTCAGTAGTTATTGTATCATTACTTATAGGATTATTTTTTGATGACTCTTCATTAGAACCTTTAGTTTTTTCAGATTCTTTATATTCCTTAATTTTATCAGCTAAACCTGGTATTACTTTGTCTTTTTTGACAATGTCATTCCATTGTCTTTGTACACTAAATACCCGTGTATCTAATTTTTTATCAATCCAAACTGCTTTACCTAGTAATCCTAATATTTCATGATAGACTTTTTCATTTTTTGCTACAACTTGAAATTCATCATTAAACTCAAGTTTTAACTCTTTAACCAATGGTCTTAAAACTCTCGATACAAGAACATCTGTATCTAAATGTGTTAACTTTTCCAAATCAGACTTATAAATTTGAGTTGCATTATAAACTGAAGTTAAATAATTTAGTTGTTGTATAGCATTTCTTATCGCGACTTTTCCTTCTGGAGTAATAATTTTAATATTATCTAAAGCTTTATCACTCGATAATCCCTTTTCCTTATATCGGGTATAAAGATTGTGGTAAAATACCCTTTTATCAGTCGCACTCCATGTCTTAATCCCATCAATATGTTTTGCACTAATTTTAAAAAGCGCTTCGTCTCTATTATCTTCTTCTACTACATCACAACTAACTTCAAAATCACTTAGATTCAGATTTAATTGTTTGAGTTTATTTCTTTCTGAACTTGTTAATAGAGATGAATACTGAAACAAAAGTTTCAGCGAAGCAATTCTTCGATTACCTTCTAATACAGTATAATTAATCTTTCCAGCATTTCTGCCTTTTAAAACGATAATACGTTCACCTATTGTGTTATACCCGTTTTCTCCAATTTGAAATGCAAGTTCTTTAATCTGTTCAAATTCAATCAAATATCTAATTATTTCTTCCTCAGTATTAAAATCAAACATTGAAAATCTCGGATTATTGAAATCTAGATTAATATTCAAAGGATTTAAGACAACTGTATCAAACATAGCCATTCCTCTCACAACTGATTAAATTATACCTGTTATTATAACACAAAAACACGGTAAGCCGCCGTGTTCCTTTGTTTATTTCACCAATTTCTTCATTTCTTCAATACGTACGACTGTCGCATCGTATTTAGCTTGGTAATCTTCTTGTTTGTCGCGTTCTTTTTGGACAACTTCTGGTTTGGCATTAGCTACGAAGCGTTCGTTGCTAAGTTTTTTACCAACCATGTCGAGTTCTTTTTGCCATTTGGCCAATTCTTTTTCAAGACGAGCCAATTCTTCTTCGACATTGAGAAGGTCTGCGAGTGGCAAGTAGATTTCTGCGCCTGTGATGATGCTTGACATAACCAAGTCAGGTACTTCTACATCCGCTGCAATTTCCAAGTGTTCTGGGTTTGTGAAGCGTTTGATGTAGTTGACATTGTCATTGAAGAAGGCATCGAGCTTGCTGTCGCTTGTCTTGATCAAGATAGTGATTGGTTTGCTTGGCGCCACATTCACTTCTGCACGTGAGTTACGTACTGAGCGAATCACGTCTTTAAGAGCTTCAACGCCGGCTGCTGCTTCTTCGTTTTCAAATTCTGGACGAACCACTGGGTATTCAGCAGTCACGATCGTTCCTTCAGAGATTTGGCCATAGATTTCTTCGGTTACGAATGGCATGATTGGGTGAAGGAGACGCAAGATTTGGTCCAAAGTGTAAAGAAGGACAGAACGAGTGATAACTTTTTCGTCCTCGTTATCGCTGTAAAGCACTTCCTTAGTCAACTCAACATACCAGTCCGCAAACTCATCCCAGATGAAGTTGTAGAGGATGTGACCAGCCACACCAAATTCGAACTTATCAAAGTTTTCAGTGACCTTACCGATTGTTTCATTAAGGTTGTGGAGAATCCAACGGTCTGTGACGTTTCCTGCTTGACCAGCAACCACTTTAGCTACATTTTCACGTGCCGCATCCAAGGTCAAACCTTCATTGTTCATGAGGATGTAACGAGAGATATTCCAAATTTTGTTAATGAAGTTCCAAGACGCATCCATTTTCTCATAAGAGAAGCGCACGTCTTGACCTGGTGCAGAACCGTTTGAAAGGAACCAACGGAGGGCATCGGCACCATATTTCTCGATAACATCCATTGGGTCAATACCGTTACCGAGTGACTTAGACATCTTACGTCCTTGCTCATCACGGATAAGACCGTGGATAAGAACATTCTTAAATGGTTGGCGTCCTGTGAATTCCAATGATTGGAAGATCATACGAGACACCCAGAAGAAGATGATGTCGTAACCTGTTACCAAGGTTGAAGTTGGGAAGTAACGTTTGAAGTCTTCTGCTTCCACATCAGGCCAACCCATAGTTGAGAATGGCCAGAGGGCAGAACTGAACCAAGTATCCAAGACATCTTCGTCTTGTTTCCATCCGTCACCTTCTGGAGCTTCTTCGCCAACGTACATTTCACCCTCAGCATTGTACCAAGCAGGGATTTGGTGACCCCACCAGAGCTGACGAGAGATTACCCAGTCATGGACATTTTCCATCCATTGAAGGAAGGTATCGTTGAAACGAGGTGGGTAGAAATCTACCTTGTCGTCTGTGTCTTGGTTGGCAATAGCATTCTTAGCCAATTGATCCATCTTAACAAACCATTGTGTAGACAAACGTGGTTCAACAGGCACACCTGTACGTTCTGAGTGACCAACTGAGTGAGTCATTTTTTCAATTTCGACAAGGGCACCGATTTCTTCCAATTTCTTAACAACAGCCTTACGTGCTTCAAAGCGGTCCATACCGTTGAATTCTCCAGCCAATTCATTCATGGTACCATCATCGTTCATAACATTGACTTGTGGCAAGTTATGACGTTGACCAACCAAGAAGTCATTAGGGTCGTGGGCAGGAGTGATTTTAACCACACCAGTACCAAACTCAGGGTCTGCGTGTTCGTCCCCAACGATTGGGATTGGCTTGTTCAAGATTGGCAAGATAACATTTTTACCAATCAAATCTTTATAACGATCATCATTTGGGTTAACCGCTACAGCAGTATCCCCAAACATAGTCTCAGGACGTGTTGTTGCTACTTCAAGGGCACGTGAACCGTCTTCCAACATATAGTTCATGTGGTAGAAGGCACCTTCGACATCCTTGTGAATAACCTCGATATCAGAGAGGGCTGTTCGAGCTTTTGGATCCCAGTTGATGATAAATTCACCACGGTAGATCCAGCCTTTCTTGTAGAGCTCTACAAAAACCTTACGAACCGCTTTTGAAAGACCTTCGTCAAGTGTGAAACGCTCACGAGAGTAGTCTACAGAAAGACCCATCTTACCCCATTGTTGCTTGATAGTTGAGGCATACTCATCTTTCCATTCCCAGACTTTATCAAGGAATTTTTCACGGCCAAGGTCATAACGAGAGATGCCGTCTTCAGCCAAACGCGCTTCTACTTTAGCTTGAGTGGCAATACCTGCGTGGTCCATACCAGGAAGCCAAAGCGTATCAAAACCTTGCATGCGTTTTTGACGGATAATGATATCTTGCAAAGTTGTATCCCAAGCGTGACCAAGGTGAAGTTTACCAGTTACGTTTGGTGGTGGAATAACGATTGAATAAGGCTTAGCCTTTTTATCGCCTGAAGGCTTGAAAACATCTTCGTCAAGCCATTTTTGGTAACGACCAGCCTCAACCTCGGCTGGATTGTATTTAGGTGAAAGTTCTTTAGACATGTGTGTGTCCTTTCTTTAATTACGATATATGTTTATAATTGTTTTAAAAAATTAGCAACAAAATTATTTTGAACGGTCATATAAATTGATAACTATACATTTAAAGTAACCTTAAATAGTCAAATAGTCAAATTTTTTTGAAAATAATATGAAATCTCTTCTAATTACTATATTTCGAAAAATTACTTTTTATCTTTTAAGTATTTCTCTAAATAAGTAATCTCCTTTTTATACAAGCTCTTTTTCCATAAGTTTTCCTTTTGTATATCGCTTATAACTTTTTCCCATTCCTCTTCAACTATCATTTCATCCAGTTTCCTTGGATTTTTTTTAGCTAAAGACTTTTGAAAGCAACAAATATAGTGATTCTTCCTAATATTAGATGAATCATCTTCATTATCAATTGCATTATTAATTTTCAACAGATTCTCAAAAATATCAGCGTTCTCTACAGCTCGAATTTCCTCTATGTATTGGCTTTTTTCATCGTCTATACTAAATAGCAAGAATAATATTTCTAAAATAAATAACGCTCCACGAATAATAAAGATGAACTTATCCTTATCAATATTTTTTAGAAAAGATATATGAGAGAGTACTTCGATGGCGTTCTCATTATAGCGTTGACTAATTCCAAAAAATGGTAGTAAATAAAAGATTATAAATAAAATCATAAGAAATGAATTTCCATTTCTAAAAGACAATCTCACAGAATCTCTTAAAAAATAGAATATGAAAAATGAAGTCAAACATAAGCCAATATATACTAACGGTATCCAATGTGAAACAACATTTCCACTCACATCTCTCCAATCGGGTTTAATAAACCAAATTATTAATAGCACAGTTCCCAACACTAAGGATATAAAAACAAACGTCTCAAAGACTTTATATCTTACTTTTTTTCTACTGGAACTCAATTCATAATCTAATAGTAATTCCGAATAAGAAATTAATTTATCAATTAACTCCTTAGGCACTTTGCCATTATTCTTTAGTTTACTCTCAATCTTATTGATCAGTATCCAAATATGACCATCCTTTAAATAAGTTGAATTACCACCAACCTTTCTTACTCGCTTTCCTTTTGCATCCAATAACAACTTTAATTCATTCAATGGTTTTTGAGGATTATTAAACGAATACAAATCTTTTATAATTGTCCTTAAGTGGTTTCGATAATAAAGGTGTTCCTCGCTCATATAGTCTAAACTTCGTGACTTATTATTTAGAGACAAAAACTAAAATTGCACTCAAAATAGCGCCTAATCCCGCACCACTAAGCAGGGTAATAATATGACTCACTTTCACTATTTATCACCTACTCTCAAATACTAGTAAATCTCCACTGTTCGAAAATTTTCGAACAGTCCAACTAATGTTTTCGTTCTTCCCACTCACTCCTAAGCAATCCATACCTCAACTCATCACAGCGATTCCCTTGAGCATCTTTGCGGTCTCGAATGCGAGCTTCGAGGGTAAAGCCTAATTTTTCCGCTACTCGTTGACTTTGCAGGTTATAACCAAAGCAAGTCAGCTCTATCTTATGAAGACCAAGTTCTTTAAAAGCTAGGTCAATCAAAACATGTGCTGCTTCTGGTACATAACCTTGACCCCAATAGTCTGGGTGCAAAGTATAGCCAATTTCAAGCACATCATCTTCGTGGCGATGGTTGAAGTCAACAGAGCCAATAACCTTATCGGTTCCTTTGACCACGATTCCATAGCCTGCTGGAAGATTGTCTTTTTGATTACGCTCAGGAAGGATATGCTCTAGATAATAAATCTCATCTTCCAAGGTCTTAACGGGTGGAAAGCCTGCTGGGTAAGAAACTTCTGGGAGACTAGCGTAGGCATAAATATCCTCTACATCCGCCACTGTTCGAACTCGTAAGACCAGACGCTTCGTTTCGATTCGTTCTGGCAATTCAGCTTTTGTCATCCTTCTTCCTCGCTTTCTTGATGAAGCTTCCCATAGGGTCGACTCTGTCATCTAGATAGCGATAGACACGCTTATGACCATCTCCCATAAAGTAAGTCGGTGCAAAGCGATCATTTTTAAAATGTCCCTTGTCATCTAGTAAACCAGGATTAGCAAGGCGATCTACAATCTTAGCAAAGATATGGCAGATCCCATCTTCCTCAATAATTCGATCCACCTGGCAATCCAGAACGACTGGACAAGCATCCAAAATAGGTGCTTGTGTCAGTTTAGAAGGTTGGAAATCTAGGCCAAGTCTAGCAATCTTTTCTCGATGGCTAATAAAACCAGCCTGTTCCATCTCCAGCATGAAACTCTCATCAGGTATATTCACTGTGAACTTCTGATAATGTTTAATCTGGTCTGCCGCATTTTCCTCGCTACCAACCCCTATGACCAGCCAATCTCCTAGACTATAAGAAGAACTACAAGTCATCGCATTATAGCCGTATGTTTGGTCCTGGTAACCCAAGATAAAAATGGGAAAACCATAATACAATTTACTGGTCTCAAAAGATTGCTTCATGTCACCCTCCTTGGATAGGAACGTAGACCTCGCTTTCGCTCCGTCTGCATCAATATCACTAAATTCACCTGCGACCTTCGGTCTTGGTTCTTTAAAAGATATAGAAAATCCCTGCCATAATATGACAGGGACGAATGTGTATCCGCGGTACCACCCAGTTTTGAGTGGTAACCACTCACAGCTTTCTTGATTCAATTTGACCATCAGCAACCAGCTTTGACATTTGTGCGGATTTCTCAATACCACCGCTTCCTGTGACAAATGGACTTCAAAGCACCTCTGAATGGTCTTATTCTATCACATTTTTAATCTCAAGACAAATGAAATTGTGGGGAAGATGTTATCACAATCAGTCAGACTACAGATTCCACCTTGAAACAGAAATACAATGCTTCATTTTTTATTTTCATAAGAAAAATCCCTATCTTCCGACAAGGATTGTATCTTATTTTTCTTCCTTAGCTCTTTCTTCTTTTAGCCATTTTTCATAGCTTTCAAGTAGATTGATAGCCATTTGGGTTGCCAAGGCTAGTGAGAAGGCTTCTGTACCTTCAGTTGTTTCGTCTTGAACTTCCAATTTACTTTCTTCGTAAATGGCTTTGAGAGCCTTATTGCTAAGCGTGTCTTTAAATGCTTGGAATTCTTTCATGGTCAAAGCCTCCTTGATTCTACGGCAACTTTTACAACTACTGTTACCGTTTTCACTTTAAGTTTACACCATTTCAGAGAAATTGCAAGGATTTTCCTCAATAATAAGGAGAGCTTTTCACTCTATCTGCGACCTACTGAGCAGGAGTCGCAGCCCCTGTCAGATACTCAGTTGTATAAGCTACGATAGCTCCTGAATCAGCATTTACCGCGTATTTATAACGTAGACCACTAGCTGCATAATCAAAGCTGATATTGTAGACCTTACCGTCTCCTTCAGTCTTCAAGTCCGTTTTCAAGTTGGTCACAGAACCTTCAGCTAGGCCAGCATGGTTAAGAGCTGTCGTTTGCGCAGTTTCTTTAGATACTGCTGTCTCTTCCTTGCTTTCGCTAGGTTGAGTCTCGTCTTTAGGCTCTTCACTTTTTTGAGTATCATCCTCATCCTTAGATGTTGGATGGTCACTCTTATGTTTCAAAATAGATCCTGACTGACCGTCAATCGTATACTCAAAATGGTTGTCTGACGTTGTGAAACTAATCTCATAACTTCCGTGAAGCCCAGAACGTGATTTCGAAACTGTTGATTGAGAAATCTCAGAAGTTTTGACACCTGCATTTTTGTAAGCAATGTCGGCTGCATCTTGTTCTGACAAACGATAACCTGAACCGTTAAAGATAAACAGGCCTGCAGCGATGGCAACTGGGATAGCGAGCAGAATCAGATAGCTCACTAGCTTTTTCATTTTTCGCATAAAATTCTCCGCTATTTTAATCTAATACTACTATTATATCTTAAAGTTCTAAAATTGTCAGATAAACTTGGCTCATTTTTAGGTCGACATTATAAAAAGTTCCCAATAGCTATCAGGAACTTCTACGAAATGTTACTATTTGGCCAGTTACAAAGACTAGGATGGCTATCCAGATAAAGAGGAAGCCTTTCAATTCTCCAAAGCTGACCGTCTCACCAAAAATGAGAATGGCTACGAGAAGTTGAATCGTAGGATTAAGATACTGGATGAAACCGATAAGGTTAAGCGGTGCCCTTTTGACTGCTTCCGAGAAGCAAAGTAAGGGAACAGCCGTCACTACACCTGAGATGGCTAGGAGAAACATTTCCATGCTCGAATAGGACGAAAATGATTCTGGAGAAAAGAAAATGAGATAGATGGCTACAAAAGGTAGTAGCAATCCACTTTCTACTAGCATGGCTACGTCACTGGAGAGCTTAACCCCTTTTTTGATTAAACCGTAGAAACCAAAGCTCAGGGCTAGCCCCAAAGAAACCATGGGAAGCTTTCCTGTATTGACAACAAGAACTAAGACTCCTATAAAAGCTAAGACTACTGCTGCCCACATGGTTCTGCTCAATGATTCACGAAGAAAAATGAGGGCAAACAGGATAGAAACAATAGGCATAATATAATAGCCCAGACTAGCCTGCGTCGCTTGCCCATGGCCCACAGCATAGATATAAATCAACCAGTTAGCTGCTATGAGAAAGCTGGCAAGTAGCATGCGAAGGAAGACTTTCTTATCCTGCCAAAGTTCGACTAGCTCATCTTTAAAACGTGCATTTTGCTTAGCAACTAGGGCATAGACCAACATAGTCACTACAGTAAAAACAATCCGCCATGAAAAGGTGTTATAAGCCGAAACACCTGCTAGAAGCTTCCAAAAAGGGATAAAAATCCCCATTGAATATAGGTTGCTAGACCAAAGAGTAGCCCTTGATTTTTTCTAGTCAACGACAACACCTGCTTTATCCACAGATAGGATGAAGGTTTCACCATCTAAACCAAGACCATCGATAGCAGTTTTAAGAGCCTCAGCCTGATCATTTGGCGTCAAGGTCATCACTGTTGGGCCAGCACCTGAGAGGTAGGTCGCATAAGCACCGTATTGGCCTGATAATTCCTTAATAGTCGCAAATTCTTTAACCAATTTTTGACGGTAGCGTTCGTGGAACATATCCCCTTGAATAGCATGTCCCGCCTTAACCAAATCGCCTGCAAAGAGGGCAGCAATGGCAACGTTGGCAATAGATGATGCAGCTACAGCTTCTTTGTAAGACAGGTCACTTGGAAGTACCCCACGTGAATCAGACGTCTTAAGTTCATAGCTCGGAATGAAGGCTACAAAGGCACACTCTGGAAAGTCTGTCACGATGCTATTAACATGTTCATCCACATAAGAGGCTACAACGAGATTCCCAAAAATAGCTGGGGCAACATTGTCCGGGTGACCTTCAATCTTGGTTGCAATATCAAGTTTATCATCGTCTGAGAGCTGCAAGTTTGCCAATTGATTGGCCAACTCGATTCCTGCTACAATAACAGAACTTGAAGAACCTAGCCCACGCGCTAAGGGAATATCTGATGCCATCACCAATTTATGGGGCTGCAAATCAGACTTAACTTGCAAGGCAGTTGAAATGAGGAGGTTATTTTCATCTGAAGGAATATCTCCCAAATCATGTTCAATATGCCATGCATCCGCTGGTTCAAGCACCTCGATTGTCAAATATTTAGAAACGGCAACACCCACAGAGTCAAAACCCGGACCAATATTGGCAGATGTTGCTGGAACAGTAATTTTCATAATAATACACCAAAAGGAGGAAAGCCATCAGCGACTTTTCTCCTTGAATACCTTTCTTATACGCACCAGTATGGGCTTATCAATTAGTTAGACAAAACTTTCAATGTGTTGACAACAGTGAAGTCTTCTGCTGCTTCAAGTTTTTCAGTAACAGCTTTGAGTTGTGTCTTAGACATAGCATGTGTAATCACAACGATACGAGCTGTTGTGCCATTTGCTTTTTGTTGCAAGACTTGTTCAAATGAAATATCTTCTGAGTTGAAGATTTCAGACAAGTGAAGGATTTTACCTTTTTCGTCTGGCGTATCAAGGGCAAAGTAGTAGTTGCTCTTAACATCTGCTGGATTAGCCAATGGCAAGTCACGACGGAACTCGTTAAATGGTTTACCAACATTGCCATCTGAAAGACGACGAGCAATACGGATAATATCTGCCAAAACAGATGTTGCTGTTGGTTTTTGACCAGCACCTGGACCGTAGTACATTGATTCGCCAATACCGATAGATTCAACAAAGACTGCATTCATGACATCGTTAACGCTAGCAAGTGGGTGATTTTTTGGCAAGAATGTTGGGGATACTTCTGCAGAGATACCTGATTCTACTTCACGCACATCACCAACCAATTTGATAACATAACCCAATTCTTGAGCGACAGCTACATCATCAGTAGAGATGTTTGTAATCCCCTTGTGAGTCACATCGTCGAAATCAATTGTGGCACCAAAACCAAATTGGCTAAGAATAACAGCTTTATAAGCAGCGTCAATACCTTCAACGTCATTGGTTGGATCACTTTCGGCATAACCAAGTTCTTGGGCAGTCTTAAGAGCGTCCTCATATGACCAACCTTCGTCAACCATCTTAGTCATCATAAAGTTAGATGTTCCGTTAAGCACACCAAGGATACGTGTCACCTTGTCAGACGTCAAAGAGTTAGCCAAAGTACGCAAAATTGGAATACCACCAGCAACAGCAGCTTCATAGTAGAAAGCCACTCCCTTATCTTGGGCAAGAGAAATCAACTCTTTTCCATGAGTAGCAATCAAGTCTTTGTTAGCAGAAACAACGTTTTTACCTGCTTCAAGTGCTTTTGTGATGAAGGAACGAGCTGGCTCGATACGACCCATCAATTCAACAACGATTTGAATCTCTTCATCGTTAAGGATTTCGTCAACATTTGTGACAAAATTGTAGTCGTTTCCGGCAGCGATAAGACGATTTTTTTCCTCGTCATCTTTAACCAAAACTTTGGCAATTTCGAGTTGGTCACGTGAGGCTGCAAGAACCTTTTCACCATTTTCCTTCAAGAGGAAAGGAATACCGCTAGCTACTGTACCAAAGCCAAGCAATCCAATTTTAATAGACATTTACGATTTCTCCTTAAAAACATACATTTTTTTAATTGTACCACATTTCTATCGGAATTGACAGAATATTGTTGCCATTTAAGGAGGCAAGTATTCTTTTTACTGAAAATTCTGTGCATTTCCATCCCATTTTTGTTAGAATAATAACTAGACCTATTTGAAAGGGGATACAATGACTTCTCAAAAGAAAAAATCAACTAACGCTAACAGAAAGAAACTGAACCTTCTTCTGCTTTTCCTAAATATTGTCCTTCTTGGCTTACTGGCAGTCTTTATGCTTAACCGACCAAATCAGTCGAAAAGCAAGCAACAACAGGCTCAAACCAGTCAGTCTAAGACGACAGCTAAATGGAAAACCTATGACGATCCTGTCCAAATCCCTATCCTAATGTATCATGCGGTACACGTCATGGATCCATCTGAAGCCTCCAACGCCAACCTTATCGTTGACCCAGACCTCTTCGAGGCACAAATCAAGGCTTTGTCAAAGGCAGGATACTACTTCCTAACGCCTGAAGAAGCCTACAAAGCCTTCACTGAAAACGCCCTACCTGCTAAGAAGGTTGTCTGGCTGACCTTTGACGATGGTAACGAAGATTTCTACACCATTGCCTATCCTATTCTCAAAAAATACAAGGCTAAGGCAACCAATAATGTGATCACTGGCTTTGTTAAGAAAGGAAATGCTGGAAATCTTACCGTCAAACAGATGAAAGAAATGATGGCTCACGGTATGAGCTTCCAGTCTCATACGGTTAACCACCCCGATTTGTCAGCCACTGATAAGGCGACACAAAAGGTTGAATTAACGGATTCTATTGACTTCCTTGAAAATAAACTCAATACCAAGGTCAATACCATTGCCTACCCATCAGGTCGCTACAATCAAACGACACTTGACCTAGCTAAGAAAACTTACAAGTTAGGACTAACAACCAACGAAGGGCTAGCCAGTGCCAAGGATGGTCTTCTCTCACTTAATCGTGTCCGTATTCTGCCAACAACAACAGCTAAAGGACTTCTCAGCGAGATTGATACTGACAATGAGTAAAAGAAATCACTTGATTCAAGAATCAAGTGATTTTTATGTTCTAGTCAAATATTTCTGATAGGATAGCCACACCCTTTTCAATTTCAGCATCACTTAGGGTGATTGGTGGCAAAAGACGAATCACGTTTGTCCCTGCAGTTAAGACAATTAACCCCTTATCTCGAGCCGACTGGACCAATTCTCCTAAATTGCCAGTAGTCTCAATCCCAATCATATAGCCCAAGCCACGTACAGTGGTGACCGTCTCTTTATCAGATAAAGCTGCCTGCAATTTTGCTTGTAGCTGGTTTCCATTTTCAAGGGCAGTATCTAGAAAACCTGGGATCAACATAACTTCAAGCGTAGCTTTGGCCGCCGCCATAGCCAGTTTATTTCCTCCAAAGGTAGAGCCGTGACTTCCGTAAGAGAAGGCTTCTCCAAGAGATGACTTAGCAAGCATGGCACCAACTGGCACCCCATTTGCCAAACCTTTTGCCAGAGTAAAGATATCTGGTTCAATATCGTAGTGCTCATAAGCATAAAGCTTACCAGTACGACCAAGTCCTGTCTGAACCTCATCTACAATAAGATAAATTCCCGTCTCCTTACAAAAGTCAGCCAAAGCCTTAACAAAGTCCTTATCCGCAGGTTGAACACCTGATTCCCCTTGAACCAACTCCAACATAATAGCCGCTGTTTCGTCACTAGCTAGTGCCTTGACACTATCTATGTCATTGAAAATAGCATAGCTAAAGTGGGGCACACCTTCACCAAAGCCTTGTTTGATTTTATCCTGACCAGTGGCAGACATGGATCCAAACGTTCGACCATGGAAGGAATTTTGGAAGGTAATGATTTCTTGTTTACCCGATGCCTTTCGGGCGATTTTTATGGCTGCTTCATTGGCCTCTGCACCACTATTACAGAAAAAGGCTAGATAGTCCTTGTCACCAATTAAAAGCCCAGCAACATCTTCTTGCAACTGATTGTGATAAAGATTAGGCTGGTGCAAAATCTTGCCTACCTGATCTGTTAGAGCCTGATTGACAGAGGGATGATAGCCCAGATTGGTTACCCCGATACCAGATGAAAAATCCAAGTAGGTCTTGCCAGTGGTATCAGTCAAATAATTGCCCTGTGCCGAAGCAAAATCAATCGCTGCCCGTTTATAATTTGAAAATAATTTTGTCATCGTTTACTCCTTGATTATGGTACCATCTGTCAGGTTATCACCAATAATGACCTGCTCAACACCAGATTCAACCGTCTGAACAGCACTTTGAATTTTAGGAATCATGCCCCCAGTAATCACACCTGAATCTATTTTTTTCTGAACGTCCACAAGATTCAGATGCTCCAAAACTTGTCCATTCTCTAAAACACCCTTGACATCTGTAATAAGGATAAGTTTTTTGGCACCTAGACTAATTGACATAGCTCTAGCAAGGTAATCCGCATTGATATTGAGCAAATCTCCCTGCTCACTGTAACCCAAACTAGGAATCAAGGGAATCTTGCCTTGAGATAGGAGTTTCACTAAGGTCTGATTGGTGATGTTTTTGACTTCACCCACAAAGCCATAGGTCTCTTGATCTAAGAAATCAGCATGAACAAGGTCTGGCAATTCATCAACAAGCTGATAAGCTGGCAAACCTGCGGTTGTCAGCTCACCTGCTAAGTTTTTCCCAACTATGTCAACCAAAGCTTCTTTAATCAAGGCCATATCTGACTGACTCGTCACACGAAGACCATTTACCTTGTGAATTGGAATATTATTCTCCTCCATCAGCTGATTAATAGCAAAACCACCCCCATGGATGATGATTATTTTTTGACTAGCCCGCTGCCATTCTGACAGTTTGGTCAATATCTCAGGAGTTAGCTGTTTACTGGCTACTCCACCAATCTTAATTACAATATATTTAGCAGTCATCAGTTAACTCCTTTTCCTTAGATAGTCTAAGTGTGATAGAGGGCATTAATCTTAACGTAATCGTAGGAAAGATCACACCCCCATGCAGTTCCTTTTTCATGACCAGCATGAAGATCTACCGTTATAGTAACTTCATCATCATGCATGATGTCTTTCATTTCTTCATCATCAAAGGAAACAGGACTAGAGGCCAACATAACTGGCAGACCGCCAAGCATAATATCAACATTATCCACAGGAACATCCACACCAGCGTAGCCAACAGCGGCTAAAATACGTCCCCAGTTAGGATCTTCACCAAAGATAGCCGTTTTAACCAGGCTTGACCCGACAACGGATTTGGCCATCATACGTGCATCAAGGGCATTAGGGACATTGACCACATCAACTTGGATAAGTTTATTGGCACCTTCACCGTCCTTGGCAATTTTCTTAGCCAACTCTTGCATCACGAAATTCAACATCTTCGAAAATTTATCGAACTCTGGTGTATCTGGCAGAATCTCTTCATTTAATGTGCAACCATTTGACATGACAAGAACCATATCATTGGTTGATGTATCTCCGTCAACTGTAATCTGATTAAAGGTCTTTTCCACATTTTGACTCAAGGCCAATTGAAGGGTGTCACTAGAAATATTAGCATCACAAGTGATAAATCCTAGCATGGTCGCCATATTAGGGTGAATCATACCTGAGCCCTTAGCGACACCAGCCATTGTGACAACATCACGTCCAAAGGTCTCCGTCACAGCAATAGTCTTAGTCGCTGTATCAGTCGTCAAAATTGCCTTGGCAAAATCATCAGCATTCCCATTAACCACTATCTTGGAAAGACCATTTTTCAAGGTATCCATTGGTAGCAACTCACCGATAATCCCTGTAGAAGCTACACCAACCAAATCTGGTTCAACACCTAGCTTTTCAGCGGTCCACTCCTGCATGGTGTAGGCATCCTCCAAACCTTGAGTCCCTGTACAAGAATTGGCTACACCTGAGTTAACAACGATAGCTTTCATTTTCCCAGCCTTTTTAACTGAGGTCTTGGTCACAATCAGAGGAGCTGCAATCACCTTATTGGTCGTGTAAACACCTGCAACACTGGCTGGTTTTTCAGAGACAATCCAACCAAAATCCATTTTTCTCTTTTTAAATCCTGCATGTAGCCCATCTGCTGAGAATCCCAGCGGACTAGCAATTGTTCCATCTATGACTTTCATATTTTTTCTCCTAACTCTACGCTTACATCTACAAGTATGACGGTGTCATAAGCAAACCTTCGGTCTCATCCCACCCCTGCATGAGGTTGAGATTTTGCACTGCCTGTCCAGCTGCTCCTTTAAGCAGATTATCAATAACTGAAATAACTGTCAGAACATTGGTTTTTTCATTATAGGCAAAACCAATATCTGTAAAATTCGATCCGATAACGTTGTGCAGTTCTGGCAAACTGTCTTGCACACGTACAAAGAGTTTATCACTATAAGCCTTTGTGAATGCTGAAGCTACATCAGCTACAGTCACGTTCTTCTTCAACTTACAATAAACCGTAGCCATGATTCCACGATTAACGGGTAAAAGCGACGTTGAAAACTGAATCTCAGGCATTTCCGGATTAAAGACCTGCAAGGTTTGAACAATCTCAGGAATATGCTGATGATGATTGAGTTTATAAGTCACGTAATTATCGTGAACATTGACAAAATGACTAGACTCACTCAAAGCCTTACCCGCACCAGTTAAACCAGACTTAGCATCCACAATGACACTCTCCGTCTCAATCAAACTAACTGCCACCAAAGGAATCAAGGCTAACTCTGTCGCTGTCGCATAGCATCCAGGATTGGCAATAAATTTCTTATCCTTCACATCTGCATATTCTGATAATGCATATGTAAATTTATTCAAAACACTGTGCTTAGCAGGTGATTTTTTATACCATTCTTGATAAACATCTGCTGGCAAGCGATGATCGCCAGACAAATCAATAATAGGAAAATCAGCCAGAACAAATTCCTCTGCTAACGAACTAGCAACTCCTGAAGGTGTGGCAAAGAAAACCAAATCCGCCTTTTTCATAATTGTTTCCGCATCATAAGCTTCAATGTCTAAGTCACAAACACCTGTCAGATAGGGATACACATCAGACAATCGTCGGCCCACTTCCTTGGTTGCGTGAATAGAAACAAGTTCCACTTTTTTATGATTATTCAAAATTTTAACTAACTCTAAACCACTATAACCAGTGATACCAACGATTGAAACTTTCATTTATGCACTCCTTTTGAATAAATATGTAACCAGTTTATTGCATTTTTATTCATTTGTCAAGAGGAAAATGTAATTAATATGAAAAAACAAGCAGTCTTTTTCAACTACTTGTTTTCATAATTGCTATCTAGTTATTAAATAAATGCAAGTTGGCAATACGATTGACTGCTTCGACCAGACGCTCTGGCTCTACCAAAAGCCCAATGCGAACATAAGCATCACCCGCAGGACCAAATCCTTTACCTGGTGCCACAGCAACATGGGCCTTCTCAAGCAAAAGATCCGCAAAACTCTCACTGGTGTACCCCTCTGGCACAGGCATCCAAGCATAGAAAGAGCCTCTGGATGGAAAGGCCTGCCAGCCAATCTTAGCAGCTGCCTGGACAAAAGCATCTCGACGGCTATCATAAGTCGCATTCAGTTGAGCAACAGCCTCCTCAGATTTAGGGTCTAAGAGGGCTGCAATCCCAGCCTCCTGCAAGGCAGGAAAGATTCCCACAAAAAGATGGTCTTGAATCAGATTCAAGGCTTCAATCATTTGCTCATTCCCAGCCGCAAAGGCCAGACGCCAACCAGCCATATTGAAAGTTTTCGAGAAAGTATAGAACTCAATGCCCACATCTTTAGCACCAGGCGTTGACAAGAAGCTAGGATTCTCATAACCCTGATAACCCAAAGCTCCGTAAGCCAAATCACTCACCACTCCTACTTCGTAGGTCTTAGCCCAAGCAACTAACTTTTCATAAAAGGCCTTAGTCGCCACAGCCCCCGTCGGATTATTTGGATAATTGATATAGATAAACTTAGCACGCCGAGCGGTCTCCTCAGGAATGGCATCCAAATCTGGCAAGAAATCATTTTCAGCCGTCAAAGGAAAGGTTTCATAGGTCACACGGCCTAAACTCACTCCTGACAAGTAATCTGGATAACCTGGGTCAGGCAAGAGCAGGAGGTCTCCAGGATTCATCAAAGCTAGAGGCAATTCCACTAGTCCAATTTTAGCTCCACCCATGACACAAATCTCACGCTCCGAATTCAAATCAACCCCATAATGTTTTTCGTAAAAACTAGCAGCTGCTTCCTTAAAAGGACGATTGCCTCGAAACTGTGAATACTTATGGCTAGCAGGATTTTTCGCTGAGACGCACAGCGCCTCAACAATATGGTCATAGGTTGGTTGGTCGGGATTGCCTTGACCGAGATTGATAACATCTGCTCCTTCCACTACCTTGGCATTAACTTTAGCAACCAAACCTGCAAAAAACTGTTCTGGCAATGCCTTCAATAAGTCAGATTCTTCAAATAACATAAACGCTCCTTAATGATACAAGTCCGTGCGACGATCCTCAAAAACAGGAATCTGACCTCGAACCTTATCTACCTCTTCAAGATTAATATCGGCCGTAAAAATGCCCTCCACATGCTCCTTGGATTGCAAGACCACATTTCCAAGTGGATCGATAACCATAGAATGTCCTGAGAAGACATCGTCTGGTCCTGTTCCGACACGATTAACAGCAACTACAAAAGCTTGATTTTCAACCGCACGCGCCTTTAACAAAATCTCCCATTGCTGCACACGAGGTTCCGGCCACTGCGCTACCACAAAAAGCACCTTGGTCCCTTGTGCCATCTGTGTCCGCACCCATTCAGGAAAACGTATATCATAACAAATGACACTAGCAGCTGTCACACCATCAAGCTCAAATATAGACTCCGAAGACCCAGAAGACATGTACTGGTCCTCTGCCATGAGGCCAAAGAGATGGACCTTGCTATAAGTATTGATTAGGTCCCCAGACTTATTGTAGACGTAGGTCGTGTTGTAGAATTTGCCGTCCTTCTCAATAGCAACAGACCCTCCGATAATAGCCACAGCATGTTTCCTAGCAAAATGAGACAAGAGTTCTTGAGAGTCCAAACCTTCCTTGTCTGCAAGCCCATCCAGTTCATCTAAAGCATAGCCAGTATTCCACATTTCAGGGAGCACAATGACGTCAGGCTTTTCGCTAAGTGCCCTTTCCAACATCTCTTTCACGTGCTTTTTATTTTCCACAGGCTGTCCGTGGGCAACATCCATCTGTACCAATGCGATTTTCATAGTAACCTCGATTCTATATTAACCATTATAGCACTCCAAAAGACGTCACAAAAATTGAAAAATTCAATCTCATGATAAAGAAAGGCTATCAAAAAAGGCTGGACATAATGTCCAACCTAATCATTATTACACTAAGCAATATCAACGTAACGACGAGCACCGCTCACTGTCATGTATGAAAGCCATGTGTGACCGTCCGCTGTCAAAACCTTATCGTAGTTAACACTCATGCCCTTGTCATAGTAGGCCAACTCTGGGCTTGAAACCTTAGCTTCTGCCTTGATTGACGCACGACCTGTGAAGGTATAAGTTCCTGTCGCTGGAAGGTTGATGGCACCTGTAGTGGCTGGTTTGCTTTCAGCAGGTTTGCTGCTAGTAGCATAATCGCCACCTTCGATACCAAAGTACTCTTCCAAGCTCAATCCTGAATCGTGGATGTCTTTAGCTTCTTTACCCACATAGCGGATATGCCATGCTTCTGGCATGTAGCCGGTTGAAGCTTCTTTACCTGCTTGGAAACGCACGATAAAGCCATAGTTATGTGCATTGTCTTTAAGCCATTGACTAGCTCGTGCATCCTCAAGCAAGTTACCTGATTTATCAGTCAAATCAAAGACCAAACCAGTTTGGTGTTCGCTATATCCAGGACGAGCTGAGTAACGATCTGCAGCTGCCTGACCATCACGGCTAACATAATTGTCGTAAAGAGTCTTTTGATAGTCATAAGAACGGAAACCACTGTATGAACGTCCGACATTCAAACCTTGGTTAATCATATCATCACGAAGGCGAACAAAGGCTGCCTTAGCTGTAGGATTTTCACCTGGATTATAGTCCTTAGAAAGACCATGCTTCTTATTGACAATGATAATATCATCATATTTACCACGAACACTATAGTAAGAACCGTTATTGGTCAATTTCCCTGTCACTTGAGTTTCAGTGATTTGAGGGACTGTAGCTGTAGTTTCTGTGATATAGGTTCTCTTACCATCCAACATATAGTAAAGATGCACAGAATAAGTACCCGCATCACCCTTATGGCTGGCTTTATCTACATGAACCTTGTAGCTACCGTCTGATTGTTTGTCGGCATGATACCAAGTGAGGTCATCTTGGCCATTCTTATCTGACCAGATTGGAACACGGACTTCTTTAACTTCTTTGCCACCACCTGAAACATTGGTAACGACAACATCAAAGCCGTTAGACGTTTGGTTGGTAATCGTCAATTTTCCTGTTACTTGAGATTCAGGAACTGTGGCTGTAGTTTCGGTAATATAAGTTCGTTTACCATCTAACATATAGTAAAGATGCACAGAATAGGTACCAGCATCACCCTTATGGCTGGCTTTATCTACATGAACCTTGTAGCTTCCATCTGATTGTTTATCGGCATGATACCAAGTAAGATCATCTTGACCATTCTTATCTGACCAGATTGGAACACGGACTTCGTTAACTTCTTTGCCACCACCTGAAACATTAGTTACGACAACATCAAAGCCATTAGACGTTTGGTTGTCGATAGTCAATTTCCCTGTTACTTGAGATTCAGGGACTGTGGCTTTGGTTTCTGTGATATAGGTTCTCTTACCATTCAACATATAGTAAAGATGCACAGAATAGGTACCAGCATCGCCCTTATGGCTGGCTGTATCTACATGAACCTTGTAGCTACCGTCTGATTGTTTGTCGGCATGATACCAAGT
>OKVH01000497.1_pt1 | contig 22130 bp, 21 predicted proteins | sample 1604791 | NCBI WGS metagenome assembly OKVH01 (sample SAMN01760919, study PRJEB22395) | human gut metagenome | reverse complement strand
GCCGTTCCCTGCTTAACGGCTTTCCCGCCGTCAATCACGGCGTCGCGGGCTGCCGTATGCTCATTGAAGCATTGAACACTCCCATTCAGGTGCGCCACGGCACACCCGATGCGCGCCTTTTGACCGAAATTGCCTATGCGGGCGGTTTCACAAGCTATGAAGGCGGCGGCATTTCCTATAACCTGCCCTATGCAAAGAGCGTCCCGATGGAGGAGACGATCCGCGATTGGCAGTATGTTGACAGGCTTACGGGCATCTACGAAGAAGCGGGTGTTTCCATTAACCGTGAACCCTACGGTCCGCTTACGGGAACTCTTGTTCCGCCCTGCGTATCCCATGCGGTTGCGATTATTGAGGCTTTGCTTGCGGCAGAGCAGGGAGTTCGCAATATCACCGTCGGCTACGGCCAATGCGGCAACCTTGTTCAGGATGTTGCGGCGATCCGCACCCTTGAAGAGCTGACAAACGAATACATGCATAAATACGGCTATGATGATGTTATCATAACCACGGTTTTCCATCAGTGGATGGGCGGTTTCCCGCAGGACGAAGCGAAGGCATTCGGCGTTATTTCCTGGGGCAGTGCAACCGCTGCACTCTCAAAGGCAACAAAGGTCATCGTCAAAACTCCGCATGAAGCGGCGGGCGTTCCCACAATGGAAGCAAACGCACAGGGTCTGCGCTGCACAAAGCAGGTCATCAGCATGCTTTCCGACCAGGTTTGCACCGCAGCCAACCTTGAGGAAGAAAAAGATATTATCCGCAGAGAGACGCGCTGCATTGTCGATAAGTGCTTCGAACTGGGCGAAGGCGACATCGCGATAGGTTCCGTTCGCGCTGTGCTTGCGGGCGTTCTTGATATTCCGTTTGCACCTTCCCGCTACAATGCGGGCAAAATGCTTCCCGCACGCGATAACGACGGTGCGATCCGCATTCTCGACATGGGTGCGCTGCCCTTCACCGATGATATCAAGGCGTTCCACCGCGCAAAGATCGAAGAGCGCGCAAAGGCCGAAAAGCGCAATGCAACCTTCCAAATGGTCATTGACGATGTTTACGCGATCAGCAAGGGTCGTCTTGTCGGAAGGCCGCAGGCTCTCCGCAGATAAACGAACGCAAATCGGCTTCGGCTGAAAATGCACGGCGGCGCGGAATGCTTTCGTGCCGCCCGAATACTTAAATTTCATTTTTGAAATAAATTTTTGAAGAACTGAAAGGATACTTTTATGAAAATTATCGATGTTATCTGCTCCGCAGGCAGAACAGGCTTCTATTTTGACGATCAGCGCGCCATTAAGGCGGGCGCAAAAAGCGACGGCGCCGCATACGTCGGCGAACCCAAAACCCCCGGCTTTACCTCCGTTCGTCAGCCCGGTGAGTCCATCTCCGTGATGCTCGTTCTTGAGGACGGCCAGATTGCATACGGCGACTGCGCTGCCGTTCAGTACAGCGGCTGCGGCGGACGCGATCCCCTCTTCCTTGCAAAGGACTTCATTCCCGTTATCGAAAACTATATCAAGCCCGAACTCGTCGGCAAAGAGGCGGACAATTTCCGCGCACTTTCCGAAATGGTCGAATCCATCCATGTTGACGGCAAACGTCTGCACACCGCAATTCGCTACGGCATGACTCAGGCGATTCTTGACGCTGTTGCAAGGTCCACCGGCAGAATGATGTGCGAAGTTGTTGCGGACGAATACGGCTGCACCATTTCCGACAAGCCCATTGATATTTTCACCCAGTCCGGTGACGATCGCTACACCAATGCGGATAAAATGATTATCAAGGGCGCACAGATTCTGCCCCATGCGCTTATCAACAACGTTAAGACCAAGCTCGGTGAACACGGCGAACTGCTCGAACAGTATGTTGCATGGCTGCGTGACCGTGTGCTTCAGCTCCGCACGGATGAAAATTACAACCCGATTTTCCACATTGACGTATACGGCACAATCGGTGCTGCATTCGGCAACGATAACTACAAGGCAATGGCCGATTACATGGCGCGCCTTGAAGAAGCCGCAAAGCCCTTCCACCTCCGCATTGAAGGCCCCATGGATGTTGAAGACCGTGAAAAGCAGATGCGCGCGCTTGCAGCAATCACCAAAGAACTTGACGACCGCGGAATCAACGTTGAGATCGTTGCGGACGAATGGTGCAACACTCTTGAGGACATCAAGTACTTTGCCGACAACAAAGCGGGTCACATGGTTCAGATAAAAACTCCCGATCTCGGCGGCATCAACAACACGATCGAGGCTGTTCTTTACTGCAAAGAAAAGGGCATCGGCGCATACCAGGGCGGCACCTGCAACGAAACCGACCGTTCCGCACAGGTTTGCACCCAGTGCGCAATGGCAACCCAGCCCGTTCAGATCCTTGCAAAACCCGGCATGGGCGTTGACGAGGGCTATATGATCGTTTATAACGAAATGCAGAGAATTCTTGCGGTTCGCAGGGCAAAACAGGCAAAATAAGCCTTAGCAGCAAAATCCGAAAAAACCCATAAAAAGCGGCTCGCCCCGACACATTGCAAAATGCAAACGGGATGAGCCGCTTTGATTATTTCGATTCTTTATGAATGCAAAGGAACCGTTGTTTTGCCGGCAAAGGCCGATTGAAGAAGTGCTTCTTGAAGAAGTGCTTCAAAAAATCACCGCAGACATGATTTTGCCTGCGGTGATTCGGACACTTTGGTTTCACATTAGACGCAAACAGACTGCCGCACTATGGATAAAGTGCAATTGCGTGCGAACGACAACAAACAATAGATTGCCGCAAAAGTGTGAAAAGTCATATTCTTAATCCCAATTCTCCTCGGAGGGATCCAACGGAGAGATGCTGCTTTCAGGAAAAATCGTCAGCTTCTCGACCAAACGGACTTTGTTCGATTGAAGCAGTGCCTGAGCCTGCGCACCTGTCAGCGTCAGTTTAACTCCGTATATGCGATACCTGCCTTGCTCCATTGCTTGCTTCAGCATGACAAAGTTATCATGGAATTCCTGCAAGTCAGCCAAGTCTTCTGCCAGCTGGAAGTCTGTGTCATCGCTGCTGTAGGAGCTTCCGGGGACTTTAATATCGGATGTGTCTATATCCTTGCCGAATGTGTCAACAGGGGGCTGCGTAACAAAAGGCTCGACAGTCTCATCATACATATAAGACTCTCGAATTTCCGCAGCCTGCTGATCATAACTGTCCAACTCGGAACAGATGCTGTCGTAAGTGTCCGCATAGCACTCGGCGGCAAGCTGCGCCGCCGTTTTGCCTTCACAGTCGAGATAACCGCCGTACATCGGGTCGTCAACGCCTTCGGTTATACAGTCGTATACCTGAGTGAAGCCGCCGCAGCCGGTGAAGAGCTGCGTAAACTCCTCCGTCGTGACGCTGTCGAGCGAGACAAGAACGGTATAGGTCTTGTTCGGGTTTTTGCTGAATTCTTTGTAACATGACTGCGCATATTCAATGCGCTCCTGCGTGTTGTGAATCATTTGGTCTTCCGGGTCTATGCGCTTTTTAAAGGCCTTGTAAAAGAAGAACACGCCGACTGCCAATGCCGCCGTAAGCACAACGGCAAGGGCTGAAATGAGAAATTTGCGTTTTGATTTCATAAGATTTAACCTCCTGTCATGAAATCGTCGAGCGGGGGAAAAACAATGCCGTGAGCGGACAACCGAAGGATTGTTCGGCGGTAAACACGAAATTACGCGGAGAAAATCAAATGCGCTGTCCTTGCTCCTTCCCAGTATAACACATATACCCGATATTTGACAACAAAAAACAAGGCATTAATAAAATATATCAACTGCACAACAGAGATATTTCAACGGATATTAAAACGCCAAAAAGAAAAATCACCGCAAACATGATTCTGCCTGCGGCGAAAATATCAAAAGCAAAAAAGCGGAACAATCAATTTCAGCGGGCAAACTGACTCTCGTAAAGTTTTTTATAAAAACCGTCGGCGCGGAGCAATTCATCATGAGTTCCGCTTTCAACTATGCGCCCGCTGCGCATAACAAGGATAATATCCGCTTCGCGAACGGTTGAAAGCCTGTGCGCAACGATAAAGCTTGTTCGGCCGTGCATAAGCTTTGCAAAAGCATCCTGAACGAGAAGCTCCGTGCGCGTATCAATGGAAGAGGTAGCCTCGTCAAGAATCAGCATCGGGGGATTCAAAAGCATAACGCGCGCAATGCAGAGGAGCTGCTTTTGCCCTTGGGAAAGGCTGCCGCCCGCTTCGTCAAGTACGGTGTCGTAACCTTTCGGAAGACGCATTATGAACCCGTGCGCGTGACAGGCCTTTGCGGCGGCAATGATTTCGTTTTCCGCTGCCTGCGGCCTGCCCATTGCGATGTTTTGCCGAACGGTTCCCGCCTGAAGCCATGTTTCCTGAAGAACCATGCCGAATTTTTTGCGCAGCTCATGGCGGGGCATGGAACGGGTTTCCACTCCGTCAATAAGAATTTCACCTGAGTTAACGTCATAGAAACGCATGAGCAGGTTTATAAGCGTCGTTTTGCCGCAGCCCGTCGGGCCGACGATTGCAACGCGCATTCCGCTTTTTACCTCAAGCGAAAAATCGCGGATCAGCTCCGTGTCGGGCGTGTAGGAAAAACAAACATTGCGGAAGCTGATATTGCCGGTGCTTTCAGCCTTTTCATTGCGTTGAGCAGGGTTCGGCGCAGCGGCGGCACCGACTTCCGCAGGGGTGTTGATAAGCTCAAACAGCCGCGCCGCACAGGCAAACGCGCCCTGCAATTCCGTAATAACTCCGGAAATTTCGTTGAACGGCTTTGTGTATTGGTTGGCATAGCTTAAAAAAGCGGAAAGTCCGCCGACGGTCAGCCCGCCCGCAAGCACGGAGAATGCGCCGGAAACGGCAACGCCTGCATAGATAACGGCGTTCACAAAGCGCGTACACGGATTTGTGAGAGAGGAAAAGAATACGGCGCGGAGGGAAAACTTTTGCAGCTTCTCGTTAACTGCATTAAAGCGTTCTTCTGCGCGGGCTTCGTATGAAAATGCACGGATGAGCTTTTGTTCGCCGATAAATTCATCGATCAGTGCAGTTTGCTCCCCGCGGGTCTCGCTTTGTTTGCGGAACATGGAGTAGGTTCGCTTGGAAATAAAGCTTGCGACCGCAAGCGAAAGCGGTGTCACGGCAACAACAATGAGGGTTATCAGCGGGTTGACGGTGAGCATGAACACGAGTGTGCCGATAATGGTCATAATCCCCGTGAACAATTGGGAAAAACCCATCAAAAGCCCGTCCGCAAGCTGATCGGCATCGCTGAGCATACGGCTCACGGTTTCGCCCGCCGGGTGCGAATCGAAATAGGCGAGGGGCAGTTTTTGAATGCGGCGGAATGCTTCTGCACGGATATTGCGAACGCAGCCGTAAGTTATGCTGTTGTTGCAAAGGCTCACAAGCCATTGAGAAAGTGCAGCTCCCGCCGCAGCTGCACCGAGTTTCAGCAAAAACGGTGAGATCTCGGCAAAGTCAACCCTTCCCGCGCCGATGATGCAGTCAATAATTTTTCCGGCGAGAACGGGGATCAGAAGCGTTAAAAACACATACACGAGCGAAAGCCCGAGTGAAAGCGCGAATTTGAAACGATAAGGTTTCAGCCGGCGCAAAAGCTCCGCAGCGGTGCCGCGTCCCGCTGAATCGAGTGTAAAACGTAATTCTTCTGAGTGCGCAGATTTTCCTTTTTTGTTTAAACCGTTTTTGCTCATTTTGCCGCATCTCCTTCGGGTATGTTGTTCGGAATGCTGAGCTTTGCCGCTTCGTCCGGGAACTGAGAGGCATAAATCTCGCGATAAACAGCGCAATTGCGCAAAAGCTCTTCATGCGTGCCCTGTCCGACGGCGCGCCCTTCATCCAGAACGATTATGAAATCCGCAAACATGACCGAGGCCGCGCGTTGGGACACTATGAAGGTCGTCGGCGCGGGGGAAAGCTTTCGAATTGCGGCGCGGAGTTTTGCATCCGTTGCAAAGTCCAGAGCGGATGCACTGTCGTCAAGAATCAAAATTCTTCCGCCGTGAACAAGGGCGCGCGCAATGGACAGCCTTTGTTTTTGCCCGCCGGAAAAATTGCTGCCGCCGCGCAAAACGGGTTCATCAATGCCGTTCGGCTTTGTGCGGACGATTTCCGCCGCCTGAGCGGTTTCAAGCGCCGAAAAAAGTTCCGCTTCGGAGGCATTCGGGTTGCCCATTAAAAGGTTGCTGCGAATCGTGCCCTCGAAAAGCACTGCTTTTTGAGGAACAACGGAAACTGCGGAGAGCAGTGCGGCGCGGTCGTATTCATCCGCATTCACGCCGTCAATAAGCACCTGCCCCTTTGTTGCGCTGTAAAAATTCGGAACAAGGTTTACAAGCGTGCTTTTTCCGCTGCCGGTGCCGCCGATAATGCCCACGGTCTGCCCGGGTTTTGCAAAAAAGCTTATGTCGAACAGAGCTTCCGCTCCGGCGTTTTTGTATTCGAACGATACGTTTTTAAATTCCACACTTCCGCAGGGCGAACCGTTCGCAGGCAGCTTATTGCCGCCGTGCGCGCCGCTGTCAAGCTGCATGACTGCCGCAACTCTGTCCGCACAGGCGAGGGATTTTGTGATGGTTATGAACAAATTGGCCATTTTTATCAGTTCAACAAGAATTTGTGCCATAAGATTATACAGCGCAACGACCTGCCCCTGAGTCAGAGAGCCGGAATTAACTCGAATTGCACCGCTTTGCAAAAGAATTATAACAGCGGCGTTGATAATTATCAGTGTGAGCGGGTTCAGCAGCGCGGAGAGTTTGCCCGCGTTGATTTGAAGACCGAGGAGCTTTTCGCTTCGCCTGTCAAACGTCCGAATCTGCTCTTCCTCACGGCAAAAGGCACGCAGAACACGAACGCCCACAAGGTTTTCGCGCACGGTGCCGGTAACGCTGTCCAACTCCGCCTGAACTTTTCGGTATTTCGGGATGCATGCCAGCATGATTGAAAAAACAACGGCGCAAAGCAGCACTATAACGCCCGCAAAAATGAGTGCGCAGCGTGTGTCGATTGTGAACGCCGTTATCATTGCACCGAAAACAACAAACGGGGAGCGCAGAAGCAGGCGCAGAGAAAGGATGACGCCCGTTTGAATCTGGTTGATATCGCTTGTCATGCGCGTTATCAGTCCGGAAACGCCGAGAGTATCAAGCGCGGTGTAGGAAAAACTTTGGATTTTTTTCAGCAGAGCGGCGCGAAGGTCGGTGCAGAAGCCGATTGCAGCCTTTGCCGCGAAAAATTGTGCCGTTACGGAACAGAGCAGGCCGACCGCCGCAAGTGCCAGAAGCAAAAGCCCCATATTAATAATGAAGCTTTTGCTTTTGCCGTCAATGCCGTTGTCAATAATTGCAGCAACGATGAGCGGCACAAAAAGCTCAAATGTTGCTTCCAAAAGTTTGAAAAGCGGAGCCAGAATGCATTCCTTTCGGAACTTTTTCATGTATATCAAAAGTTTCTTCATTTTCACTTCCACCTTTGCATTCAGCTTTTGCGGGAGGCGGTGCATCCCGACGGCACAATGCGGCTGCATCCGTCTGCGCGGCGGAATTGTGCCTTATTTGAAACATTATACAGCAAAATCAAGGCTGTTTCCATATAGAATGAGGCAATGCCGCAAGATAAATTCAATTCGTGCGGAAATAGACAAAATTAAGCCTTGCGAATGCTGTAAACAACCAATATAATATTAACAGGGACGGAGAAGAGCGGCTCTTGCATCGAAACGGGCTTTCCCGCAGGAATAACGGAAACGGAAAGGATGAACCGAATGGTAAAGGAACACAAAAAACACGGACGGCGGGTGCTGTGCATTTTCACGGCGGTGATTGCGGCGGTTTCAATGCTTTGCTTTGCGGGCTGCGACTCAAAATCAACCGAGGAAAAGACGGTTTCGGGAATTATCACCGTTATTGCCGACGGAAAGTACACTTTGCAGCCGGGGACGATCGAAAGCACCGAAAATCAATTTCCCGGCGGAATGAATGACGGATCCCGCCGTGACGGTTCGGCTCCGGCCGCACCGAACAACAACAGTAAAATTTCGGATAATGACGGCGCCGAACCGGCCGACAGCGGCGCGAAAGATACAAATACAAACGATAGGAACGATACGGGCAAACAGAGTGAAGGCAATCCCCCCGAAGGCAATCCTCCCGAAGGCAATCCTCCGGAAGGGAATCCTCCGGAAGGCAATCCTCCGGAAGGGAATCCCGGTTCGGGCATGAACCCGGGCGGCAGCAAAATAAGTTTCACCGAAAACGGTGAAGCGGCGATTGAATTCACCGTTGCAGAGGGTGTATATATTGCGAGCGGCACGGAATTCGTTTCGGCGGACAAACTTGCAGTCGGCAGCATTGTGACAGTTCGATTGAACGGAAAAAACGAGGCGCAGGCGATGATAATTTGCAGCGCCGAGGCGGGCGGCGCGGATGCAGCGATTCCGAACGATCCGAACGGACAAAAAAATACAGCGGCTCCGAACACGCCGACGGTGAGCAATGAGCCGACGGTGAGTGATGAGCCGACGGTGAGCGATGAGCCGAGTTCCGAGCCGAACACAACGAACACCGGCTCAGTCAGAGAGAAAAACTGATTTTAAAATATATTTCTTCATGCCTCCTACACCATAGACTAAAGAGCCTGCCGAAAAAGCAGGCTCTTTTCCGAATCCCGTGCGGTCTAAAGCTTTTGATTACAGCTCATTGAGCATTGCGCAAACAAAATCCTTTGCAATTTCGGAAGCACGGGAACAGTTTTCTTCAAATGTGCCGACTCCGCTGTGTTTTGCGGTGTCCGTGATGAAGCGCACCGCGATGAAGCGAACGCCGTTCAAATAGCAGACATGAGCAATCGCAGCGGATTCCATATCAACCGCAAGCGGTGCAAGGCGGGAATTAATATCCGCACGTCCCTCGTCGGCAATGAACGCTTCACCTGTTGCGGTACGCCCGAAAAATATCCGCTGTCCGCGTTCGGCAAGTGGTTTTGCTGCGGCTTTAGCTGCCGAAACAAGCTCCGAAGAGGCGGGGAAGAACTGTGTTTTCATAAACGGGTGATAATCGGTCAAAATTCGTTCGTGAACATCATGATAGCAGGCCTCGGCTGCAACAACGGTGTCGAACAGCTGAAGGTCTTCCGCCATTCCGCCGGAGGCTCCCGCACTGATGACGGTGTCCGCACCGTAACAGTCTATCATAATTTGTGCGGCTGCGGCGGCATTAACTTTGCAAACGCCGCAATAAACCGCTGCGACTTCAAACCCGTTCAGCCTGCCCTCGTGAATGCGCAGCATTGCCCGTTCGGAAATTGTCGGGTTTTCAATCAACGGAAGAAACGGAGCAAGCTCACGCTCGCTCGCACAGATAATTGCAATCTTTTTGAATTCGGATTTCATGACTATAACCTCATTTTATAAATTACTTTAAATTAAAAATTACGTGCAAAGATATATTTTGCAGACTAAGACGCAATACGCGCCGGAAAACGCAAAATCATGCTGCGGGGCTCGTCAATCAGCCACGCGGGCAAATCTTCAACATAAACCGTGCGTTCAACGGAAAGACCCTTTGCTTCCGCAAGCTCAACAAAGCGTTTTACCCACGGCGAGATATAAAAAATCTGCTCATTGTCCGCCTCGTGCAGGAACATGCAGGCATATTGCCCGGCGGGAAGGAACTCATTGGCGGTTTCCGAACGGCAATGCTTAAAAAAGCGGCGCGGATGCAGGGCTTCGGCATCCTCTTCAACCCCGAGATAATGACCGAGGGAGAAGTAACTTATGCCGAGGGAATGATTGCTGCCGGCATCATCGGCGTTTATTGCGGAGATTGGCAGTGCGGGCGTGTTTTCCGTAAAAATCTCGCCGGGCGTGTGTTCAAGATAACTTTTGCGCAGGGCAACTCTCCGCTCAATATAGCAAAGTCCCGCCTGCATATCCGCCATTTGCTGCATGACGCGCTGACGGCAGTCGTTTACAATGTCGATATTATGTCCGCTTTCGCAGAGCAGCATGGATTTGATTTCACGAAGGTTCAGCCCCGCCGATTGCAGCAGGCGGATGGATTCCATGCGCGGCAATTGCGAAAAATCGTATTCACGGTAGCCGTTGGGCAGTATGCGCGCAGGCTTGAGCAAATCGATTTCATCATAAAAGAACAGCGTCCGCTTTTCAACTCCGCAGAGCTTTGCAAATTCCTTTGTTGTCACGGCGGCTCCTTCCGCGGCTGAATGTTTTCGGCATGAAAACATTGCGCGTCCAAAAAATTTTTTGAAAGGGCTTGACTGTAACGTTACGTTATACCCTATATTGATTGTATCACCGAAATCGACATTATTCAACCCCAAAACGGAGGTTTTTTCGGGTCGCACGGTTCGAGTGCGGCCCGGAGCTCCTCCGAAAACGGTGATGAAGCAAAAGGCTGATAAAAGAGGCGGGGTTCCGTGCTTTTTTTGCATAATCAGATGACTCCTTTCGAAAACGGGGCGGCGCGGCTGCCTCGTTTTCGAGTTTGCATAACGGAGCGCGGATTGGCAGGCTTGCAGAGGTTTCGGTTAAATCCGCCGAAATTGGGGCGGCACCGGGCTGAACCTGCCGCGAAACCGCACCGAATTAAAACCGAGATTATTAAAGCAATTATAAAAACAAAATGAAAACTCCGCATCAACGGCGGAGTTTTTCGCATGAACAAGGGAAGATTATTCCGATTGAATTGATGTATGCTGCAAGAATAACAGGAAATATATTTTACTTATTCTTTCCCGCGTTCCTTTTGTCTGCGGAATGCTTGCTCCCTGCGCTCATTTTGTTGAGTGCGGCAACGCAAAGAATCAAAACGCCCGTAACAACAAAGATGATGATAAGCCCGAGCAGCATGACCTTAAGCGAATCGACAAAGCCGAAACCATCCTTGCTGAAATCAAAGAATCCGTTCATAACGACTGAATTTGTGCTGAATAACGTCATAATATTCGCTCCTTTCCGTCAACCGAGCATGGAACCGAAGATGCTGAGAATCAAGCCGCCGGCAATGACGGACGCAATCTGACCGGAAACATTTGCGCCGACAGCGTGCATAAGCAGAAAATTCTGATTATCCTCTTCCTGCCCAAGCTTGTGAACGACCCTTGCAGACATCGGAAAAGCGGAAATGCCCGCCGCACCGATCATGGGATTTATCTTTTTCTTTGCAAACAGATTGATGAATTTTGCAAAGAAAACGCCGCCGACCGTGTCAAACACGAATGCAACAAGGCCAAGCCCCAGAACAAGCAGCGTCTGCGGACGCAGGAATTTGTCCGCGCTCATCGTGGCTGCAATGGAAAGCCCGAGGAAGAGAGTGATAAGGTTCGCAAGCACCTTCTGTGCCGTTTCGGAAAGTGCATTCAGAACGCCGCATTCGCGAAGCAGATTTCCGAACATCAGGCAGGCAATGAGCGGCAGACCGCCCGGCGCAACGATGCCGACCACAAATGTGATAACGATCGGGAACAGAATCCGGGTCAGCTTTGAAACATCCCGCTGCTCGTATTCCATGCGGATAAGCCGCTCGTGCTTGGTTGTGATAAGTTTTATTACGGGTCGCTGTATAATCGGAACAAGAGCCATATAGGAATATGCCGCAACAACGATCGCACTGAAAAGCCCCGGGTTGTTTGCGCTGATGCCGAGGTGGTTTGCAACAACAATGCTTGTCGGGCCGTCCGCCGCGCCGATTATCGCAATGGAAGCGGATTCCATCGGCCCGAACCCGCAGAGGGTTGCCATGCAGAGCGTGAAAAATATGCCGAATTGCGCCGCCGCACCGAAAAGCATAAGTTTCGGGTTGGTCAGCACGGGGCCGAAGTCGATCATTGCACCGATGCCGATGAAAAGCACCAGCGGGAAAAATTCGTTTGCAATGCCGCAGTCGTAAAGAATGCGGATGATTCCGCCGTCCGCCGCAATTGCGGAACCCGGCAGGTTCACAATGATCGCGCCGAAGCCCATCGGCAAAAGAAGAGTGGGTTCCATATCCTTTTTGATTGCAAGATAAATAAGGATCCCGCCGATGACCCACATAATGGCGTTGTCCCAGTTCGCGACGGCAAAATCGCGTGCGATTTCCAAAAGACCCATAGATGCTCCTTTGTTTTTTGTTTTTGCGGCTGCGCACTGCGCATCGCCCAGTCTGCATTATACCCTTTTTTATATTCACAAACAAGTGCAAATTTGCAGCTTTTTTCCGAAACGGCAAATTAATGAAAAATTTACGCTCAATAAGGCTTGACGGATGTAAATGTTTTCGGTATAATATCAAATGTGACAACACAAATATGTTGATATTGGGAGGTTTATGATGAAAAAGAGGCTGCTTTGCATTGCGGCGGCGGTTTTGATGGTTCTTGCTGCGGTTTTTGCTTTCGGCTGTGAAAAACAGTTCCCGAGCGAACAAGAGGTGCTGAAATCGCATCTCGATAAGTATTGCAGGGAAAACGGCGAAAAAATCATTGAAAAATACAAAAACTATTTCAGCGGCGCCCAATGCTCCGCCTGCTATGTTGACGATTCGGCTCTTGTGATCGAGTTCAGATTTGACGAGAAAATATCCAATCCTGAGTTTCAGCAGAGGTTTGCTCCGGATACGGAAAACATCATTGCCGAGTTTCGGCCGATCGCTCAGGAGATTGCCGATGCATCGGAAATCACATATACAGGCGTTGTCCTGATGTTTTTGGACAGCGAAGGCGAACGGGTTCAATCAATTCCGATTGGTGCAAATAATTCGAATATGATTATCGATTATTCGAATTAGGGTAATAAACCGACACGGGCATGTTCGATCGAATAACATATCGGGCAAAAGAAGAATCGGGCAGACAGTGAAAGCCGTATGTCAGATTCTTTTATTTTTGCTTTGGAAGAAAAATCTAAAATATAGTGTAATTGGATATGATATGGTACTTGACAGATGTCAATATTTGCTGTATAATATCAAATGTGGAAACACAAATCTATTCAGAACAAGGAGTGCAACATGAAGAGAATTATCTGTTTGACCATGATGGCAGCAATGCTGTTCTGCTCGGCATTCGGAATCGGATCGAGTGCAACAGCAGAACCCGACCAAGATCCGGACTTCGAACTTCAGCCCGTAGCTCTCGATGCCTCAGATCCGGATTATAATCCGTACGCTGTGTATCGTGAAATCACCTTCACCCCTGTTGACGATCCGAACATTTCCGCCCGCGAACTCGGCATCATGCGTATTCAGGAATCCGGCGGTTCCGATTTCCTTGACTGCTTTGACGATGAATTTCTTGAATTGATTTCAACCGCAACAAGTGTCATTGTCACTGAGGCATATTTCCTTGAAGAGGGCGATTCCGAAGAAATGGAGCTTGTCGCTGTTTCTTATGAGGAATTCATGAATGCCGAATCCGACGACTCCGTCGGAGAGGACATTCCCGTTATTGTTCCCGGCGATAACGGCTGATACGTTATAGCAAAATGCGATAATTAACCCGGTTGAACTTTCGGCACGGAGGCAGGCGCAATTAAAAAAGAGTTTGCTTCCGTGCCGATTTGTTTTGAAAGATTCTGCGAAACAATTTACAAAACAACCCTCCGCAAAAAAGAAAGAAAGGAAGCTTTCGACACTGCGAAAGCGATGATAACAAACATGAAAAACATGAAAAGGATTATTTCCGCGATTTTGATTTTGCTCCTTGCGGTTTCAATCTGCGCCTGCAAGGACTCTGCCGAAAAAAACGAAGACCCGATCGCAAAAAAGGTAAGCGAATACGCCGAGCTTAAGAATAAGGACCTCTCCGAAAGCATTGAAGCATTGCCGACGGGCTTGGAATATGATGAAACAACAATTGAATGCTACAAAGCGGAGGGGCGCGACCTTGTTCATGTTATGTCGTTCGATTCGTCTGTGGCTTCCAAGTGGACGCAGGAGGTTTGGGAGGAATACGCTCGCACCGATGATCTGTACAACAATACCCTGTTCAAGAACCTTACGGAAACCGTTGGGGACGACAGCGTAAGGCTGATTATCAGATTCATCGATAATGACGATAATGTGCTGTATGACCACATAATTGACAAAAACTATAAATCCTCCGCCGGAACGATTACAATTATCGATGACACGGACGAAGCCGAATATGCGGTAAAAGCCGCCGCGAAATATTGCAGCGAGAATGCGGAGCGGTTGAATGCGGAATTAAGCACGTTTATGGAGGAGGATGCAAAGTGGAACGGATGCCATGCCGAAGAGAGCGACATTGTGTTTGAATTCAAATACAACAAGGCCGTTGACAGTCATGAGTTCGAAAGCAAATACAGTCAGGCCGATATCACAGAGGCACTTCAGCGATATGCGGACGAGATTGCATCCGAAACGGGAACACCGCTTGTGAGGCTTGTTTTCCGCTGCATTGACAGCGACGGAAACAACATTGCCGAGATGCATATCAAGGATCGAACGTTTGTTCATGATGAGAATTAAACCGCAGACAGCGGGCTTAAACTGAAAAACGGCAATCAAGCATGAACTTTTCGGGCGGATGGCAAAAGCTGTTCGCCCGATTTGCTTGCTTTTGAGGGGCGGCGAATGTATAATGAAACAGAGAAAGACGAAAAGGAGGGATTGAAAATGATGCAAAGCGGAGCGGATGAACGAATTCTTGATATAACGCCCGAACTCAGACTGCGGAGGTATGCGGGCGAATGCGATTTTGCACTTGAATGGTATTCGGACCCGGAACTCGTGTTCCTTGTTGACGGCGTTCGTGAACCGTATACTTCGGAAAAACTGCACAGGATGTATGATTATTTAAACGTTCACGGTGAGCTGTATTTTATTGAAGCAAAGGAAAACGGTGAGTTTCGCCCCGTTGGGGATGTTACGTTTTCCGTGCAGGATATGCCGATTGTGATCGGCGAGGCAGAGTATCGCGGGCGCGGCATAGGCAGGGCTGTTGTAAGCTTTCTTGCGGCAAGGGCGAAGCGGAACGGCATTTCGGAGCTTTTTGTTCAGGAGATTTATTCGTGGAACATCGGCTCGAAACGCTGCTTTGAGTCGGTTGGATTCGTGCCGTATAAGCCGACGGAAAAAGGGTTTTCCTATCGGTTGGAGTTGCGGCAGTTTGAACCGAAAGGGCTTTTGCCGGAACAGGATTATGCCGAAACAAGGTGAACAAATGCAAACAAAACCCTTCCGTCAAACGTTCGGCGGAAGGGTTATTTGTCGGGCGCGGTGCCGAAAGCGAAAAGTCAATCGCTGTGTTCGGCGACAAAGCGTTTAATTGCCTCAAAAGTTTCATCGGAAATAACATGCTCGATTTTGCAGGCATCCTCTGCGGCAATTCCGGCGGAAACACCGAGCTTTGTGAATACTTTTGTTAAAACGCGGTGACGTTCGAATGTTTTTTCGGCGACCGAACGCCCTTCATCCGTGAGATAAAGATGTCCGGAACCATCCATGATGATATAGCCGTTTTTCTTCAATATACCCACGGCGCGGCTGACGCTGGGCTTTGAATAGCCCATTTCTTCCGCAACGTCAACGCTGCGAACCTTGTTCAACCTGCGGGAAAGCACAAGAATGGTCTCAAGATACATTTCACCGGATTCCTGCAAATGCATTCGATTCACCCCTTTCAAAGTTTTTTTAATTCGGTTGAACCTTACATAACTGCGGTCAGAAGGTAGATGATATAGGCATCGATCCATTCGGAGGGATCGCGTGACAAGCTTGACGCATAGTCGGCATAGGTAACATCCTCATCGTTTGTGAGCATATAGCCGGAGCTGAAAACCTGCGTTGAAGTGCCTCTTACGCGGTCAATGGCAACGAGATATTTATATTTGTCGTCAAAGGCCTCTTTTTTGCCGTCCTCGTTTACCTGTTCGTAATGCGTGCGATAAATGCCGTCCTTGTATTCAATATCGACAACAACAAGCTCCGGCTCACCGCCGGTGACAACTTTTTCATAGTAAGTTGCAACGCGCAGAAGTGCAGGGCTGCCCTTTTTTGTTGTTTTTGCAAAGTCGGTCATGACGGTTGAATTTTTGATGGTTCCTTGGCTTTGGTAAACAACAAGGCAGCCATCCGCCTCAGCCTGCTCGGGTGTGTAATCGGCAGGAATCTCGGAATAGGCGCAATAGTCGGTTTCGATCGTCTGCGGAGTTTTTTTGCAGGCGCAAAGGCTCAGCACAGCAGACACGAAACAGAGCGCAAGTACAAAAATTATAACGTTGCGGAAGGGTTTTTTCATTGTTTTTCTCCTTTTGCGGTTTAAGTTTAAACGGTGTCGGACGCTTCAGCGGCGGGTGATGATAACGTTGCGGAGCCTGTCATCAAAAACGCGTACGCAAAGCGTGAAAACAAGTTCGTATGCGATAAAGAAAATCTCAATCGCAGGAATAATAATGTACAACGGATAATTCGGCAGCTGAGCGATTATGTCAAAACCGAACAGTTTGCCTGCGCCGAATATCACAAGTGCGGCAAGGCCGTTGCAGAGGATAAGCTTTGCGGCAAAGGCAACAAGCTTGTCGCGGATAACGCTGTCGATGCCGAGCTTGATCATTCCGTAGCAGCCGAAAAACAGGATGTACGCTGCAAAATACAGCTTGTTCGGAATCAGAAAAAAGCATATCGCACCCGTTGCCGCATAGCTCAGAAGGGCGTAGACGAACCCGCCGCGTTCCCTGAGGGGTATCCACGGCATGAGCGATGTCAAAAAGCACAGCGCAAGCTTTGCCGTCGGAATGACGGATGCCGCATAAAGAAACACAACGCTGAGCGCGGTGCTCATGGCGGAAAGGGTCAGTTTTGTTGTTGCAGAAATTTTTTTCATGTTTATAAAGCAATTGCAAAGCCCCAAAGGCGGCTGAAAAAGCAGAAAATCAGCAGCAGGGAATCAGATCTCCGCCCATGCATTCGCAGCAGGAATCCGCACAAAGCAAAGTCGAGCAGCAGTTGCATGCCGTGTTCACGGTTGCTCCCGTATCGCCGTTGTCATAGGTGTGGTAGCTCCGCGTGCTTCGTGCGTTCAGGGAATCCCTTGCGCGGCGGTATTCCGCATTGCCCGGTTCCATCGAAACGGCTCTGTCAAGATAATTGCGGGCGGAGGAGTAGTCGCCGCCGCGGAAACAGACAATGCCATAAAGATAATGCCATTCCGCATTGTGCAGCGGTATGCCGTCCAGTATTGCCTGCGCTTCATACAGGGAGCTTGTGTTTATGCATTGCCGCACACGAGCGAATTCAGCCGAAAAATTGCCGGAATAACCACTGCCGTAATTTCCGGAATAACCGCCGGAGGAAGTGCGGGAGCTGCTGCCCGAATAGCCTCCGAATCCGCTGCCGGAATAAGTGTTTTGGGAAGCGGAGCCGTTTTTGCGCATGTTTGTTATTGTGTCATACGCCTCGTTGACCTGCTTCAGCTTGTCGTTTGCAAGGTCCTTCAGGTCACTGTCCTGATAGCGATCGGGGTGATATTTTTTAACTAATTTAATGTAGGCGGAACGGACCTGCTCATCGGTGGCGGTTTCCGAAACGCCGAGCACCTCATATGGGTTCACGGGTTCGTCCTTTCTAATATACAGGCAGAAAAAATCAGGCTTTGTGCGCCGCCGTCGTAATGCCGTCGTTCGGCAGCGGCTGTTTTTCCTTTGCGAAAACGGCATCGGAAACGGCAAAAAGCCCTTGGAACAGAATGTTGTCGAGAATCGCCCTGTCGCGGCCGGTGCTCAACAAATTATATGCCGAAATTGCAGAATTTATCGAGATATTAATAATAAACTCTGCATCATCGCGGGTGCAGCCGCAGATATTGAACGGGTTGAAAAGCGAATGCTTTTTGTCGCTTTCGCGGTCGTCCCATGCATCGCAAAGGTAGATGAACCTTCCGATAAAAAAACCGGTTTCCTTCAGCGCGGGGAGTTCCTTTTTGGGAACGGGCGCCGACGCAAGCACATCGCGCAGCATTTCCCCGAAAATATTTGCGGGAAGATCCGGCGAACGCAGCGTTTGCGAACGCAGCGTTTGCGAACGCAGCGTTTGAGAACGCAGATCAACCGCTGAATCGTTCTTTGCGGCTTTGCGGCGGGGAAAAGCCCGACTGCCGCGATAGGGTGCTTCAACGGAGGCAAGCTCCCGCATGTGTTTTTTCACCGCTGCATAAACTTCCGGCCGGCGCAAACGTGCTTTTTTGAATGCGCAAAGCAGGGGAAGTTTTGCGGCAATTCGCAGCGGCTTTCCGTCCGCAATATCGTCCGAAAGCTTGAATTCGGAAAGAATAACGCAGACATCGGCTGCAAAATCGAGGGCGGCGGAAGGCGAACCGAGCATTGCCCGCTTTTTGCCGAAGGGCTTGAACGGGCAGCGCAGCAAATCTTCAGGCGAATCTTCGCCGCTGACGGAGGCAGCGAGCAGCGCAAGGAAGGTGCAGTCAAAGCTCAGCAGCGCACGGGCTGCCGTTCCGTACCGCGCCCCGAGACGGCGGCATAATCCGCAGTACCATGCATCATAGCGCGCTTTTTCGCGGACCCGAAGCTCCGGAATGTTTGGCTTTATGTATCCGAACAAAGTTTTTTCCGCCGAAAGTTGATTTTGCGGGCAAATCGCAGGTGCGGCAGATTCCGCGAACGATATTGCCCATATCGTATTTTATACCAATACGGACTTTTTTTCAACCGTCCCAAGGCAGGACAATTAAAGAAAAACGCGGAAAATTGTGAAATTAACGCGGCAATCGGTGCTGCAGCCCGTTTTTAAAACACACTCAACACGCGCATATACATGAATATATAGCCGGCATATGCAAGCGCAGAGACTGTAAAAATTGCAGCGGTTCTTTCTTCCGACTTGCAGCTCATTGCAATTGCAGCGATAATCGCGGGAACAACGCTCAGATAGCGCATTGCGGAAAGCAGCCACGTGCAGCCCATTGCAAGCGCGAAATAGGCGAGAAAATGCAGTGTGTATGCGGCGGGGAGCTTGCGTGCGCGGCGAAGAATCAGCAGCGGAGTCAGCACAATCAGTGCGACCGTCGGCAGGAAGAGCACAAACACGGATGTGATGTTCGTTCCGTTAAACGCTCCCGAAACCAATGCAGCCTTCAACTCCCCGATTACCCTTTGATACATGTAGCGTGCCGTATCAAAGAAAAAGCCGAGACCCTGGCTCCAGTTGGATTTTTGGTACACGGAGAACATAAACCAGTCGCCCGCAACGACCTTGTTTATGTAAAGATAGGCAAGCGTGCCGAAAGTCGATATAACAAGCGAAAGCACAATTTCCGCAATCGCCGAACCGACCTTTTTTCCGCTGCGGGCTCTGCGGACACAGTACCCGATGCCCTCAATCGCGAGAGGAACGGCAAGCAGCACGCCCGGTGAACGGGTGAATCCGGCACATGCCGCGGCTATGCCCGCCGCAAGGTATTTCTTTTTTTGCAGCGCATAGAAGCAAAGCACGGTGAAGAGCATGAACAGCGGCTCCGTCATTCCCGAATTCAGAAAAATCGAGCCGGGCAGCATCAACCAGATGAAGGGTGCAAGGCGTGCCTTTTTTTCACCGAGCAGAGGACGAAGCGTGAGATACAGAACGCCTGCCGCCGAGCAGGAGGCGAGCGTGTTGATTATTTGCGCGGAAACAAAGCTGTTGTGAGTCAACAGGTTGAGCCCGCGCATAAGCAGCGGAAGCATCGGAAAAAACACGATAAGCAAGCGGTCTTCGCCGGTTGAAGCATACCAGTTTTCGGCTATGCTGCAGTAATGCGGGGCGTCCGTGTTGACTTTTGTCCACGCAGTTTGCCAAAGGTTGAGCAAACTGCCCTGAAACTTAGGATTAAGACAGTAAAAAACGATCATTCCGAATATTGTCAGTGCTGCACGAAGAACGAATGCGGCAAGAACGATTTTCAGGAAGGTTTTTCCGTTTGCCTTTTCGATGCCGGACGGTGCAAGCTGAGCATCGTCCCCGCTGAAAACTTTGATAATCTGCGGGACAGCCGCAATGAGCACTGCGGTAAAAGCGGCAAGCGACACTGCCGAAACCGCAAGACTGTCGATTTCGAAATTTGCACGGTTTTTGACACAGTACACAGCGAACAGCACGGAAAAAGCAATTACGATGAATATGCGCATCAAAAGCACGGCGCGTTTTTGAGGATTCATGCGCCCGATTTTATTGAAAAAGTTAAGCTTTTTCGGTTTTTCTTCTTCAAAAGTCGATTAAATCGGTTGGCCTGCCGGGTCTTGAAGCATATCGCCCCGGGGCAGCTCATTCGTTATATCGGCTGCCGCGTAATCAAACGCATTTTCGGCGGAATTTTGAGGATTATTTGTTTCGCCGCTTCGGTTTTCCATAAAAAAGGTTCTCCTCCCGCAAAGATTTTAATCAGGACTTTTTTAAGTATATCACACTATGCGCACTTATTCAATGCGAAAAACAAACAAAAATGCGAAAGGGAAACGGGGAAAGAGCAAAATAAGCATAAAAAACCGGACAGGCTTTCGCCTGTCCGGCCGGGTTTCATACTGCCGTACGCTTGTGACCCGAATCGATGAACGAATTCCGTTCACGGCGATGACTGCCGATTGTTACATAATGTTGTCGTATTCGTTTACGATGATGTTGTGTGCGGGCATTGCGGAAGTATCGTCGGATACCTTAACGGTGCCGTCGAACATGCTCTTTACAAGGGCTTTATAGTCGTCCTTTGTGAAGTTGTCCGTCCACTGGGTGGATTCCATGGGGATCTGAACGTAGTTAAGTTCGGGATCGTCGCCGGATACGAGGCCGAGGGTTGCGATCTTGCCGCCGTAGTTAGCCCAATTGCCGTTTTCGATAACGTCTTTGAGGGTTGCCTTGACGGTTGCGCCGAGACCCTTCATTGCGGAGGTAACGGTCATGCCTTCGGTGCCGAGCTTGTTGATGGTTGCTGCCTGGTCGGTGTCAACGCCGATAACCTTGCCGTTTGCCTTCGTTGCAGCCCTGAACGAAACCGTAGCCGTAGCGGATAACAGCGGGAACTGCCATGCCGCCGAGGAAGCCGAGCTGCTTGTAGCCGAGCTTAACTGCTGCGTAACCGGCCATGTAGCCGCACAGCTCTTCCTGATAGACAGCGCAGTAGAGGTTGGAGGGCAGGGTGTAGTCATCGCCCAGATCGCCGGCACTGACGTCCAGCGCAATGAAGGTGACCTCGGGATAGATGTCGGCAGTTTCCTTGATGGCGCCTGCGAAAGCGTAGCCGGGCATCACAACAACGTTGTAGCCCTCGTCGATCGCGGATTCGATCATGGCGACACGCTCGGCGTCGGAGTCACCGGCGGGCTTGAAATAGTTGAACTGCAGGCCGTTGGCCTCGCAGAACTCCTTGCAGGCCTCGTAGGTGGTCTGGTTGAAGGACTGGTCGGTGATATCGCCGTAGTCGGTGATCATAGCGACCTTGTACTCGGAAGCAGCCTCAGCGGAAGCTTCAGGAGCAGCGGTCTCTTCGGTTGCGGGAGTCTCCTCGGTTGCGGGAGTCTCCTCGGCAGCAGGCTGAGAGCAAGCTACCATAGACAGAGCGAACATGGCTACCATAACAATAGCAATGAACTTCTTCATGTATAAGTTTCCTCCTTAAAATTATGCAGCTGTATTTTTGTTTGCCGCATTGATGTTTACATTATAACAAATACATTGTACTATTTCAAATATAATTCAGCTATCATAATGTGAAATATGTGTCACAACATAATAAAATCCGGCGTGCCGCAAGCTTTTTTCCTGTTTTTCATATTTTTGCTCCAGTTTGGCGCAAATAATATTTGGAGATGCAGCTGATTGATGATACAATATTGCAGAGAATAATGAGGTATAGCCATGTACGGATACATCCAGCCGAATCAGGACGAGCTCAGAATAAGAGAATATACCGAATACAGGGCGTATTACTGCGGGCTGTGTAAATGTCTCAGCGCCGAATACGGCGAAATAGCGCGGAGCGTTCTGAGCTACGACTGTACTTTTATAGCTCTCTTGCTTTCCGGCCTCGACGGTACTGACGATGTGACACATATTTCACATTATGATAGCTGAATTATATT
>OKVH01000491.1_pt1 | contig 22284 bp, 17 predicted proteins | sample 1604791 | NCBI WGS metagenome assembly OKVH01 (sample SAMN01760919, study PRJEB22395) | human gut metagenome | reverse complement strand
TCACCGACGATGACCGCAGCGAAGAGAACATCATCCCCGGTGCCTTCGACCCCCGCGTGGCTGAGGCTGTGGCGAACGCTGTGGCAGAAGCTGCCCGCGAGAGCGGCGTGGCCCGCTGTTAACAGAACTAGAAAAGGAGGCTTTTTATTATGACCAGCGAAAAGAAAAATGTCTACAAGCTATTTAATCTGCCGTGGTATATTTTTGCCATCTTCGCCGTCATTATGATTATTGCCACCTATACCGGAACGCTTCCCGGCGGCATGGCTGGCTGTTTTGCCTTTATGATTGTGCTCGGCACCATTCTTTACGAAATCGGCGAGCACGCTCCGATTATCCGTTCTTACTTGGGCGGCGGCGCTATCGTGGTCATCTTTGGTTCCGCACTGCTCAACTATTTCCATCTTCTGCCTACCGTCGTCGGTACTACGGCGGACGGCACCAAAATCTACAATTTCGTCGAGGGTTTTGACTTGGTCGCTTCCATCAACACCTTTTTCAAACCCACCGGCGCATTCCTCGACTTCTACATCGCAGCCCTTATCACCGGCTCCATCCTTGGCATGAACCGCAAACTTCTGGTCAAGGCAGCTGCCCGTTATTTCCCCGCCATCTTTGGCGCTATCATCGTGTCCTTCGGCCTCACCGCTATCGTCGGCACCGTTATGGGCTTTGGTGCCATCAAGTCCGTCCTTCTGATTGCTCTGCCCATCATGGGCGGCGGCATGGGCGCTGGCGCTGTTCCTCTTTCCAAGATTTTTGAGTCCTCCGGCACAATGACCGCCGCAGAGGCCATCTCCATCATGACCCCCGCTGTTGCGATTGGCAACGCAATCTCCATCGTTCTGGGCGGCATCCTTGTCAAGGTCATCCACAGCAAGGAACTCAACGGTCAGGGCAAGCTGATGCGTTCTGCCGACGCCGCAGATGAGCTGGGTGTCAGCGAAGAAATGCAGGCCAAACGTGACCACATCGATGTGCGCAACATGGGCATTGGTATGTTCATCTCCTGCTCCTTCTTTGCATGGGGCTACATCGTCGCAAAGATTTGGGATACCTTGGTTCCTTCCATCAGCATCCACGCTTACGCATGGATGATTATCTCCGTGGCCGTCTGCAAGATTTTCAACATCATCCCCGAAGACATTGAAGTGGACTGCTACCAGTGGTTCCAGTTCATCATGAAGAACCTGACCCCCGCCCTGCTGGTTGGTATCGGCCTGTGCTATCTGGAACTTGGCACTGTCATCAGCAGCTTCAGCCTTACCTATCTGGTTCTCTGCTTCCTGTCCTGCATCGGCGCTTTCCTTGGTGCCGCTCTGGTTGGCCGTTTGGTTGGCTTCTACCCCGTCGAGGCTGGCGTTACCGCAGGTCTGTGTATGTCCAACATGGGCGGCACCGGCGACGTGGCCGTTCTGTCCGCTGCTGACCGCATGGAGCTGATGCCCTTTGCACAAATCTCCTCTCGTCTGGGCGGTGCAATCATCATGGTCGTCGGCAGTCTGCTGCTGTCGGTTCTGGGCAGTCTGCTCTGAGATTTTTCCCACGATTTCTCCCTGAGTTTCCATTCTTTCACCGCGTTTTCTCCCCCTTTTCCGAAATTCACATCATACCACATTAACCCCTTAGAGGGGCATTAAAAGCCCCGAAGCCACCGGGCTGCCGTGCAGAAGATTTTCTGGATGGCAGCCCGGTGCTTTGTTTGGGTTTATTGCTTTTGGGGAGATTACGCGGGAGCTAGGCTGCGGGGTTATTTCTAGCTTATCGAATAACAGTATACCGAGCACAACAGCACATACAGCTCATTTGCCAAATACTTCAAGCTGATTCAAAAGTCTCCTTTTTATTTTTGGATGCAACAAAAACCGCCCCAACTTCCTGTTACGGAAACTGGGGCGGGTTTATTTTACTTATGAAGTTTTATGTGTGCTCTCTCAAGTGCTCACGCAATTACTTGCGGGGAGACTTAATCGCAACCTGAGCGGGTGCCAAAATTGCAGGGCGTTCGCACGTACTTACATCTGGTACAATGCCACCATCAGCGGCATCGTGACGATACACAGCAGGGTCGTTACCACATTGATCGCGCTGGCGTAGTCTGCATCTTTGCCGTACACCTGCGCCATCTGGGTCAGTGTGGACGCGGACGGCGTGCAGATGGCAAGCAGTGTAACCAGCAGTATTGTTCTGCCCTCCGGCACTAGTGCTGCAAGGCTGCTGTATTTCAACAGTACGATTCCTATCAGCGGGATGCCCACCAGACGCAGCAGCGTGATCCACCATAGTCTGTGATAGCTTAGCAGTTTTTTCAGGTCCATTTCTGCGATCAGCATACCGAGTATCAGCATTCCCATTGGACCAACCATACTGCTGATTGAATCCACCGCATCCTGCACAGGTGCAGGCAACTGGATCCGCAGCAGGAACAGCAGCACCCCAGCAAAAATGGCGATCATGTTGATATTGGTCAGAATCTTTTTCAGGTCGATTCCTTTTTCTCCGCAGAGCTTCATTTTAGCATGGCTCCACAGCAGAAAAAGCTGCACCGAAAGAAATGCGCTGGTGTAAATGACCCATTCCTTGCCCAGAATGGCCGTCACAATGGGAATAATAAGGTTCCCTGCGTTGGAATAGATCAGCGAGGTCTCCTCTACACCATCCAGTTTCAGCACCTTGCCCAGAAAGCCAACCACCACGATCAGAACCAGATGCAGCAGCGCTGACGTAGCCAGTGCCAGCAGCAGACCGTTCAGAATCTCGGGCTGATACTCCACCTGAAACGACGAGATGATCACACATGGCATGACCAGATATAGTGAGATCATGGAGAGCACCTTGCTGTCCTGACTGCGGACGATGCCGCAGCGCACCAGCACAATGCCCAGAGCCATGACCAAAAACAGTGAAAGGATCTTTTTTGCCAGAATCAAGCTTATCATATTGATATTCCTTTGCGGCAGCTGTTGTACGTGCTGCACTCTCACACAAAAAAATCAAGTGCAGTATTTTTCTTGTTGTTTTGAAAAATACTGCACCGATCTTTTTTATTTGATTAGTCCTCGGCGGGAAGTTCCAGATCCTGTCCGTTGGAAGCGATCACCTTTTTGTAATACTCGAAGGAATCTTTCTTCCGACGCTGCAGGGTTCCGTTGCCCTGATTATCCTTATCCACATAGATAAAGCCATACCGTTTTTCCATCTCGCCAGTGCCGGCACTCACGATATCGATGGGCCCCCACCAAGTGTAGCCGAAGATATCACAGCCGTCAGCCACAGCCTGCTGCAAAGCTTCGATGTGCTTTTTGAGGTACTCCATGCGGGCAGTATCCCGGATGCGGCCATCCGAGTCAATGGTGTCTGCCGTACCAAGGCCGTTTTCAGCAATGAACATGGGCTTCTGGTAGCGGTCATACAGTTCGTTGCAGACGAATCGCAGACCCACCGGGTCGATTGGCCAGCCCCACTTGGATTTTTCCAGATAGGGATTGTCCGCACCTACGTGACCGCCCGTATTGGAGCGGATCTTCATGCCGGCAATGTGGGTAGAGGTCATGTAGTAACTGAAAGCCAGATAGTCGTTGGTGTTCTGTGCAATCAGCTCAAGATCACCCGGCTCCATCTGCACCTGTACGCCCAGCTCTTCCCACTTGCGATCGATGTAAGAGGGGTAACGGCCGCGCAGCATCACATCCGAGAAGAACAGCGAACGCTGACGAAGCTGATAGGTTTCCATCACATCCTCCGGGCGGCAGGTGTTGGGATATGCTGTGCTCAAAGACAGCATGCAGCCGATCTTTGCACCCGGTATCATCTCATGGCAGGCTTTGACAGCCAGTGCATTGGCCACAAACATATTGTGTGCAGCCTGATACTGCCGCTGCGGTGCACTGGCATCATCTGCCACCACCATGCCGGCTGCCAGATAAGGCAGCTTGAGGGTGTTGTTGATCTCGTTGAAAGTCATCCAGTACTTGACCTGATCCTTGTAGCGCTCAAACAGCACCTTGCAGTAGCGCTCAAAGAAGCCGACCAGCTTGCGGTTGTCCCAGCCACCGTACTTTTTGACCAGCGCCAGCGGAGTCTCAAAGTGAGAGATTGTGATCACCGGTTCAATGCCCCAGCGGTGCAATTCCCGGAACATATCCTCGTAGTAGGTCAGACCCTTCTCGTTGGGCTCAGCATCGTCGCCGTTCGGGAAAATGCGACTCCATGCAATGGAGGTGCGCAGGCATTTCATGCCCATCTCGCCAAACATGGCAATATCTTCTTTGTAGTGATGATAGAAGTCGATCGCTTCATGAGAGGGATAGACGTGACCCTCATGCAGTTCCAGCGCCGGATCCAGCTTGATGAAACGATCTTTGCCGGTCTCCAACAGGTCGCAGATCTCTAAGCCCTTTCCATCTTCCAGATAAGCGCCCTCGCACTGGTTTGCCGCCAGTGCGCCGCCCCATAAGAAGTTTTTTGCAAAGGTTTTCACAGCAGTTCTCCTTTTATCAGTTCTGAGCGGCCTGCTCTGCTTCTGCCTGCTTATTGGCAACGATCATGAAGGGGATATACACCAGAGTTGCCAGTGCCAGACCAATAATCTGTACCACAACACCCTGCCAGCCGTGGCCAATCAGTGCACTCAGCAGTACGGGCGTACCAAAGGCAACGTCAACGGTGTTGCAGGGCATAAAGCCAATCGTGCTTGCAAACAGTGCAGTACCGGAGCACAGCATAACAGAGAGGATGGAGGGAATCAGCATGGTGGTGTTCAAAACCAGAGGCAGGCCAAAGACCATGGGCTCGCTGATGCCGAACAGTGCGGGGCCAATGGCAACTTTGGCAACAGCGCGATAATCTTCACGCTTAGACACCAGGAAGATGGCCAGACAGACGGGCAGAGAAACCGGCAGAACCACAAATGCGACCCAGAAGCCGTAGGTGATTGGAGAGGACGGAGTCTGACCAGCAGCAACAGCGGCAACGTTTGCAGCCAGAGCAGCAGCCAAGAACGGGTCACGCACAGGCTTGATGATCAGGTCACCATGGATACCCAGGAACCAGAATGCACGGCAGACCAGAATGATGATGAACAGACCGGCAGGACTCTGGAATGCATTCTCCAGAGGATGCTGGATGGTGGTGTAGATCCAGTCGGTCAGGTACTGGCCGCTGATCTGACGGAATGCGTAACCGCCAACGGAAACACCCAACAGGGTGAGCACGATGGGGATCAGAGCGTTGAAAGAAGTAGTGATAGCAGTGGGAACAGATGCCGGCATCTTGATCTTGAGCTTATCGAAGGTCATCAGGAAGGCGAACAGCTGGCTTGCCAGAATGGCGACCAGCATACCCACGAACAGACCCTGAGAACCCAATGCTGCACCGGGCAGGCCACTGGCGGTGCCAGTCTTGTCGTCCACCACTACAGAGACGATCTGCGGGCAGATGGTCAGATAGGAAGCCAGCGCCATAATAGCGGAGATGTGCTCCGGCACATTGTTCTTCTTGCCCAGCTTGAGACCGATCAGGAACACGATGGGCAGGGTCATGCAAGACAGCGTTGCAAAGTTTGCAGCGGTAAAGATAGGCTTCAGTGCTTCCAGTGCGGGAACCCACTTGGCAAGGCCGGTAGTGGTGCTGCACAGGATGGTGTTGAACAGGTTCATGAACGAGCCAACGATAACGAACGGCATGTAGATGGTGAACGAATCCTTGATTGCACCAAGGAACTTGTTTTCGTCCACTTTTTCGGCCACCAGGCTCATGCCATCAACGAACTTGTCGCTAAATTTACTCATGTTTTTTCTCCTCCAAAAGGGATTTTCCAAACAACTCAGCCGTTGTTCACCAGATCCTCGGCCTGCTTCAGAATGGCAGCACCGTTGCAGCGGCCATAGGCCAGTGCATCAATGACCGCCACCGGTGCACTGTCACCCACAGTTGCCTTGACCTTGCGCTGCAGATGGCGCACCTGCGGGCCCAGCAGCAGCACATCAAAGTTGCCAACGTTCTCCGCAATCTTGTTCTGATCCACAGCCCAGATCTCATAGTCCTTGCCCTGCTCCTTTGCAGCGTCCTTCATCTTCTGGACGACGACGCTCGTGGACATTCCCAAGCAACAAGCCAGCATGATTTTCATAACGATCCTTCCTTTCTTGTGTTCCGTGTTTATTTATGATTCTGCTTATAGAGTTCAATGAACTCTTCTGCAAAATCGATGGACATGATTGCCATGGTCAGGTGATCCTCTGCGTGGATCAGCACGATGTTCAGTTCCACGCTCTTGCCCTGAGCTTCGCTCTGCAGCATATCGTTCTGTACATCGTGCGCCTTGGCCATCTGCTCTCTTGCTTCGGCCAGATTTTTTTCGGCCTGTTCAAAATTGCCGTTGCGGGCCTCCTCGATTGCCATCAGTGCCAGTGATTTTGCATCACCAGCGCAGGCGATAATTTCAAATGCAACTTCGTACTTCTCGTCATCAACCATTTTCTTGTTCCTCCAGTCCTTGTTCTTTTTGTCTCAGCAGCTCCAACAGGACCTCGAACCGGCGCTCTGCGATCAATTTGCAGATGCAGGCTTCATCGACCATAAGCTGCGCAACAACCTGATAGAATTTTTGCAGTTTTGCGGTGGCATCGTCCGCGATGGACACCAGAAATACCACCTGTACCTTTGCTTCGCCCCACTGCACGGGCTTGTCCAGAATGGCAAGGCAGACGAAGGTATCTTTGCTGACTGCCTTCCACGGATGCGGCATTGCCACCAGCCCACCAAACGAAGTGGCGGCCAGCGATTCCCGCTTTTTCACGAGCTGTAAAAAATCATCCGGCAGCTTTTTTTTGCCGCACACGAACCGGCACATCTGTTCCAGTACCTGCTCCCGTGTTTCGCAGTTGAGATGTGGCAGAAATAGCTCCGAGCTGAAATATTCTTCCACAGTCCCCTTTTTGCCCTGCATCAAGAGCTTTTTCATCTGGGTCAGTTCTTTTTCGGTGGGGAAGAACTGGATCTGTCGGATGGGCACCGGGACATAAATGGGAATAGGCACCGTGGAAAACACATAGTCGATCTTACTGAAGTTCACGCTCCGCAGCCCGATCACGTCACAGGTCTGTACCCGGCCCAAATTCTTGCCGAATTTCTGCTGGTAGCGGTAAGCCAGCAGCTGGGCGCTGCCTTTGCCGCTGGCGCAGACGATCAGGATGTTTTTAGGTGCCCACTCTTTGGCCTTCTGCCGTTCCAGTGCCAGCGCAAAGCTGACGGCGATATAACCGATCTCGTCCTCCTTGATGGGGTTCGGGCTGACGTCTTGCAACACGCTGCACGCCTGCGTGGCCATCTCGTAGGCCAGCGGATACTCCCGCTTGATATCCTGCAGGATCGGGTTCTTCATCCGCATCCCACTCTTGATCCGCGCCAGCAAGGGCACCATGTGCATGCACAGGCCCATGCGCAGTTCCAGATTGTCCCGGAAGTCGATGCGGAACGCCTCGTAGATATGCTCGATCATATCCGATACGATGCGGTTGACCTCCTGCGGAATCACCAAATTTTCATCCGAGGTCATTGCGTTTGCCCGGTACATCTGTTTGCCGTTCAGATGCATAGCAATGTAGCAGACCTCCGGCAGTGGAAAAGCCACGCCCGTCATGTTTTCGATCTGTACGGCGATGTGGCTGGCCACTTCTAGGATCCGCTCCGGAAGGTCTGCCTGCATACCATCCGAGCTTTCTATCGCGTGCCCCGTGCGGATGCGCTCCACTGCAACCTCAAGGTGGACCGCCAGATTATCCAGCGCCATCGTGGACATGGCGAATTTTTCTTTTTCCAGCACCCGGCTGACCAGCTCCTGTATCTGCTGCCCGACCGGGCGGCTCTCGTCCCGCTGTGCCGCAATGCAGATCCTACGGTTCGTCTCACGGCCTACCACGCAGATGCCGTAGCCCGGTTTGCGGCGGATGCTCAGCCCGTATTCCGCCAGCTGCCGCTCCACTTCGCGCAGATCGTTGGAGATTGACCGCCGCGACACGAAAAACTGCTCGCTTAGATCATCCAGCTTGGAATAGCCATCCTTTTCCAGCAGATACTGTCTCAGCCGCTGTATCCGCTCCTGTGCGTCCTGCGGGATGCCGGTCTGTTCTCCCTGCTGTGGTTTGCTGCCCGACACATACGTCTGTGCATCCGTGATCTCAATGCCGAACCCCCTGCCGGGTTTGGCTGTGATGCAAAAGCCATTTTCCTGCATTTCCTTTGCGTAGGTCTTAATCAGGCTCCGCACTGTTTTGCCGCTGAGTTTCAGTTGTGCGGCCAGTTCATCCGCCGTCATAGGGCCACTTTGGTCCAGTATTTCAGCGATCGTCCAGATCCGCTCGTCCATCTTTTCACCTCCCCCGGCCTGTTGATTAGCACATTTATTTTCTTATCACTGCAAATCCCATCGTTCCTTTAAATAAATTTTTTAATCCGCTCATAAAATTCTCCTTTCCTTTGCCCTTTTGTTGATTCTCCTGCTCTTTAGCGATTGTCGATGATCAGTCGGATGGTAAGCATCTCGTTGTCTGACTCGGCAACAGCTCCAGCTGCAATCAGCTCATCTGTAATCTTTTCAAATTCCAGCAGTTTGCAGAAAACCGACGAAGAACTTCCATCTCCTGTATAATAAAATTTCGAGGTACTTTCCTGTTTTTTGATGATTTCCGGTGTGCACTCACTTTTCAGAGCCGTGCTGTAATCTTCCAATCCTGCACTGTGATTTGCTGCAAATTTCTGAAGATCCGCCACTTCACCGGTTGCTGCGAACGTGAGCTGCACCTCGACTGCAAACAGTCCTTTTGGAAGTGATTCATTTTCAAGAGAAACGGTAAAGATCGAATCACCCTGGGCGATAACGCCTCCCAGATCTTTATAAAGACGCTGGTACTTCTTTGTGTCAGTCACTTCATTTACGATGGCAGAAAACGCTCCCAGATATGCTTTGGTAGCCATCTTGAATGTCACATTGCTTTCTTTGTATGTCCCGGATTCTTCGTCATACTCCATGACATTCGTAATCTCTGCCTTTTCAACAGCCGGAACTGCCTGATTTGGTACTGCATACAGGATTGCTTTAACTGCTTTCTTGGCCTTACTTGTCGAGTTTCCGCTCTTTCTGTATACAAACGTATTCGGACAGGTAAATTCAGTATTTTCCGTATCAACAAGAGACATGCCAAACACATAATTGGTGTTGTCATAAGTTACATTCGCAATGTCGTTCTTGAAACATTTGCTCGATGTCAGCTGAAGGAAATTGCTGTCCTGTTTTTCCTCTGCATGAAGGGAAACATGGCAGGTATCATATGGCACTTCCGTCCCCAGCTTGTACTGGAAAAACTGATCGTAATCTTCTACGAGGCTGTTTTTCCCAAAGACTATCATCAGAAATTCTTTCTGATTAAAAGAGCAATCCTTGACAGAAACTGTTTCAAGCACACTGCTTGAAGTGTACATTTTGAACTGGAGACTGCCATTGTACTGCATCGTAAAAACGTAGAACGAATAGCCTGTCGCCCCGCTATTCACCAGCCACTTGCCGATTTCCGAACAGCTTGTCCCCGTCTGAAGGTCCGTCGTCAGCACATTGACACTTTCCGGATCACAGGGCAGCGTTCCATCCCGAATCAGGTCGATCGGGGCACCTTTTCCATACTGCCCACTGAGTGCCAGCTGCTCCGTTGTTTCGATCAGGTTTCTGCTGTCCACACTGTAAAAATGACGCTCCTCATATCCGGCGGCACATTTCGTGGCGGCGGCATGGATCTTCACCACTTCCGGTGAACGCTGCATGCTTCCTGACGTATCCAGGTAAAACGAAATCTTCTTGTTTTCTGTTTCACTTCCGGCTCTCGCCTGGATCGTTTCCCTGGTTGTCTCTTTTGCCGTTTCACTGGCGTTCTTCTGCGATTTATCGGACTTTCCTGCCGTTTCCGTCTCCTCCGGCTTCGGTACATAATAGCCATCCGGGTAAGGAATCTCCTTTTGCTTCCCCCCACATCCGGTCAGAAGCACAGAGATGATAATAAACATCAGAACACCTGCCATTATTTTGCTTTTCAATAGCACCACTCCTTTCTTACTTATAATCATAAATGATTCGAAAATCTCTTTCAGATGGGGGACTTTGTACCTTTATTTTTCTTCATACCTCCTCTTAGTATTTTTTATAATAATATTTTAATTCCACTCTTTTTCGACTAAAAAAGGGGGAATAAAAAAATCCCTATCCAGTTTTTTAACTGAATAAGGATTTTTCTGATTCTTCTTTACTTGCAATATAAAAATCATCATAGTCACTTGCATGCCGAATCTCTTCCGCCTGTCCAATTTTCCGTCCCATTTCTTTTGGAAATACAGATGTTTTTACATAATCCTTGTTGAAATTCGCCACAGCATCTTTGTGTCTTTTATATGCTTTTCCATTAATAGCATGTACGGCATTAATCGCATGAAAGATAGCTTAATATGCTCTGTTATTTGCTCCTCGATAGTCTTCCATTGCAAATAACGCTCTTGCAGATTTCAGATCATTTTTTGCCGTTTCCAGACGATATAGAACCAAATCCCGTCTTGTACCAATTTCCGGTTTACGCTGCTTCATATAAAACTACCCCTTCTTTATGAACATTGGAATAAAACGGATAATTTACAATCCACTTTTTAAAATGTGTTTCACTTTTTGCAATAGGCTTAATATCCAGATCATTGTCCATATTAAAATCATAGGTCATATAAGAAAGCTGTTGTGCATATGCCTTTAACTCCAGATCAGACATATCTAGCAAAATCATAATATCTACATCTGAATCCGGTCGGAAATCTTCTCTTGCATAGGAACCATATAGAATGATCTGTCGTATATGTGAACCATAAATCTTTTTAACAGCTTCAACGTATTGTTCTATTAAATTCTCCATAGTCTTTGACATATATCATCACCTCATTTTCAACTGCTATGTCTTGAACCATTATCTTGATCTCCTGTTTCTTAATTTTTATTATAATCAGTTTACAGAAATTTCTCAAGATAATGCTCATTTTTGCTATTCTTTCACTTTTACTTTTCTGAAGTTCACCTTTTTCACTTTGGAATCTTCCGCCACTAACGCTTCATTGTCATCCACTGAATACAGTTCACTGTAACGCCCGATATCTTTCTGATTCGAATTTTTGATGTAGCGTTTCAGATCTCGTCTGGAGTAATGTGGGATAACACTTCCATCAAACAGCCCCAATGCCTTCAGATCTGTTAAACCCACAATATTTTCATCAAAATCTTCTGCCAGATAGATATCTGTTCCGGCAATCATTGCACCGGCACTGCTTCCGATATAGGTGCAGTCTGTTCGTTTCATTTGTTGTTGAATAAATTTCAACAGCCCGTTTTTCCTCATATAGTCTAATACTTGATATACATTTCCTTCAGTAACGTAAATATAATCCGGTCACATTTTTTTCAGATCAATCTGCCCGGATGCAAGAAAAATATGTTCTTCCAAAAATCCCAGTTCCATACTTGCCTGTTTCAGGATTTCATCAATTCTATACTCTTGTATGCTGATCAGAAGGATAGTTTTCTTTTCCCGCTCCTCTTCTTCCGTCAGACACTTGCGGATGATTTTCTGCCCTGTTTCGGAATTAAGTCCCCGTGCTGTCAATATTAATTTTCCCATATACACCTCTCCCATCAAATCTGCCTCCGGATCTGAATCACGATAAATCGGATCTGCTGCCTGGTCTGGAGCACAATTATCAGATTTACTATCTGGTCTGGATCACGATCGCCGGACGTACGCCGACGGCAGGTTCATCTACTTGCAGTCCGCCATAATGCACCCTCCATCCAAAATTCATGGCAAAATTCTGTGAAAATCCTGGATTTCTAAGCCACCAGGAAATATTTCCGTTGTTTCTTGCAATCTCTGTGATCTGCTCAAATCCATATACGGTAAGCTCGATAACATCCAGCAAAAATACCGGGTCTATGGTGTCTGCCCCACCGGGTGTTCTGTATTTTGGATTGTTTCTGGACGGGTGAGCTCTCCAGAGAATATATTCTTTCTCGGAATCTGAAAATACCTGCTCATAAAAATCGTTATTTAACCACTTTCTGAGTGTACAGTTCTCCCAATCGGAACTTCCGTGCTGCACTGCATGATAAGGCATGTTGAGCAATACATTTTCACACAAAAGAACTGCCTTTCTATCCTCGCAATTCAGCACCCTCCATGCAAGATCTTCCCCTTCTGCAAGAAAGAAACCGGGGAGTGCCTTTCCAAGATACACCGTATCGCCGGACTTTACCGGATAAGGATAGCCTTGTCTTGGAATCGTGATTCTCGGAGTCTCCTGTACAACCTCCGTACTTTCTATTATAATCGTTTTTTCCTGTTTCTGCTTTTCATGGCATTTTTCTAATCCCTGTGTTTCAGCCAGTTTTTCAAAGAATAATTCCATGCTCTGATATTTATATTTATGTATCGCCTGCAGTCTGCTCAGACGCATTCTCATTCCACCCGGCAGCTGAATATCTTCCAGATAAATCAATAATCTTGGTTTTTCAAGCTCTCTTGCAAAATTTAATTCATCTTTGCAGTTTGAAGATACCAGATATTCTCGTGAAAGCAGTGCAATAAAATATTCACAGTTTTCAATATGCTCTGCTATATTTTCATCCCACTCTGTTCCCGGATCGATTCCTTCATCATACCAGACTCGATACTGTTCCATCTGTAATTTTTCTATTACTTCGGATGCCTTATTTCCATCTTTATGTGCATAGCTTACAAAAATATAAGGGGCATCATACCCCCGATAAGGTACATATTTTTCATTCATCTCATGCATCTTTGTTTTTCCCTCTGCTTCTGTTTTTTGCCATTTCCATAAAATCGTGTCGTAATGGCACTATTCCTAATCTGATTATATCATTTTGAAAAATCCGCCGCAACATAAGAAATCCCGCCGCACATCTCCTGTACAACGGGATTTCTTTTTTATATCATGTCTTTATATTATACTGTCAAATTCGCCATGTTCAAGCATGCCTCTGGCATTCTTGCTGCGAGATGCATTTCCTGCATCGCATGGCAAAATCTTCTTCTCTGAGACTAAATATTCATCAGATCGCTGAGTACTTTCAGTGCTCCGTCTGTCTCGTGGGCCAGTACGCGTTTTGCCAGTACTTTACCGAGCTGTACTCCTTCCTGGTCGAAGCTGTTTACGTTCCATACGAAGCCCTGGAACATGACTTTGTTTTCGAAGTGTGCAAGCAGTGCTCCCAGTGTTTCCGGGTTCAGCTGTTCACCAATGATGATGCTGGACGGGCGTCCGCCTTCGAAGTTTTTGTTGCGGTTTTCGTCTTCTTTTCCGCATGCAAATGCTACGATCTGAGCTGCCACGTTTGCACACAGTTTCTGCTGGCTTGTGCTGCCCTGGATCACTACGTCCGTGTTCATCTGGTTACTCTTGAAGCCTACGAACTGCAGTGGGATGATGTCTGTTCCCTGATGGAGCAGCTGGTAGAAGGAATGCTGTCCGTTTGTTCCCGGTTCACCAAAGATAACCGGTCCGGTTACATAGTCAAGTCTCTCACCGAAACGGTTCACGCACTTACCGTTGGACTCCATGTCAAGCTGCTGCAGATGTGCCGGGAAGCGGCTCAGTGCCTGTGAGTATGGCAGTACTGCTGTGCTTGGATAGCCCAGTACGTTACGCTCATAAACGCCGATCAGTGCATCCAGCATTGCCGGATTCTTTCTGATGTCTTTTTCTGTTCCGAGTCTGTCCTCTTCTGCTGCACCGTTTAAAAATCTTTCAAATACTTCCGGTCCGAATGCCAGGGATAATACGGCTCCGCCTACTGCGGATGTGGATGAATAACGTCCGCCGATGTAATCATCCATAAAGAATGCTGCCAGATAGTCGTCGCTCTTTGCCAGTGGAGATGTCTCGCTGGTTACTGCGATCATATGTTTGGAAGCATCCAGTCCTGCGTTTTTCAGAGCATCTTTTACGAAGGACTCGTTGGTCAGTGTCTCAAGTGTTGTACCGGATTTGGAAACCAGGATAAAGATAGAATGTGCTACGTCGATACCATACAGAACTGCTGCTGCATCATCCGGGTCTACATTGCTGATGAATTTTGCTTCCATCTTGAAGGTATCGTTTTTCTTTGCCCAGTTTTCCAGTGCCAGATACATTGCACGAGGTCCGAGGTCACTGCCGCCGATACCGATCTGAACAACGGTTGTAAATTTCTCACCTGCTGCATTTGTGATCTCTCCGGCATGTACTTTGTTTGCAAAATCTGCGATCTTCTGCTGCTGTTCTTTATAGAAAGCACGTTTGTCTGTGCCGTCAGCGTTTACAGCCTCACCGAGCTGACCGCGTGTCAGGTGATGAAGAACCATTCTCTTCTCTCCGGTGTTAATAACTTCACCATTGTAAAGTGCTTCGAATTTTTCAGTCAGCTGTGCTTCATCTGCCAGTTTCTGCAAATCTTCCAGCAGTTTGTCATCTACCTGCTTTGCAGCATAATTATACGCAAGGCCTTCTGCCATCGGTGTGCTGTATGTTTTCACACGTTCTGCACCGTTTTCTCCAGACATTGCCTCTGCGATATTTACACGCTCTGCCTTTGAAAGATTTTTAAATGCTTCCAGTGTATCCAGGTTGTTCCAGGTAATCATAGTAGATTCCTCCTTAAATGTATAAAATAGTATAAGCGGGTGTGTGATAAAGTTTACTTCTCTAAATCACTGATGATTATAATAGCAAACCTGCATAAATTCAAGCATCAATCGCATCTCCATGGTTTTTTACACCGTAAGAATTGTTTTTTACCACCATTTAATCTCCTGCCGTTTCATTAAATTTACTAAACAGTTGGAGATACATTGCCATTTTATCCACTGCATCCACAGATACACCCGTTTCGGTATCAATTTCGAAATAGCATTTCTCCCCAATATAACCCTTGAGTTCTGCTTTTCCGCTGCCGATCTGATTGCCCTCGTAATCGTAAAGTTCCTCTCCGCGTTCTTCTGCCAGATAATCTTTGAGATTTCCGTCTGCATCCATAAATACGAGATAATATTCACGTTCCAGATTTTCGTTCTCGAACAACCGCTTCTGTGCATAGCCAAGGCACTGATTGTTTTCATCATAATAACCATAGGTTGTCCCGGCAATCACGCCATCGATGTTATTGATCGGCTCATCAGTCACAAATTTCATCCAGAACCAGGTTTTTCCATCGACCGATACCGTCCATTTCGTATTGAGAATACCTGTTTCTTTTAACCGCCCGGCTATTTTCCCGTCCGCAAGGATATTCCCCTCCTGGTTGACCTCATCCAGATCTCCTTCTACCAGAAATGTCCGGCACTGACTCATTGCCTGCTTTGCTTCCTCTGCAGATGCATAGGACTCGACATTAGATTTTCTGCATCCCAAAAGAACACTTGCCAGAATACACCACATCACTGCGATATACACCGCTTTTCTTATCTTTGCTTTTTCTTTCATTCACACCTCCTAACTGCGATCCCGTGCAAGTTCGCGTGCCACCATCACCGCCATTGCCGCAAGCAGCGGAAGATATTTTTCTTCATATGCAATGATCACTGCATTGTCAAAAACGATATTTTCCATTTTCAGATCCAGGTTGTCCAGGATTGTTCCCAGCGTTTTGCCATTTAAGGTTACGCAGAAATTATGGCCGATCGAACCGGCATATTCGGTCAGTTCCAGTTTTCCTTCTTTGACCTTCATCTCAAATTTATCTTTGACCAGCACAAATTTCTTCTCCAGCGTGCCGTAAAGCTCACCCAGGTAATAAAACTGGTAGGTCGGCAGTACACTTACGATCTTCTTGGTCATTTTAAAGATCTCGTTATGCTGATCGTCATAAACAGAAAGTGTGCGCAGCGGAGCCGTTCCTTCGATTTCGAAAACACGATTTCCTTCGTTGTCACAGAGATCAAAATGCTGACCGGTCAGTTTAAAATCCTCCGTAAAAGTATAGACTTCCGATGGGTGGGACTGCGGAATTTCCAAAACCTGTTTTGTTTTCACAAAATGCTCCAGGCTCTCCCTCAGTTGCTTCTGCATCAGAAGCACATCCGACTGATAGCAGACATATTTTGCTGTATTATCGCCAAAATCCTCTTCTGCCGGAAATATCGGATCATTATATTTTCCCTTTATCATACTGGTCATGAACGAATAGCCAAGATAACCGATATTCCCGTCTTTTGAAAGCCAGAAATAGAGATAATCGCCGTTTTTGTCCGGCCCGAACATCAGAGCCGGCTGTCTCATCGTGTAAAACTGAACAAGATAACCGGAGCCAAGCGGCGTACGGACATCTTTGTAGGCCTCATAAAATTCTTCAATCTTTCTTGGACAATCCATGGCGATCATGCTGCAAATATCTGTTGAACCATTGTAATCATCCGGCGATGCCAGCATCCAGATCGCAACACCGATGATCAGTACAACCGTTGCCACACTGAGCGGAATCTTATTCCAGTTGCCTTTTGATGCGATCCAGACGGCAAGTGCACAAACTATCACACTGATCATACGGTACTTCCACATACGTGCTCTAAGTGGAGCGGAAAGTTTCTGTTTTTCTGTATTTTCTGCTCCCTGCATAGTTTTCATCCTTTCCGAGCATTTGCGAGTGCCAAAACCACCTTTGACACTCACTGCCCCGGTATTTTTTATCTTATGCTTTTTTAAGTTTTACTTTGATTGCCTGCACTTTTTCTTTTTTCGTGACTCCGCGTGCTTTCAAAATTTTCTTATAAGCAGACTGTTTTTTCTTCGGAACTTTGATGACTGCTTTCGCATGGATGCCGGAAAAAGCCTTGCTTCCCACGTTTTTCTTTGTGAGCTTCGTCGTTTTGATCGTGATATTCTTCAGGTTCTTACAGCCATAAAATGCTGTCTTGCCGATTCTGTTCACGCTTGACGGAATCACTACTTTTTTAATCTTTTTCTGGTTTTTAAATGCATTTGCGGCGATCGCGGTAACTTTATAAGTAACATGATTTACGGTAACACTGCCCGGTATTTTTACCGTACCTTTGGTTCCCTTTTTCGGCTTCAGAAAAGCTACTGTAAAAGTTTTTCCATCTGCACAGGTTACTTTATACTGATTTTTGTCCGGTCCGGTGAACTTTCTTCCTTTTTTCAGGTATTCTGTTTTTGATGGCTTCTGTATCGGCTCAGAAGTTCCCGGTTTTGTGCCTGGATCTGACGGTTTTTGTGGTGTCTCCGGTGTTTCCTTTGTCTCCGGTGTCTCGATCGTCACTGCTTTTGTCAGAGGGATTTCTGTGACTGGCTGTACCAGCCTGTAATTTGCTTTGTCTTTTCCGGCAAGCGTCAGTTCCGGTAATGTTACCGAAGTATATTCTCCTGCTTTTTTATCTTTTAACGTTCCATGCAAATCCGTCAGATCTACGCTCACTTCATCGCCTTCCAGCATACCACTTAGCAGTACTTCCGTGATGGCAACCTGATTTGTGCCATCATATTTCCTGTTTCTGGCGGTCGCCTTTGTTACCGTAAGTTCTTTTGGATTTACTTTGATCGCCGTGCTGCCTTCTACATTTGCATACGCTACATGATCCGGTGTAAAGATCCATTCTGCACTTGTCATGGATGTATCCGGCCTTTGTGTGGCATCTTTCCACGCAAGCGTTCCTTCCACTGTATTTCCTTCTCCGTCCACAAATTCTGCTTCCGAAAACTCCAGTGCCGACAAAAGACCACCGTAAATAAGCGTATCTTTTTTCAGGGTTACTTCTGTTCCTTCCTGTAATCTGACCGGTATCCGGTCATTGCATTCCAGATTGAAGGTGATCACAAAGTCCTCATAGTTCTCAGTCGTGACTTTGATCTGGATCTTTCCTTTCCTGTCCAGTGCCCCCTGCTTCACTGTATAAGATAATATATCATTTGCTATACTCGGTTCTGTGATATATTCCATGTTTCCGCTCATCTCCGGTGCAGCATACTGTGCATTCCCGCAGTCCACCGGTAGGATTTCCCTGAGACTGATCCGCTCTTCCTGATCCTTTAAATATAAGTAACTTTTATTCTGTTCTTCGATCTGAAGCCCACTGCTTTTTGCCACATTTACCGCTTTTGTCAGAGGAATTTCGTCTGTCGGCTGCACAAGAATATAATTCTCCTTGTCTTTTCCGGTTAATCTCAGCTCTGGCAAAGTTACCGAAGTATAATCTCCCACTTTTACATCTTTCAAAGTCCCGCGGATCGTTCCGATGTCTGCCGAAACTTCATCTCCTTCTTCAATGCCCTCAAGAACAATATCACGGAAGCTGACATACGCGGTTCCGTCATATACTTTATCATCTGCCGTTGCCGCTAAGACTTTCAGTTCTTTTGGCTCTACGGTAATCGCTGTGCTGCCTTCTGCCTTTGCATATGCCACATCATCCGGCGTGAAGATCCATTCTGCACTTGTCACGGATGTATCCGGTCTTTGTGTTCCGTCTTTCCATGCAAGCGTTCCGGGAATCTGCGTATCCGTTCCCTGCTCAACAAAGACTGCTTTTTCTTTCCCTTCCAGATTCAGCTGCAGATTGGATAATGTTTCTCCGTAAGTAAGTTTCCGATCCTGTAAAACTTTTATTTCACTGCCTGCTTTCAGAACAACCTTTTTCTGATCTGTCAGTGTGACCGTTAAGTCATAAGAAACATCCTTATAATTTTTCATTGTTACCCTTACATGAATTGTGCCTGTTTTTCCTATCATGCTCCTGTCTGTAAAATCTTTCACTTTATAATTTAACTGTCCATTCCGCGTAATCTCATAATCATCAAAAATCTGCTCATCCCCTGCTGCAGAATAGGAATAATAATCTTCCTTTTTGTCCGCCGGGAGTTTTGCCCGCAGATCCACAAATACCGTGCCAGAACCCTTGGTATAAATATAACTTGCCGATTCATGAAATGCAGTCTGCTGCGGAGTCTTTTTCTCAACATGAACTTCTACACCTTTTACTACATAATAAGGATAATTTCCATCTTTCGGTGTAAAAACAAGATCGCATATCAATCTTTTTCCAAGTTCCGGTATCACTTCCAGATTTTCTTTCTCCGTAAAACTCCAGGTTCCTTCCAGCAGCGTACTTTCTCCGTTTCCGGTATCTGCCCTGATCACGCCCGGAATTAAGGTATACTCCTGCAAAGTCTGTTCTACATTTCCGGAAATCTGCGGAAGTGTCTCACAGCTCATACCTGTATTTCGAACCTCCACATTTTTCAGATCACTCTGAGTAAGTACTTCTTTTCTGCTCAGAAAGCGTCCATCTTCCGTACTGTAGAACGCATAACCCTGCGGAAGCATATTTTCTGCACTGCCTGAATATAATACGATGTTCTGAAAATTTCCGCCGGTCATTTCTATACTGTTTTGATAACTGTCCCAATAGCCGATCTGTCTGAAATCACCGCTTTCTATTCTCAGTTTCCCGCTCCTCTGTGCTATTACAATATCAAAGGTTCCGTTTTTTACCGTAACCTCTGCTCCGTCTATGTAGATCCGGTCAACACTTTTCGCTGTCAGAGATTTTTGATTTAAATCCAGAGTGATTTTTCCACTTTTCAGAGTCGGAAGACTTCCCGTATTTTCCATTGACTGCATAAAGGTAATCTCTGCTTCTTTGCCATTTGCGTATTGTAACGCTTCTTTCAGTGTATCTACATAAGTTTCTACTCCATTTACGGTGATCCGAACATAACCCTGGAAATCCGGATTTTTCTTATGGCACCACACGCAGTACTGCACATCCTGCTCATAATCATGTTTCTTACACGCCTCGACATGCACATTCGTACAGCTTGTCTCGGCATATGGCTGTTTCTCATTCGTCTCATTATCCACCAGACAAAGCTCTTCTCCAAGTTCTGCCCATTCTTTTGAAACCCGATCGAATTTTCCACCGCTCACCTTAATTTTCGCACCGTTATACACAAAATAGCTGTTCGACTGATTTTCATAAATTCCGCCGGCAAACTCTATATTTTTACTTCTTACTAGCAACGTACCGTAAAATACACCCGTCTGCGTTTCACTGCTGTCTGTAATTTTAAGAGAAGCATCCTGATTCAGAGTGGTCCTCTTTAAATTTTGCAGACGATATCCATTCAGATCCAGAATCAGATTTCCACTGTTTACCTCCACTTCCCGTACCGATTCAATATTCTTCAACAGCTTCATCTGTGCTGTTTTTCCCTCTGTATCACGAAATGCTTCTGTCAAAGTAACATATGGTTCGGAATGTCCATCCATAGTTACCTCAATTTCTCCGTCCGAAATTTTATATAACAGATAATCCGATTCTGATTTATATTTTTCACGGAAAGTCATTTCTACTTTTACATAGTAATCGCCTTTATCAGCCGGCGCTCCGCCTTCGGTAAGTGCACCGGCATTTTCTGCATTTGTCAGCACGCTGCCGCGATCTTTATAATAAGTGGTTTTTACGGATGTCGGTGTTTCCTCGCAGCTCCAGGTGATTTTTCTTCCTTTTTCAAAGGACAGTTCCCGTGGATTTCCGGTATAAGCATAATCTATGCTTTTGCTGCCTGCGATTTTTTCCATCTGGATTTCGGCATCGAAGTTGATCTGATAGGAAAAGATTTCTGAAGTTTCCTGATAAAAATCTTCCACTTCCAGAGCCGTCACTTTTACATAATATTGTCCCGGCAGTGCCGGTGCTCCGCCTTTTTTAGCAGCTCCGCTGTTTTCCGCCGTGGTCGGTATCTGTGCCTTTTCATCCAGATAATAGCCGACCTCTATTGCTCCGTCCCCTTTCCAGTTAAAAACCTCGTTTTTTTTCAGAGACAGTGGCTTTGTTTCAGACAGATTATCGCTTGTCCGCTCAATCTGGGTACCGGATACCAGTGAAATCTCATTTTTTGCCATACTTCCCGGATGATTGCTGTAAGTATCGTTTTCCTCCAGATAATAAACCTTTCCATGTGTGCCATCCATTACAGGATAAGCATCCGGATTTTCTTCAAGATTCTGGAACCACTTTGCCTGTGAAGCCAGAGAATTATCCTTTCCATTTAACACCCAGGTCGCCTTTCCGGATGCAAACTCTGCGGTTGTCATACCTTCTGAATCTTTGACACTTCCATTTTGATTTTTATTATAAACCTGTCCCTTAAAACGATCGGTATTAAAAACACAGTTCTGAATTGTGTCACCCTTGTCCAGACTCCCTACAATTCCACCTGCTATACTTCCTGTCATGACTGCATCGCTCCAGCAGGAGATGATATCACAGGCTTCTTGATTCTTATAGCCTTGATAAGCAACTATACCGCCGGCATAATATCCATCTGCTGTTCCGGTATTATAACAATACTTGATATAGGTTCTTACATATTGTTTTGAGCTGTTCATATCACAGACCTGTTCCCCGGCGATACCTCCGCTGCGTCCCCAGCCCCACGTTGCCTTTACCGATCCGCTGTTTTTGCATGATTCGATCCAGCCCTGCGAACTTCCGACAATGCCGCCGCCGAAATCATGAGCTGTTACTTTTCCGTTGTTCCAGCAGTTGATCACTTTTCCAAGATTGCTTTTTGCTGCAACTGCTCCGGCCGTACTCGTTGACGATGTGAACACGCCATCTTCCATGCCAAGATTTTTGACAACGCTGTTCTCCTTCAGCTGTGCAAACAAGCCTGATACCTGTTTATCCCCTGTCCGCTCGCAGACCAGCTTGCTGATCTTATGTCCGTTTCCGTCAAAGATTCCTGTATAACCGTCATTTGTATCTCCGATCGGTGTCCAGTCTTCACCTGTCATATCAATGTCTGCCGTCAGCACTGCATTGACAGCGTTCTCTCCGGCATTGACCTTCGCCGCAAACGCCTGCAGATCTTCTTTGTCTGCAATCGCATAATATCCGGCATAATCTCCGTTTAAATGAAAATTACTCTGGTTCTCTTCAGTAACCTGTACCAGTCCTGCTGCATTTGCCTGAATACTTACCAAGCCACCAAAATCCATTGCGGTAAATGCAAGTGCAAATGCAAGTAATCCTGCTGCAATTCGTTTTCTCATATCTTCCTCCTGTTTTCCTTTTTTAATCTTTCATTCCTGACTGATTCCTGTAAATTGCTCCGTTGAAAACTAATTTTCGCAATTCTATAGATGCCAGGGTCAAAAGCCTGAAACCACGATGTGCTTGCACAGGAGTGGTTTTA
>OKVH01000482.1_pt1 | contig 22549 bp, 16 predicted proteins | sample 1604791 | NCBI WGS metagenome assembly OKVH01 (sample SAMN01760919, study PRJEB22395) | human gut metagenome | reverse complement strand
CAAAGCCGCCGCAACGTGCGCCCCCCGTTGGTCTGCACGCAAGCCGGAGCCGCCGCATCCCAGCCCCGCATGTTTTCTGAAGCAGGAGCAGCCTTCCTGAAAACGTCAGGCCCCCGTATACCGGTTCTCGAACCACCAGGTGGCGATGCGCTCCACCGCCAGTGCGTTGGAGCTGCCGGAAAGACCGTTGGGGATATACACCACCACGGCGATCTGAGGATCCTCCTTGGGAAAGGCTGCCACGAACCAGGCCGTATTCTCTATATCCACGTTTACGGCAGAGGTAGTGGCCGTCTGGGCGGTGCCCGTCTTGCCCACCAGCCGCTTCAGGTACGTATCCCGAAACTCCCGGGAGAAAGATGCGGCCGCCGTACCTCCCTCTTCGGCCGAGACCACGTCCTCCATGCCTTCATAAAGCAGGTCCCAGTATTCCGCCGGAGCCTCCACCACATGGTCGATCTCCGGTTCTATGGTCTTATACAGGGTACCGTCGCTGTTATACACACTGTCCAGCAAAGAGGCCTTGTACACCGTACCCCGGTTGGCTATGGTCGAAATGTATCGGGCCACCGACAGGGGCGTCAGCAGCATGACGCCCTGACCGATACCAGACTGGATGGTATAGGTGGGCTTCCAGCGCAGCTCCTCCAGCCAGACGGAGATATTCACTACCCACCCTGTATGCAGCAGACTGATGCCCATGGGTATATTCAGTTCTTCATACAGCACCCGGCGGATATCCTCGCCGTGCTCGGTGCGGGTGCCGTCCTGCAGCTCCAGCAGCCGCTCGGCGCAATGGGTCAGCTGTTCATAAGTGGCGTTGATACCCGCTTCCTCCATGATGGTGCGCAAATGAGCGGCTATCTGGTTGTAGATGAGCCGGGGAATGGCGGAAGACTGCTGGGAAAGCGTTTTGGTATTGTCATACCGGACGCTTTGCCCCCCGATCTGCACGGAAAGCTCACCCGGAAGCTCCACCCCTGTGGTACCGGAAAGCCCCAGCTGCCCGGCCCAGTAGTTCAGCCGGTCAATACCCACCCGGTCGGCCACGGTAAAGAAGAAGTAGTTGCAGCTTACTGCCAGAGCATGGGCCAGATCCAGGTTGGCGTGGCGGGCGGTGTTCCCTACCCAGCAGGAGGGAGCGTTGGCTTCCACCTTTACCGTAGGATCGCTGACAAAGTAGTAATAGGGAGACCGGTCGGATATCAGCGTATCGATGGTGATAGCCCCCTCCATCAGCCCGGCAAAACCCGTGGCCATTTTGAAAATGGAGCCCGGCGCCGTGCGGATACCGATGGCCCGGTTCAGCGTGGGCTGGTTGCTGTTTTCCCCAAAGAGGGTTTGCATCTCCTCTTCGTCCACCCCGTCTGTAAAAACGTTGGGGTCATACTGGGGGTTGGAGGCCATGGCCTTGATCTTGCCGGTTTTCACCTCCATGACCACGATAGCCCCGGTCTGAGCGGTTTGGATATCCTCCTCCGGGTTCTCCCTGAGCTTCTGGTAGCGGGCGTAGTTTTTCTGTATGCGCTCCTGCTGCTTCAGGCGGGTGGCCTCTATATTCTCCCGGAGGGCTTCCTCGCAGACCTGCTGAAAGTCTATATCCAAAGAGAGCTTCACGTTCATGCCGCCTTTGGGAGCCGTGGTAGAAAGAACGTTCACTACGGAGCCGGTGCGGGTCTTTTCTATCAGGCGGGTGCCCTGCCGTTCGGTCAGGTGAGCGGTCAGATAGCCTTCGCAGCTTTTTTCCGCTCCGGCCACGCCGATCTTATCGGAATAGGAGTAACCCAGCTGCAGCAGGTTCTCCGTTGGCTCCTGCTCCGTCAGCCCGGCAAAGTCCTTATCAAAGGAATAGCCTATATCCCCCATATTCGTGGTGACCTGCTTCTGCATATAGCCCAGAACCTGCCCGGCCACCTCCTTGTAAGGATAGACCCGGCTGCCGGACATCTGTGTTTCTATGCCCACCAGCTCGCTCTGGCGCATATCCAGCTCCGTTACCACCGACAGGCTCACGTTCCGGGCTACCAGCACCCCTTCATAGGCATGCCAGCTGTTAAGCACCGCTTCCTGCCGGACGGACATAATCTTGGCGGCCTGCTCAAAGGGCATATCATCGGGGATCTGCCAGCTTTTGCGCAGGATAAGGTAGGCCTCCTCTGCCGTAAGCTCCGGATTGCTGAAGCGGCAGGCCTCCACAAAGTTCTTCTTCCGGGAGGCAATGGCAAGTTCGCTGGAGACGCCAAAGTCATAGTGATAGGTGCCGTCGTTATCCATCACGATATAAAATCCGTTTTCCACCGTGCCGCCTCCTGCTTCGATAATGGAAATGGCCTCTATCAGGGCGTTGGTGTAACGGGCGGAATCCACGGGAGTGGTCTTATCCGGATCCCGGTAGAACATGACATCGTAGCTGTTTTCGTCATAGGCCAGAATATTGCCGTTGCAGTCGCTGATGGAACCCCGGCTGCCGGACTGATAGGTAGTGACCTTGCTGGTGGTAGCCACCGCCGCCTGATAGGAAACGGCGTGTTCTACGGAAAGATCATAGAGGCCGTACACCAGATATGCGCCCAGAAAAAGAAAAACAAGCCCCAGCAGAGCCAGCCGCAGGTTAAGATGCAGACGAGGATTTTTCATAGATCCACCTGACCTTTCAGCAGGGGGCGGAAAGCCTTTTTCAGCAGCAGCCCTGCGCCGCCGGTAAGCAGCGCCCGGGGCAAAGCCCCATACAGCAGGCCATACAAAGACACATGTCCCCCCAGCACCCATGCCAGAAGCGCAAGCAGCAGCTCATATCCCAGGGCCAGAGCCGTCAAAAGCAAAAAGAGCACATAGGGTTTTACGGTATTTTTTTTCAACATAATATGCAGGAGCACGGCGGCCAGCAAAAACAGCGCCGGGGTGATCCCCAAAGCCGTGCCGCAAAGAATATCCTGACAGAAGCCCCCCAGGATCCCCAGCACCATGCCCGCCTGCAAAGAGAAGCAGGCTGCAGCAGACAAAGTCAGGGCCAGCATCATCCAGGGCCGCAGGGAAAATAGATTCCAGCGGCTGAATACCGCCGTATCCAGAAATACGCACACAATGCAGTAAGGCAGCAGGGCAATGTTTTTTCTCACGCTAATTACCCTCCATCCCCGTGACCAGCAGTACCGTTTCCAGATGGGTATAATCCACCTCCCAGGTTACGATGGCATCGTAGGGGTCTTTTTCGCCCCCCAGCGCCAGAACCTCCCCCACATACAGTCCCTTGGGGAAGATGCCTCCCAGACCGCTGGTGATAAGCCTGTCCCCTACCTCCAGCTGTGCCTCCTTGGGCAGATAATAAAGCTTGAGCCCCACCAGAGCTCCGTTCTCCTCCAGCAGTCCCCCCAGAAGCCCTTCGTCCCGGGTGCGCTCCACCATGACGGAGATGCGCATATCCTCATTAAGCATGGTGCGTACCTTGCACCAGCCGGCCCCCACCTGGCTCACCCGGCCGATGACTCCCTGGGCGCAGACCACGGCCATCTTTTCCGTAACGCCGTTGCGGGTGCCTGCGTTGAGCGTCAGGGTATCCACGTAGGGATCCAGACTCCTGCCTGTAACGGCCGCAGCCATAAAGCCCAGATCCGGATGCTCCCCGGTATAATCCAGCAATTCCGAAAGGCGGCCGTTCTCCCGCTCCGTTTCTTCCTGCAGGAGAGACTTGCGCTGATAGTACAGAAGCTCCTTTTTCAACTGCTCGTTTTCCGCCTGAATGCTGCTGGGATAGAACACCCGGGTGAAAAAATCCGTCACATTCTCCGTAAGCCCCTGCACAAACCCCTGCACCGGGTCCAGCGCCTCATGAAAGAGACCCTCCGCCTGCCCGGCCGTCCGTTCGTTAACGGTGAAGGCGGCCAGCAGCAGAAACAGTACCGCCGCTGTCAGGGCAATCAAAGCCGGCCGGTTTTTCCAGAGTTTTCCCATGGGGTGCTTCCTTTCCCATACAATAATACAGAATGATTGTACCGTCCCTATTCTCCACAATCAACCAGACTTCGGTAAACTTTTTGTAACGGGGGGAAAGAGGCTGTCCGAAAGCGTATGAGAAAATATGGGATGTGGAAAAATCAGGCATCGTTCTCCGAGGCATGGGACGTGGGAAAATGAAGGAACAGGGAAGCCGAAACGGCGGCGGGCGAGGTTTGCGCCGTATACGGGGCTTCGGGGCGCACGCGTGCCGCAGGCACGCCTGCGGGGGCACTGCCCCCGCAGAGTTCCGGCCCGGGGCCGGAACGTGCGCCCCGCCCGGCGAATACGCTGTGTCTTTGTGCATGCACGGCCTAAATCCCGAACAAATCCATTTTCGCATTCCCACGCCCCAGGCCTCGAATCTGCATCTGGCATATACAAAACCGAAAAGGAAAAGCGGGCAGGCAGCTCTCTTTTGCATATGTCTACAGAGTGCTCAATGTGCACAGGCCGTCAGAACACACGCCACCGCAAACCATATCCGTTTGCATTGTGTATTTGCATTGGCATTTACATTTACATTAACATTTGCATTAGGTTTTTATTTTGTGCAGAAAGGAAACCATCGGTTTTATTTCGCTGTATGCATGAAAAACCACAGGTTTATTTGCAGATGCGCCTGTGCAAAATGATTTAGGCACTTCTCTTTTTCGACTGCCCGGCAGATCTTTTTTAGAAAACACGGTGAGAAAATCCCGTATGCAAGTATTTTTTCGTGTGTCTTTAGCACTCGTGTAAAAAGAGTGCTAAGTTCACAATTGTGTTCCAATTCCTCCCTTTTTCTGTAAAAATGGCTGGATATACTATGGGCATCAAGAAAAGAGAGGGCCTCCGAAAGGGGAGCCCGGAAAGGAATTTGATATGTTGCTTAGTTATTCTCCTTACCGCATCAGCGGTCATAATGATACTTACAATCCCTTTGAAGAGCTGGAGAACGCCGGCTATGAGCTTATGCGCAGCAGCCGCCTTGGCGCTTTCCGTACGGACATTACCGAAAAGGATGGGGTCTACACACTGGAAAGTGAACTCCCCGGCATCAAAAAGGAAGACATTACCATTGATGTGCACGACAATGTACTGACCATCACCGCAAAGAAGCAGAATGAAGAAACCGAAGAAAACAAAGATAAGCACTATCTGCGCAAGGAGCGTGTCAACGGCACCTTCACCCGGAGCTTTGATGTGACCGGCATCGATCAGGATCATATTTCCGCCGCCTTTGATAACGGCGTGCTTACCCTGACTCTGCCCACCGCTTCCCCCGAGAAGCCTGAAAAAAAGAGCATTTCCATCAACTGATGTACCCTGTGTTTCCCCCGCCGCCCTGCCCCAGGCAGGGCGGTCTTTTTATGCAAAAAAGCGTCTGAACGGATAATGTATTCCCGCAGCCTGGGCCGCGGGAATATCAGGGCAGGCAGATTTGGGGCAGGGGGGCGCACGTTCCGGCCTTGGCCGGAACTCTGCGGGGAAATGCCCCGCAGGCGTGCCTGCGGCACGCGTGCGCCCCCGGAGCCCCGTATACCGACCCGGCCCCGTTTTTTGCAAGCTGCCTTTTGACTTGCAGGATGGCCGGGCTTGTGGTAGCATTACAGATGTTCTGCAAGGAGGATATACATATGCTTCAGGAACTGTTTGCAAACAAACCTTTCTGGGCTGCCGCTCTCAGCTGGTGCGCAGCGCAGGTGCTCAAGGTATTTATAGACTGGATCGTTTCCGGCCGTTTGGATATCAAACGCATCTGGGGAGACGGGGGCTATCCCAGCGCTCATTCTGCTCTGGTCAGCGCTTTGGCGGCTTCTATCGGCAAAAGTCAGGGACTGGCCTCCCCGCTGTTTGCCCTGGCTTGTGCCTTCGCAGCCATTGTCATGCACGATGCGCGGGGCGTCCGTCTGGAAACGGGCAAGCAGGCCCGCACCATCAACTCCATTCTGGATATTCTCAACGCCTCCTGGGAAACTTCTCTGGATACGGCCCAGCGGTTGAAGGAGATGGTGGGCCACACTCCCCTGCAGGTGTTCTGCGGAGCGGTGCTGGGTATTTTCATCGGGATCCTGTTCTGATGCAGCAGCGCCCGGCTTTTCCCACTGCACAGCCGCAGATATAACAGAATAAATTTATCTGCCGTCTTTTGCCGTTCATGCAGGAGACGGCATTTTTGTATGCGTAACTCTGCGCACGCGGCAGACGGCCGAAGGACTGTTCCGATTCCAAACCGATACACTTTGTCCCTAACGACATTTTTCGGTCAGGTGCACCAATTTTATGCCTTTTTAACACCGGGTTGTTCCCTTCGGGAATATGGGGCGTATGTATACTTCTGGCACCCGGCACCCGGCTGCGGAATAGTATAGGAGTATATTCCGTTGTATAAGGAGATACCTATGCGATATACGTCCCTGTCCTGCTCCCCGGAGCGATTTGCCTACCTCCAGGCCCGGCGCCGGGAGGCTGTTTCCGTCCATGTGCTGCGGCTGCTGGTGCTGATTGCCTTTCTGTTTCTTTGGGAAATGGGGGCCCGCTGGGGGTGGGTGGATCCTTTCATTCTCTCCTGCCCAAGCCGGGTACTGGTCTCCCTGGCCAATCTGTATGCAGACGGCACCCTGTTTCTGCACATAGGCACCACCCTGTTTGAAACAGTAGCGGGGTTCCTGCTGGGGACGGCGCTGGGAGTGGCGCTGGCTGTTCTGCTCTGGTGGATGCCCCTGCTGGATAAGGTCATGGATCCCTATCTGGTGGTGCTCAATGCTCTGCCCAAAATCGCCCTTGGGCCGGTGCTTATCGTATGGATCGGTGCGGGAATGGAAAGTATCATCGTCATGGCGGTGCTTATCTCTCTGGTGGTGACTACCGTAACGGTGCTGGGAGGCTTTGCCGCCGCCACCGGGGAAAAGCAGCTGCTTATGGATACACTGGGGGCCAGCCGCTTTCAGGTATTCGAAAAGGTGGTGCTCCCCGCCAGCGTACCGGATATTATCAGCGCCTTGAAGATCTCCGTAGGCATGAGCTGGGTGGGGGTCATCGTAGGAGAATATCTGGTAAGTCAGGCGGGGCTGGGCTACCTGATCGTATACGGCGGGCAGGTGTTCCGGCTGGATCTGGTCATGGCCTCGGTAGTGGTGCTCTGTCTGCTGGCGGCTCTTATGTATGCGGCCGTAGCTCTGCTGGAAAAGCGCATCCGCCGCCGGTTCAGCGCCTGAAGCCGGAAACGGTGATCCGCCGCAGAGCTTCCTGCCCGCAGAGGGCGACCGTGCCTGAGTGATATACGAAGGTTGGGGGGCGCACGCGTGCCTTTGGCACGCCTGCGGGGGCGGCCGCCCCCGCAGTGTTCCGGCCCGGGGCCGGAACGTGCGCCCCCGCCCGGCGTATACGCAAAATACCTCGTGATGCAACGTCCCGGCTCTCGGATTCATCCCGCTTACATGCTCCCGCATCCCAGCCCTCGGGCAGATACTTTCAGCGTCCGTATCCATACACCGTCAGCCCGCTTCCCTTCCCCATGCTTTTGTATATTATCTCCGGGCAAATCTTGCATTGCCTACGGAAAAATGCTATAATGCGTTTTAATAATGGTGTACTGTTTATTCAGTTCTATTCTGAGGAAGGGTCAAGTAAAAAAGTGGACAAAATATTACAGCAGGTAGAAAAGCTTTTAAAGCAGCAGAATGAGGTCTCTCTTCAGGAGGCCACCGTATATCAGATCCACAACGCTCTGGGCCGGGTGGTCATGGACGGCATCGCCGACAACTGGTACGAAAGCCGCCATTCCCACGAACGGAACCGGAGCGCTTATTATCTTTCGGCGGAGTATCTTACCGGCCGGATGGTATACAACAACCTCTACAATCTGGGCATTCTGGAAGAGGTCAAAAAGGCCTTTGCCGACAACGGCCTGGATATCAACATGTTTGAAGAGATCGAAGACTGCGCCCTGGGCAACGGCGGTCTTGGACGGTTGGCCGCCTGTTTTCTGGATTCCGCCGCTACCATGAATCTGCCTCTGGACGGTTACGGCATCCGCTATAAGTACGGCTTGTTCAAGCAAAGCTGGCGGGACGGCTTCCAGAACGAAGCCGCCGATGACTGGCAGCGCTTTGGGGACCCCTGGTCCCGGCGGCGGGACAGCCACGAAATGCTGGTAAAGTTTGCCGACCAGACCGTCCGGGCCGTACCTTATGATATGCCGGTCATCGGCTATCACACCAGCCACATCGGCACCCTGCGTTTGTGGCAGAGTGAAGCGCTGGAGGATTTTGACTTCCAGCTGTTCAACGATCAGGAATATGCTCTGGCCGTCCGGGAAAAGAACGCCGTGGAGGATATCACCCGGGTTCTGTACCCTAACGATACCACCCGGGCCGGGAAAAAGCTGCGGCTCAAGCAGCAGTATTTCCTTTCCTCCGCCTCTTTGCAGGATCTGCTCTTCCGCTACAAGCGGGAGGAGCGCCCTCTGGAAAACTTTGCCCAGTATATTGCCATTCAGCTCAACGACACCCACCCCACCGTTTCCATTCCGGAGCTTATCCGGCTGCTGATGAACGAAGGGATGCAGTTTGAGCAGGCTTTCGACGTGGCGCAGCATACCTTTGCCTATACCAACCACACCGTCATGCAGGAGGCTCTGGAAAAGTGGGACGCAGACCTGTTCAAGGAACTGCTACCGGAGATCTTTGATATCGTCTACCGCATCAATGCCAAGCTCTGCGGGGAACTCATGCAGAAGGGGCTGGACTGCACCGATTATGCCATCATCCAGGGGAACCGGATCCACATGGCCAACATGGCCGTGTATGTAAGCCATGCGGTCAATGGCGTGGCCAAGATCCATACGGAGATCCTCAAGCACGATGTGCTGAAGAACTGGTATGCCCTTTACCCCGAACGCTTCCAGAACAAAACCAACGGCATTACCCAGCGGCGTTGGCTGGGGCTTTGCAACCCCGGGCTGGCCGATTTTATCACCAGACGCATAGGCGATGGGTGGATCACCGATCTGGATCAGCTGGAAAAGCTCCGCGCCTTTACCTCTGATGAAGATGTAAAGGACTTCCTGGCCGTAAAGCGGCAGAACAAAGAGCGGCTTTCCGCCCTTATCTCCCAGAAAGAGTGGGTAGATATTCCTGCCGGGTTCGTCTATGACGTGCAGATCAAGCGTATGCATGAGTATAAGCGGCAACTGATGAACGCACTGGCCATTCTGGATATATACTTCGGCATCAAGGATGGCCGGATTACCGACTTCCCCCCCACGGCCTTTATCTTCGGGGCCAAATCCGCTCCGGGGTATATCATTGCCAAGACAGTCATCAAATTCATCAACGAGATCGCCGCAAAGATCAATGCCGACCCGGATATGGCCGATAAGATGCGGGTGGTCTTTGTACAGAACTATAACTGCTCCTATGCCGAGCATATCATCCCGGCGGCGGATATCTCCGAACAGATCTCCCCGGCGGGCACCGAGGCCAGCGGCACCGGCAACATGAAGCTCATGCTCAACGGCGCCGTTACCCTGGGCACCTATGACGGGGCCAACATCGAGATCGTAGCTGCCGCAGGCGAAGAGAACAACTATATCTTCGGCGCCCGGGTGGATACCCTCAATGCCCTGCGGCCTCACTATGACCCCAAGGCCATTTATGACCACGAGCCCCGGATCCGGCGGGTGGTGGATACCATGGTGGACGGCACCTTCTCCGACAACGGCACGGGCCAGTTCCAGGCGCTGTATAACTCCCTTCTCTTTGGAAACAGCTGGCAGAAGGCGGATTACTACTTTGTGCTGTATGAGCTTCTGCCCTATATCGACCGGAAGCTCCAGGCCCTGTACGATACCAAAGACCCCATGACCTTTGGCCGCAAGTGCCTGATGAACACCTGCGCCGCAGGCCCCTTCTCCTCCGACAGGACCATCCGCCAGTATGCGGAGGAGATCTGGCATATTGCACCCCTGACCGTGGAGGGCAGCCTGCCCTTCGGCACGGCCAGCACCCATTGAAACCATTAAGGAGGCATTATGTTCTCACTTTCTGCGGCGGCCCTTACAGGCTATCCCGCTGCCCTGCTGCTGACCGTGCTGCTCATTCTGCTCCTGCGGGACAAGCTGCCCCAGGATCACGGCCGTGCCTATGCCGTAAACGGAGAAAAAAGCCGGGGCAAAGCCCGGGGCACCGGGGTGGTGTTCATCCCGGTGTTTGCGGTGCTGTGTCTGGTGCTGCTCCCCTTTTCCTGGGAACTGGCGGTGTATCTGTTTCTGACTCTGGCGGCCATGCTCACCGGGTATCTGGACGATTGCAGCGAACTGCCCTGGAGCGAGCTGAAAAAGGGGCTGCTGGATCTGGCCATCTGCCTGGTGGCGGTGGTCACCTTTATGAATGCCAACCAGGGGCCCTACAGTCTCTCTCTGTTCGGCAGCGCTCTGCTGCTGCCCCGATGGGCGTTCTTTATTCTGGCGGTATTTGTGCTGTGGGCCTTTATCAACTGCTGCAACTGTTCCGACGGTGTGGACGGCCTTTTCGGCACCCTTGCCTCCATTGCGCTGGGCGCCACAGGCTACGCTTTGTACCGGTTTCTGGATAAGCCCCTGTGGGGCGTATGCGCCCTGATTCTTATGGGCTGTCTGGGCGCCTACCTGCTGTTCAACGCCTCCCCCTGCATGCTGATGATGGGCGATGCAGGCAGCCGGGCCATCGGACTGTTTCTGGGCATCCTCATGCTGGAAACGGGGAATGTGCTTTTGTCTGTTCCCTTTGCGGTGGTGATCCTTCTCAACGGCGGGCTGGGGCTGCTGAAGCTTTCTGTCATGCGGCTGTTCCATACCAAGAAGTTCATGGCCGGGCTGCGAACCCCGCTTCATGATGAATGCCGGAAGAACCGTGGCTGGTCTGATACGCAGACGGTATTCCGCTTTGCCATTGCCCAACTGCTGTGCGCCATGGTAGGGCTGCTAGCCATGGGGCTCATGGCCTGAGTGAAAAAGTCGACAAGGAGACTATTTCTTGCTGTATTCCAAACAAACACGCTTTTCTGCTGCCATGGCTGCTTTGGCCCTGGCAGTTCTTTTTCTTCTTACGGCCGGAGGCTGCAACGGAACCACCCCGGCGGCAGAAAACACCCCGGCTCCCTCTCTGGAGGCTGCTCCGGAGGAAATCTATTTATACGGGGAATCCCACGGACGGGAGGATATTCTGACCCGGGAACTGTCTTTGTGGCAGGACTGCTATGCCCGGGGGATGCGGCATCTGTTTGTAGAGATGCCCTATTATACCGCCGAATATATGAACCGGTGGATGCAGGCGGAAGACGACAGTCTCCTGCTGGCTCTGTATGCCGATTGGGAGGGCACCCTGCAGCATAACGAGACCTATCTCCGTTTTTACCGCGGGCTGAAGGAGACCTGCCCGGAAACGGTTTTTCATGGCACGGATGTGGGGCATCAGTTACATTCCACGGGGCAGCGGTATCTGAATGAACTGAAGGCCGCCGGGCAGCAGGATACGGAGGCATACGCCCGCACGCTGAAGGCGCTGGAGCAGGGCCGCACTTTTTATTACGGTCCGGAAGAGGAAGCCGACGCTTACCGGGAAACCTGCCTGGTGGAGAATTTTCTGGAGGCCTATGCCCAGCTGGAGGGCAAAGCTGTTATGGGGATCTACGGAGCCAATCATCTTGACTTCACCGACAGTCACCCAGACGCCATGTGGGACCGGCTCCGGGAACAGCTGGGAAACGCCCTGCATCGGGAGGATCTGCGGATCACGGAGCATACAACACTGGAGATCAACGGCAAAAGCTACGCTGCCCTTTGCTACGGCAGCGAAGACATATCCCAGTGGAACAGTGCCTTTGGCAGCCGCACCTTTTATCTGCTGGAAGAGAGCGCCTATGAGGACTTTCGGAATGCACCATTGACCAATGATGTGCTGCCCCTGAACCAATATCCCATGGAGCTTACGACCGGACAGGTGCTGGTAGTAGAATATGCACAAAAGGACGGTTCCCTGCTGCGGCTGTATTACCGCACGGACGGGACCAGCTGGCAGGATATGCCGGTCTCTGTGGGCTTTACGCCGGAAGCCGAAGCGTAGCCCCCCTGTCTGCCCGAAGGAAGATCGACCCGGGGCCGGGGGCGCTGCCCTTTGGCGAAGCCAAAGACAGCGGGCCGCGTCGGCGCGGCCCGCTGGGGCGGCGGCACGCCGCCCGCAGCGCCCCCTCCCGAACACCGCGCAGACTCCGTCTCCCCGGTATGCAAAAAAGCGCCTCCTGCATGAGGCGCTTTTTGTGTTCGGATCGTGCTTTAAGCCTTTAAACAGCCCGAAAACAGGTTTTTAATTCCCGGAAGCATACTTGCTCCTGAGCGCAGCCAATTCGCTTTCTGACAGGCGAAAATAGCTTTTAAGCTGCTTGTAGATCTGTTCCGGCCGCTGGTTCATAAAGGAGCGGATGGTCTCTATCTCTTTCTTCCAGGCGCTGACGGAGCCGGGGGAATACTTGCTGCCCCAGTATTTGGTGTGCCGGGCCATTTCCGGCTCCATTTCACTGACCAGCTGATCCAGTATCCGGCTGCACCGCTGGGGCTGGAATACCGTTTCAACCAGCTCCACAAACCGCTCCACAAACTTCTCCCTCCACTTTTTATTGCGGGAAAAGCCATAGGGAATCAGGGTCTTCAGATGGCTGGTAGCCGTATCCATCCCTTCCCTGGTAAAGAAGGTGCCCATCATGCTGCGGCTGACGCCGCTGCTGTAGCCCATGGCATAATCAAAATCATAGAAGATGGCTCGCCAGCGGATGGCGTTATCCGTAGTATGCCAGTACTTCTGGTTAGCCACATCCGTATTGCCCAGATAGATGGTGCAGATGAGATAGTCTATAAAGTAGTCTTCATCCACCCATTGCAGAAACTTTTCATACCCGGAGTCAGAGGTCATGTCCTTGTTTTCCGCGTAGTCCGTGACCTTCAGCCAGTCGGTCTTACTTCCCCGAACCACCGTCTGGTTATAGCGGATGATCTCCACCTTATCCTTATCCACACCGTAGTGAGTCTCCAGAAAATCAGCGTTCTGATCCTCATTCAGATCATACAGGCCGTAATACTGCCCGTTTACATACACCACCACCGGCTTTGTGGCCGCCACATCTATATGCAGCCCCAAGCACAGCCGGGAAGCGTAGGAATCCCGAATACGGGCCTTGGTGTTATCCTGACCGGAATTGCGCACTACCAGAGAACCGTAGCTGATCATCCCGTATTCCGGGAAGAACGGGTACGTTACCTTGGATTGCCCATAAGCGCCCCGCAGATGAATGGACAGGGACGGCTGCTTGCTGCCCAGAGTGCCCGCCCCTTTGGCTTTGAACCCTGCCGGAAAAGCGGTACCCAGACGGCCGTCGCTTTCGTAATAGGTCAGGTAGCCCTCCCGCTCCACCTTGGTTTTGGACTGTTTGCTTTTGGCGGACCAGACCACGGTTTTATCCTCCGGCGCCAGATAAATGGAAACCACCGGCAGGCTGTGGGGTTCTTCAAATAGGTAGGTAAAGGCGGTCATGGGGCTGTCCAGCTTCCCGGGCTGGGAAGCATAGGCCCGCACCACCGTATTCCGACTGATGGAGATAGGCCCCGTATACACCCGGGATGCGGCGGTAGGTTTGCTGCCGTCGGTGGTATAATAGATGGTGGCTCCTTCTTCTGCGGTAAGGGTCAGGGAGAAGGCCGTCGTTTGATACAGTTCCGTATCAGAATACACAGGAGTTGCCGCATATCCCGTAACGTAGGCGGTGCTGTTAGCCGCGCCTGGTGTGGCTTCCGAAAAAAACACATGCTCCCGAACGGTATCCCCTTCCACCCGGCCGGAGGTCATGCCCCGTTCCAGAGCGCCGGTGAGGAACCTGTCCTGTACGTTCCCCTGCGTATCCTTCAGATACAGCGTTTCTCCGCTTTTGGAAATGCCAAAGGGATCCCCCGAACGAAGGGAAAGCACATAATAGGCCCCCGGTTCCAGTATCACATTGGCAAAGGTATATTTATCCTTTTGCAGGGAATCCGTCAACACCCAGCCTGCCAGGGATACGCTTTCCCTGCCGCCGTTATGCAGCTCCACCCAGTCGTCTCCGTCCTTTTGGGAGGCGCAGACCTCGCTGATATAAACGCCCTCCGGGTCATAGGCCCCCAGATTGGAGATATCCTGTACCCCGGTACCGTTTTCACGACCGGGAGAAGGGTAGCGGAAGTAGTTCCCCTTTCCGTCAAAGGAGATATCCGCCCCGATTACGGAAGGCACCAGCAGCTGGGTATATTGCAGCGTACCTTCGTCATAGAGAAAGACCCCCTCCTCCTCTGCACTTACCGAAAAATTGGCATGGAGATACGTGCCGGACTTGTCTTTTCCATCCAGAAACACGACCAGATATTCTCCCTGACCGATGTTCCCCTCAGGGAATGCCCACTTGGTCAGTGTATCCCGGTCATCGGATAAATACAGGCCTTTCAGGGAGCGAGCAGGCCCCCCGTTGTACAGCTCCACAAAATCTCCGCAATCCCCATCCTCATCCACGGCAGAATACCGGTTGGAGATCAGCAGTTCATTGAGCATCAACCCGTTCAGGGTATCGGAAGGAGTGGCCTCCAGAGTACTGTATATGGGGGTGGTATTGGCGGCCCCGGGAGTAGGTTCCTGACAGTACCCCCAGCCATCCGCCGCCATGGCCCAGCTCACATCCCGTTCCAGGGCGGGGATCTCCAGCATATCCAGCTGCGCTCCATCCGTGCCGTTCAGATACAGTGTATCGCCCGCTTTTTTCAACCCCAGTTCCACGGAGGGATGGCTGCTGCCCCCGCAGGTGCATATGGCCACATACCCCCCGGGCGCCAGCATATAAGCGGGAAGCTGCCGTTTGTTTGGCTTCAGAGGGTCATCCGATACAAAAAAGTTTTGCAGATCTACCGTCCGTCCGGAGCCGTTGTACAGTTCAAACCAGTCCCAACGGCCGCAGCCCTCATAGGGGTTGGCCAGATGAGAGGAGCTTACCGCCTCGGTAAATACCAGTCCTTCTGCAGAAGCTTCCTGCTCTTTTCCGACAGCAGGCTGAGCGGATACCTGGGTATTGATGCCGGTAATAGGCGCTGTCTCTTTCGGCGGCGTACAGGCAGCCAAAGGCAGCAGGCTGCAAGCGATGAGCAGCCAGGCGATCCCTTTCCGGAAATATGTATGCATAGGCCCGTGGCCATCCTTTCCCATATTCTCATACAGCATCATACCACCTTCTCCCAAAAGGAGCAAGGCGCAGGAACATCTGTTCTTTCATTATTGACAACTATTCCGCATTTCAACCGAAAGGGCGCAGGCTGTCATGCAAGTCTGTCGAAACGAAGGGAGCATTTATCCGAAGTCGGGGATGCGGGGAAGCCGAAGCAGCCTCGTATACCCAGGGCGTGGGGCGCATGTTCCGGCTGTGCCGGAACTCTGCGGGGGCGGCCGCCCCCGCAGGCGCGCCGTAGGCGCGCATGCGCCCCCAAAGCCCCGTGCCCGCTCCAGTTCCGTCCGTCACGGCCCAGGCTCCGCCCTAACGCAAACATGCCCCTGAAAAGGGGCATGTATGGAACAAGCTTCCTTACAGCCGGGTCACCAGCTGCGACATCTCCTTGCGCCGGTCATGCTGGGGACCGGGTTTGGCATCCGCCGCCGGATAGCCCATGGGCAGCAGGCACCAGAGATGCTCTTCTTCCGGAAGCTGGAAGGCCTTCTGCACGGCCTCGCTGTCGAACCAGCCCACTATGCAGGTGCCAAGACCCTGTGCCTGTGCCTCCAGCATCATGTGCGTCATAACAATGGTGGTATCCATTTGATCCCAGCTGTGGCCGTCAAAGCCGCTGTGGGCACTTTCTGCCTCTATGCCGCAGAACATGAGCACTACCGGCGCATCAAAAGCGCAGGGAGTCAATGAACGCAGCAACGCCAGATCTTTCTCCTTTTCCACCACATATACCTTCCAAGGCTGCATATTTTTGGCCGTAGGGGCGATCCTGCCGGCTTCCAGCACCCGCTGAAGCTTTTCCTCTTCCACCGGCCGGGCGTCATAGGCGCGCAGGGAATATCTTTCCTCCATCAACTGCAAAAGATCCATAGTTTCTATCTCCTTTCTGTTTTCTTCTTATTTTGGTTCAGGGGCAGCTGCAGGCAGCGCTTTCAACAGCTTTTCCCGCCGCTTATAGTCGGGCATATACCGGGCCACCAGCGCATAAAACTCCGGTCCGTGATTCCGGTGCTTCAGATGGCTCAACTCGTGTACCACCACATATTCCACTGCTTCTTCGGGATATTGCATCAACCGCCAGGAAAAGCTCAATCGGTTTTTGCCGCTGCAGCTGCCAAAGCGGGTTCTGGCCCCTGTGATGGTGATTCCCTCCGGATACAGGCCCATACGTTCACTCCAACGCTTCACAAGTTCCGGCAGGAGGGCTTTGGCCGCCTTTCTGTAAGCGGCTTCTTCCTCCTCTGAAGGCTCCGGAAAGGCTTCCAACCGGGCCAGCACCTGTTTCTGATGCTGGAGGATCCATGCCATTTTCTCCTGCAAAAACGACTCTATCCGTCCCCGTGAAAGAAACCTGGGGGCCCGCACCAACACTTTTCCCTCCCGTGTGATCTCCACGGCCAATGTTTTCCTATCGGAACGAAGCAGGGTATATTCCATGGCCATGCCTCCTTTTGCCTGCAGTATACCAAAGCGCTTTGCATGTTTGCAAGTCCTCTTTTGCGTTTGAACAATGCCTTTTCCGCCGATTCGGCACCTGGGACGCGGCAAAGCGAAATACAGCGTATACGCCGGGCGGGGGCGCACTGCGTGCCTATCGGCACGCCTGCGGGGGCACCGCCCCCGCAGTGTTCCGGCGGCCTGGCCGCCGGAACGTGCGCCCCCCGTTCCGTCCGGACGCAATTCCCGTGCAGCCTCGTCCCCAGCTTCGTACCGCCGCTTCTATCTGAAAAGCACATAAAAAATCCTCCCCGTGGCTCTCCCTCGGGAAGGATGTGTCTCCGTTATATGAACCGGCTCAGGGCTCCGTCTATTCCTCTTCCACGGGCAGCTCCCCGCTGTTTGCCGGAGGCAATTCCCCCGCCTGAAGAATATCGCCTTTGCCCAACCCCGCCATGACCTGCTTTACAAGCGGCAAGGTGATATGCATTTCAGATTCTTCTCCCCGTCCATATCCACAAAGTGCAGGACGCCGTCCAGCTTGTAATTCCGATAGTAGCGGCAGAAATCCTCCAGGGAGCATACAATGGCATCTCCCTCCTTGTAACGTTCCCCGCCTATATGGATACCGAAGGATTCAGAATAATAGACCTTACCGTCATAGATGGTATCTATGAAGATACAGTGGCCATACTTCTTCCCCGCTTCGCTGGTGCCTTTGGAAAAGCCAAGAGCCACATGGTGTACTACCGGAGCTTCATCGGCAATGGACTGGAGAATATCCAGCAGCGTGCCGTATTCCTCTGCATAATACGTCCAGATATCATAGCCGCCGGAGGTGCATTCCCTGTCCTTATAGTTTCGGAAAAATCTGTTTCCGTTGCCGGAGATATAGCTGGTGTTGATGCCATATACCATCAGCAGGTGGTTCACATAAGAGCCGCAGTATCCTCTGAAAGACTTGCGCCCCGTAAGCTGCAGCGCCTCCTGATAGGCCGTTTCAACGCGCTCCCGGGCTCCCAGATCGATGGAATCCACCAATTCCGCCGCCAAAGCTTCCTCCGGGATCAGCGTGACTGCGTCTTCCGCTGCCGGGGAAGGCGCAGGGATCGTCTCCTCCTCCCCTTCGGCGGCTGCAGGCAGCGCCATACAAAATAGGAGGGTCAAAGCCGCTGCAAGCCACAAAATATGCTTTTTCATGCTTTCCCTCCTACTGATATTCCTTTATGAAGTATAATCACTATATGGCTTTTTGTCAAGTTCTATGCAAGGGGCGTGAGCTTGCCCACCACCAGATACCGTTCGGTGCTTTCGTGATCCTGGGTACAGGTGACCAGACTCAATATCCGGTCTGCGGGGGTCACCGTCACGGCGGACTGTATATCGGAACGGCCTCGGATGTCAGCCAGATATGCGCCGTACGCACTGTCGCTGGCAAAGGTGATGGGAATGGTATCCTCAAAAATATCAATGAGATAGGCTGCGAATATCTCCACCTTGTAGTCTCCATGAGGCGTCAGCAGATACATGCAGGGATGCTTTTCGTAATAGCTCTGCTTCTTGTAGCTCACCAGAGAGGAGAACATGACCCCATCCCCTGTACGGGTCATGTTGTGCCCGTAAATACTTGTGTTTTCATCCGCAAAGTCCGGGTCATTATCCTCATGGATAAACAGAGTGCCCCGGTTGACCTTTTTCCCGTCAAAGCTGTGGTTCATGTAAAAGGTGTTGTCCCGGTAGACCACGGGATAGTTGATCTCCGTCCCCTCGCTGTACAGCCAGGCAGCCACATCGCCGTTTATGGCGGAAAGTGAAGAAAAGTCCACTGCCACCGGCGCTTTTTCCTTCGGCTCCTCCGTAGGAGCGGGAGTATCCTGGGGCTGCCCGTCATCGGGGGTCAGTGCTCCCGGGCTCTGTATGATCACTATGCCGCCGGTAGTCATGGGGCCGTCAGTGGGCCCAGGGGTAGCCAGGCCTGTCCCGGCGGTTTTTATTACGGGCGTAATCCCGTTGGTATCGGAAACCTGTATCCGCACGGACAGCACTGTATACAGGATCACCCCAAAGGCAATGGCCATGATCCCCGCGATCACCACAGAGATCAGAAGCCGCAGCTGCTCCTGCCATGTTCTGCTTTTTTTCTTGCTTTTCTTCATCTTCCCATCTTCCCTTTTAAAAGAGAAAGGGGGATATGGATCCCCCTTCTCTTATTGTACGCAGGTATCAGTCCTCTTTACGGGCGGGCTTTTTCTTACGGTTGACCAGGATCAGCGCAGCGCCGCCTGCCAGCAGCACACCGCACATGACCAGGATCAGGGGCAGCCCGTCAAAACCGGTCTTGGGCTGTGCACCATAGGTATTGGTCACGGTAGCCGTCTTTTTAGCGGTATTGGTGGTGACCTTGGCGCTGTAGCCGCTGGGTACCTTAACTTCCTTCACCGTCCAGGTAAAGCGGGCGTCCAGGTTTTCGAAGGTATACTTCCAGCTGTTGCTGTCGCTGAGCGTCACGGTCACATCCTTGCCGTCTACCTTATAGGCCACGGTGGTCTTGGTATCCTTGCCGTTGCTGTCTTTCTTGTAGTAATACAGCTGAACGGTTACGGAGGAGGGACGCTTCTTTTCGTAGCCCTTATCCTGCCAGACCTTGTTTACGGTCAGGCTGGTACGGGGAGTATCATCCTTATATTCGTTGGTGAAGGTAGCCTGTGCGGCGGCCGCCTGACTGCCGTTATACAGCTTCAGGCTCTGGCCGTCAAAGGTGAAGGTATACTTCTGGGTATCATAGGTCCATTTGCCGGTGGCTTCGGGCACGATCTCCTCCAGCGTACCGGAAAGACCTGCCATCTGCTCGGCGGGGCCGCTGATGTTCAAAGCACCCTTAACGCTCTTTTCACCGGCCTTCAGGGTCAGGGTCAGCTTACCGTCCTTGACTTCCACGCCGTTGAAGGCCACCAGCAGCTGGTTGGTATCCGCAGCGCCGGTCAGCTTCAGCTGGAAGGTAAAGTCCGTATCCTTATAGGGCAGGTAGCTGCCGGTCTGGTTCACGGCCTTTTCCACGTTGAATTCCACAGCCACCTGATCCTTGCGGTAGGCGTTGGTAAAGGTGACCACGGTCTCCTTGCCGTCTTCCACCACAAAGGTCTGCTCAGCGGCAGGGGTCACACCGGTAAATACATAACCGTTTACATTCAGGCCCGTGAGCACCTCCCGGACGGTATAGGTGCCGGCATCCAGTGCCAGAGACTCTTCCCAACGGCCGTTGGTCAGGGTCAGGGTGCTTACCAGTTCGTTATTCAGAAGGATCTCAAAGGATACATTCTCGGGGCGGACATTCTCGAGCAGACCTTCAAAAGTCTTGACCACCTTTACGCTGCCCTTGTCTGCGGCGGCCTTCGTATAGGTATTGGTGAAGGTAACGGCGCCGTTTGCCTCTTTGGACACAACGGCTTCTGCACCTGCGGCGGGCTGGATGGCCGGGCCGGTATAGCCGGGCACCGCATCAAATCCGGTTTCCATGACCTGGTAGGTGCCGTAGGGCAGGTTTTCAACGGTAACGCTCCCGGTCCAGTTGTCAGCTGCACTGACCGTCAGAATCTGTATGCTCTGATACTCGTTAGGGCCGGTAACGGTGAAAGTGAAACGCAGCGCTGCGGTCACATCCATCAGCCCCTCTACCTTCTTGGTAATGGTCAGGGTACCGGCAGCGGGAGCGGGCGTATCTGTCGGTGCAGGAATAGGCGTATCCGTAGGTACGGGAGTGTCCGTGGGTGCAGAAATCGGCGTATCCGTAGGCACGGGAGTAGGCGTATCCGTGGGTGCGGGAGTCGGCGTATCCGTAGGCGCGGGCGCCTTCTTCCACTGAGCGGTGAGCAGCGCATGGGTGTACAGGCCTACCTTATCCCCGGCTGCCTTGATAACGGCTTTCGCATCCACAGGTTCCTGGAAGGTATTCTTCTTGTAAGTGTGATAGAACTGCAGGCTCCAGCCGTTAAACACATAGCCGGCGGCCAGGGCTTCGGCCACGGCCTCCTCGCTGATGGCCAGCACGGTGTGCTGGGGCTGAGATTCCCAATTTTTATATGCCCAGTTGTAGGTACCGGTCACCAGAGAAGCATCGGGGACCTGTACGGTGGTATCCACGGGAGCAGCGGTCAAAGCCTTGCCCCCCACGGAACCGGCGTTATACCCCACATATACGGGGTCGGGGCACTTGGCGATCATGACCATGAGCCAGTACTTTTCTTTGTTGCTGGTGTGATTGGCACCCTGATACAGGTCGCTCATCTTCAGCGTGGCGGAGGTCATGTTCACCCCGTAGGAATTGACCAGGGAGCCGCCCACCTGGAAGGTGCGGCAGCTGTATCCGCCGTCATCGTCACAGCAGAGGGCGATATAGGCAATGTAATAGCCCGGGTCGCAGGTAACGGTAACGATCTTGGAAGCATCGTTGGTCAGCGCATAGGTGGCCTGCCCCTTTACCCAGTCGTTGACCTTTACATGGCTGGAAAGATCATTGGCGGCAGTAGGTCTCTGTGCGGTCCATCCTATTCCGTTATTGCTGATAATGGCATAATTCCAGCCGATTTTGGAACCATAGCGGCCGAAAGCATCCTGTTGCTCCTGTGTTTCCAGCTCGCCCTCGCTGCTGGCCATGGCCAGAACAGGCATCATGGTCACCAGCATGAGAACCGCCAGAAGCATGGCTAGGAATTTCTTCATTTTATGTCCTCCTTTTCAAATACAAAAGGGTAAAAGTATCCCCTTCCGGTTCTTTTTCGGGTTCATTATATCCCAGGGTCTGAAAAAGAGCAAGGTCAAAAATGTGTTCCCCCCACGTGTTTTAAAAGATTCCGCATTTATGACGCATTTTCTTTTCCGGGCTCCGGGAGCGCCTCTACTATATATATCTTCCTCCCCTTGCGTCTATGCCGCAAAGATGTTAGAATAAATGCATATCCAGTAGGTCTATGCAATGCGGATATGCACAATACAACCTATGCAAAAGGAGATCTGTTATGTCTGTGAATTTAAAAGGCCGTTCCCTGTTGACCCTGATGGACTTTACTCCCGAGGAGATCCGGTATCTGCTGCAGCTTTCCGCTGAGCTTAAGGCAAAAAAGAAGGCCGGCATAAAGGGACACTCCCTGGAAGGAAAGAACATCGTTCTCCTGTTTGAAAAAACCAGCACCCGCACCCGCTGCGCCTTTGAGGTGGCCGCCATGGACGAGGGAGCAGGCGTTACCTTTTTGGACAGCAAGTCCAGCCAGATGGGCAAAAAAGAAAGTCTGGCCGATACCGCCCGGGTTCTGGGACGGATGTTTGACGGCATCGAATACCGGGGCTTTGACCAGAAAGTAGTGGAAGAGCTGCAAAAGTATGCGGGCGTGCCCATTTACAACGGCCTGACGGATGTGGATCACCCCACCCAGGCGCTGGCAGACATTCTGACCCTGACGGAAAACGTGAACAAGCCCCTGGAGCAGTGCAAGCTGGTATTCTGCGGCGACACCCGGAACAACGTGGCTTACTGCCTTATGTATATCTGCGCCAAGCTGGGCATCCATTATGTGGGCTACGGCCCCAAGGCTCTTTATCCCGCTCAGGATGTGATGGAACGCTGTGCCGAGGCCGCCAGAGAAAGCGGCGCCGTGATAGAGATCAGCGACGACCCCGCCTGTGTGGAAGGAGCCGATGCCCTGTACACCGATATCTGGGCCTCCATGGGCGAAGAAGCCCTGATCCCGGAGCGGGTAAAGCTGCTGACTCCCTTTAAGGTCACGGGTGAGCTCATGGCCCGGACGAAGAATGAAAACTGCATCTTCCTCCACTGCCTGCCCAGCTTCCACGATCTTGAAACCTCCGTTGG
>OKVH01000480.1_pt1 | contig 22642 bp, 19 predicted proteins | sample 1604791 | NCBI WGS metagenome assembly OKVH01 (sample SAMN01760919, study PRJEB22395) | human gut metagenome | reverse complement strand
CAATTCATTCTACCTTTGCAGCGCAAATCGCGGCCGTTCGTGTTCAAGCGAGCTTATGGCGCGACGGGAAGATTACATCACCTTGGCAATTCTCCCGCTATCATCTTAGATGAAACCGGGCGAAAGTGATGGGACGGCACTTCTTCCCATTCTTTTATCTTATCATTATAATGTTTCGGAGTCCCGTCTTGCAGAGTTAATATAATAAATTAACAACTACAATGAAACAGATTAAGTTTCTTGCAATGATGATTGCCGCGACAATCTTTTGTCTGGGCTTTTCTTCGTGTGGCGACGACGATGACGAAGACGACGCTGTAAACAACATGCTTGTCGGCACCTGGGTCGGAGCAATGAATCATGAAGGCGGTTACAACAGCGAAGGTGACGAGGTAGTAACGATGACTTTCACTCCCGACGGAAAGATGACCGCTAAAAGCGTAAGCGAAACCCAATCTTCATGGAACTGGTCGTTTACCGGCACTTATCAGATAGCTACCGGCCACGACGGAGCGGTGAACCTTATTTCAATCGGTGGCTGTTTCGCCGACGAGGATGAATATTATGATGACGACATTGAGCCAACTCCATTCTACCTCAACGACAACGTATTGATTATATCGTTTGACGGCAGCGACTACCGCCTGATAAAACAGTAATCGTCAAGTTAAAAACGTTTTTAAAGCGCCGCGGCTTCATTGCAAGCTGCGGCGCATTTTTCTGGCGTAGATTCATAATCAAAGTTATATAAAAAAGCGAACCGAGAATCTCGATTCGCTTAAAGGTGTGGAGTACAGCGGACTCGAACCGCTCACCTCGACACTGCCAGTGTCGCGCTCTAGCCAGATGAGCTAGTACCCCGTGGATTACGGATGCAAAGTTAAGGATTCCGGATGAAACCGCCAAATTTTCAGGGAAACATTTTTCAGATTTTTTGCACAGAGCCCAAGGCGCAGAGTCCAAGGTACAGATATTTGCAGCTGGGTCAGGAAGCCGGGACTCCCGAACAATTATATATACCGGGAATCAGGAGCGTACAAGTTCGAAGATCTTATAGAGGTAGCGGCAGCCCTCAAACAAGAAGTTGGAGTAGACCCCGTTTTTACGATAGGCTGCGCGATGGTCGCGGTAGATGCGTTTATGGGATGTCATTCCCGACGATGAGGCGCCCCCGGTGCGCATTGTCACAAAATCCATGGGCAGATAGCGGGTATTGATGCGGCCGACGAAAATCATGCGCAGGAGTTGCTCGAAGTCGGCGGCGACGCGGAAATCGAGGTCGAAGCCTCCGTGCTCGGCATAGAGCTGGCGGCGGCAATAAAACGAGGGGTGGGCGGGCATGAAGCCCATGCGCATCATCCAGGGACGGAAGAAAGCTGAGCTGTAGTGACGCACCACGCGAGTGGTCTGATGCTGGTCGACGTAGTGAACGTCGCCATAGACGGCATCGAGACCGGTATCGGGCGTGGTGTCGGTGCTGAAGGCATCAGCCACCCGGGCGAGCACGTCGGGCGACGTAAAGTAATCATCGGAATTAAGGAGTCCCACCAGAGTGCCGGTTGCCATGGAAATTCCTTTGTTCATGGCGTCGTAGATTCCGCGGTCGCGCTCAGAGACCACGCGGAGGGTCTTGCCGCCGCGCTCGTAGGCACTGCGGTAATGCTCGACGATGGTAAGGGTCGAGTCGGTCGACGCTCCGTCGACTATGATGTGCTCAACGTCGGGATAGGTCTGCGCCACCACAGAGGCAAGCGTATCGGCCAGGGTGGCAGCTGAGTTGAAGGTGGCGGTGATAACAGAAATCTTCATTGCGGTTCGTACGGCTGTAGTGTGATGCACCGCAAAGGTACGCAATTTTTCCGGATTGGCGTCAAGGAGGCCGGGAATCGAGCGTGATTCCCGGCCTCCGAGGTAAGGCAGGCAATATGTATGAAAGTCAGCGGAGGGCTACTATTTCGGCGACGGAGCCGGCGGCGTAGCTGTCGACAGAGAGGGTGTCGGCGGCAACGCGCACAGCCACCACCTTGGCGGGGAGACTGCTGATATACTCACGGATGTAGTTCACGCCGTTGGCGTCGGAATACCGTACCCCGGCCACGGCATTGCGCATATCGAGCCAGCGCACATAATTCTTTACGGGAGCCGACTCGAAGACACCGGAAATATCCTCGATGAAGAGGTCGCCGAAATTCTGATACGAGCCGCGTCGGTTGGAGGTACCTGTCCAGACAGATTTGTCGTTGAATTGCAGCTGATCGCAGTGAATGCCGCCGTAGACCATGGCACCGAATTCGCCGTTGCCGATAGGCAGCGCGTACTCCATCCAGGGAACATCGACCGACGGCAGAAACGCCCTCATCGGTATGTCGGGCAACGAATTCATCAGGAAATGTCGCCTCCGAAAAGGCCACGAAATGCTTTGCCAGGGTTTCAGCGTCTCTGAGACGGCCTACGCGTGCGGCTTCAGCGACCCCGGCTATTTCCGCACATGCTTCAAGAGCGAATACGGCGTCGCTCCCTGGGAAATAAGGAAGAACGGGCGAACATAAAAAGCGGCCGAGGCGCCTCGCCCCGGCCGCTTCCATCGTACCTAAAACAAATTACACTCAGTAGTGTGGGCGCCCGCGCCGGCAGGCTATAGCCTCCGGCGCAAGCGGTCTGGAATCATTCGGCTATATATGTATAGAAGTATTTTTCCTCGTCGGATCCGTAAAGTTTATGCTCCACGCTTACGCAACCGTTGGAATCGAACTCGAAGGTAAACGACGATCCGGTCGACGAATAATCCCACTGGTTGGAAGTATGGAGATTGGTGCATGCCTTGCCGAAAAGTCCGGTCTCCACCAGCCAGCGGCTGGCTCCGATTCCCTCGGCGGCGATTGCATGCACGCCGCCAACGTTGAGGTTGCTGTCGTAGGTATGGATTTTCCAGACTTCGTTGCCGTCCTGGAATTTGCTCCACTGCATTATATTCCCATTCTCAATCTGAACGTTGCAGACCACACTACCATCCTTGTAGACCTGAATCAGGTATCCGTCGGCATCGTAGATGTAGTCGTAGGTCTTGGAGCCGTCGACGAGCGTTGCGACGTAACCCTTGTCGTTGAGGGTTATGGTATACTCGTTCTTGCCGGTTACCTGGAGGTTGGTTCCGCTATAGGCAAAATTCCATTCGCGGTCGAGGGCGCCTTCGGCTGTACCGTCGACAGTGCGGTATATGCGTTTCACGGTCCAGTCGGGATTATACTCGTAGAACCAGCGGTCCCAGTCGTCGGCGAACGTAGCAACATGGTAGACGGCACGCGCCTGCACCTTTTCGAGGGTGGTGAACTTTATGGTCGTATACTCCGAATCCTCGAAATACTCTGAATAATCGCGACGAGCCTTCACCTTGAATGTATAGGTGGTCTCGGGAGTGAGCCCTTCGAGAGTGACGGTCGGCTCATAGGTCATCATTTCAGGACCGTTGTTCACAGTGTATACATACATGTTGGCGTTGGCGCATTTCTTCCAGGAGAGCGTCGCCGAGTTCGAAGTGAGCTGCGGAGCCTGCATCATCGGAGTCTCAAGCACGTTTTTGTCGGGATGGTCGGGATCGTCACTGCAAGATGTGGCCGTAAAACCAAAAGCCACTGCGGCGGCCATGGCCAGCCAGAGAGCAGATTTTTTCATAATGTTATTCAGGTTATAAGATTAAAGTAAGTTGATTATTTGCAATTATTCAGTTACCGGCCCATACTATCATTGCCAGACCGGCGAGGAAGAGTACGAACATGGCAGCGAGCAGTTTGCTGACTACCGCTGGTGCTCCTTTGAATTCTTTCCAGATGAACACGCCCCAGATAGCGGCGATCATCGGTGCTCCCTGACCGAGGGCATAGCTTACGGCCGGACCGGCTTCGCCGGAGGCGATGTAGCTGAAGGCTGTTCCCAGCCCCCAGATGGCACCCCCGAGCATGCCGCAGAGGTGGGTGGAAACCGAACCCTTGAAATATGCTCCGTAGCCTACGGGCTGCCCCGTGAAGGGGAAACGCATGGCAAGCGTATTGAACACGAAGTTGCTCAGCAGCACGCCGATGGAGAAGATGAAGATGGCGCCGTAGGGGGTAAGCATACCCGGTTTCGGGTTGGAGAAGTCAGTGACATCCATACCCATAACCACGAAGCGGTAGAAGAGCGACATGAGCACACCGGCTATGAGGGCAATGATGATGCCTTTGCGGCGAACGCTCTGCGAGTCGCCCTCGCCCGAACGCGGCATCTTGCCTGAAGCCACGCCGTTGCAGATTATGGCGATAACCACCAATGCCACTCCGCCGAACAGCAGATAGGGATTGCCTGCGGGCACTCCGATATAGTTCACTATCACGCCGAGCACAAGGGCCAGACCCACACCGAGCGGGAAGGCCACCGCCATGCCGGCCAGCGAGATGGAAGCAGAAAGCAGGATGTTGGATGCATTGAAAATCACACCACCGAGAATCACCCAGCCGATGGCCGACCCGGATGCCTGGGCGAGATCCTCGCAGAAGGGGCGTCCCTCGGCGCCATGGCTTCCCATGGTCAGGCCGAGAAGCACAGTGAAGAGCACCATGCCTATCACATAATCCCAGTAAAAGAGTTCGTAGCGCCAGTTTTTCGATACCAGCTTCTGGGTGTTGCCCCATGAGCCCCAGCAGATCATGGTGACTATGCAAAAGACCACGGCCAGAGCATAATTGGTTACTGTAAACATAGAAGTCTTAACGATTTAAGATTTGATAATTCATTTTTCAGATATGGAACCGCGAGTCGAAATATTTCAGCCACTCCTCACATTGCGGAAGCAAAGCGCCGGGTGTCGTGTCGGCTACACGGTAACGGTGGGAAAGATTCATCTCGCGCAGAAGCACATGGAGGTCGGAGGCGAAGGCGTATCCGGGATTCGCGGGAGTCTGCGAAAGCCATAGGCGCGGATAACGGCCATGCTGTTTGAGCCGCCGGGCGAACTCACCGGCATCCACGGCTCCGGTTTGAGGCTCACTCAATACGATTGCCGTATATGTAGGCTCAGTTGCAATGTCGGCGGCAGCCTTGGAGCAATCAGTGCCGACCTCTACGAGCGCACGCATGCGGCGCGAGGCGCGGAGCGCCGGGGAGGCCTTCTCTATCATGCCGATGGAGTCGTTTTCTCCAAGAAAGCATATCGCCATGGGGCGTATGGCACCTTCAGCGGTAAGAACAGCCGCACGGCGAGCCAGAGTCTCCCGCTCTGAATCTTTGAGCGCACCGCGCACGTAGACAACCGGATAACGACGGTCGGACCCAGCTGCCGCCTTCGGCAAATATAGCACCGAACTCTGAATATGGAGCGGAGAAGTCATTTCGGACTTCACTTCGGAAAGCCCCATGCCGGGATACAATTCCCTAAGAGCCTGGAGGAGCGCCGGATTCCAGCAATCGAAGTCGTGGCCTCCTCCGCGCACACGGTATGTGTGGGCGATGCCACGCTCCGCCATGCGGCGGTGAATCTGCTCGGCCGATTCGGCGAGCGAATTCTCGCGGTCGCCGATATCAATAATGAGGTTCTTGCCGGCGAGTTCGGAAGGAGCTATCGTATCTATGATATGATAAGGGGAACGCGCACGGTAATAGGGAGTAATTCGGTCGGTGCCCTTGCGGCCGATGCCGTCGAAGGTGCGTCCCCACTGCTTCTCCCACTCTTCCTGAGGGCCTTCGGAAGCATAGACTCTGTCGGTGCGCATCGAGGGAGAGAGGGCGATTATCGAGCCGAAGCAGTCGCGGTTGCGCAGGCCGAGCGTAAGCGCCCCGAAGCCACCCATCGAGAAGCCTCCGATCAGGCGATCCTTGGGATCGATGCTCACGGGATATTTCCGCTCGATTTCGGGCATCAGCTCCTCGAGAAACATCCGCTCGTAGGGCATCGAGCCGTCGGCGGCGTCGGAATAGTAACTGAGATACCCGTCGGGCATCACGACCACCATCGGGCCGACCTCGCCGCGCTGTATCATCGAGGCCACGTCGGTATATTCGAGCCACGAACTGCAGTCGCCTCCGATTCCATGCAGCAGGTAAAGCACCGGAAAGCGCTCGCCCTCCGCGCCCTGCGGCACAATGACCGAGTAGCGCACGTCGCGCCCCAGAAGGTCGCTGCGCAGCGTCAGCCCCTCGGTCTCTACAGGTCGTGGCACAGCGGCCATGGCGGCGAGAGCGGAAGCCAGAGCAAGCAGAAGAAGTCCTATGTGGCGTAATATCTTCATATCTTATCTTATTGGCAATGTATTGAAGATGAACTGACCGAGAGCCGAAATGCCGTGGGATGTACAATCGGAGGAGACAACACCGTTACGAACGCGGTATTCAACCTTTGCATCCGCATCGCGAAGCGCGCAGAAGAGATTGAACATAGCCCGATGGTTGGCTCCCATATCCGATATATCAAGAACATACTGCGCAGCCCCGCATGTGGCGCCGGAAGCGGCTGCGAGATTTGAGTCATACAGATATACCCCTGCAAACGGACGCCCGGAGACGGCAAGCGGACCGGCTACCCGAAGATTGTCGCCCAAACCCATCAGATGGCGGTTTGCGTCAGCAACAGAGACTCCGAGCGTTCCCTCCACGGCGGCGAAAACAGCATCGGCGCCGACCGCGGCAACATCTGCCGAATTTACTACCGCAACGGCAGCATTTTTTACCTGAAGCGACTGAGCCAGCAGCGACGCTACCCCGGCAGCATCGGGAGCCGGCACACCTTCGCCAATCTCAACATATACGATGTGAGTATTCGAGTTTGATTTCAGGCCGTTGCCCTTGAAAAGACTAATCTGGCAGGGAGAGTCGGACACATTAATAAATTCCGGAGTTGCGCCCCCGGCAGGATTAACCGGAGTTATGTCGGGATAAGACGTGCCGTCGCATGCCGCCTTGAAAAGCGCAAGGCCTTCACGCAGACCTTCGCGCCAGTAGGAGGTGGTGTGTGCACCGTTGCGCACGCGGAATTCGTGGTCGATTCCCTTGTCGCGCAGCAGGCAGTGGAGTTCGCCGCTGGCGGCATAGAGGCGCTCCTCGTCGTCGCCGCAGTCTACATACCACTTTTGCGATGCGAAGGCCGAAGGCTGATTGTCGGCGAAGAAATGCAACGGGCAGAGACTGAGATAGTGAGGCGTAAGGCGTGCGTCTCCGGTGGTGCCACGGCCGCCGAAAATGTCGCCCCACTGGCTGTCCCAGCCGCCGAGCGTGCGGTATTGCGCGTCGGTATTCATCGAGGGGGAAAGCGAAATGCAGGTGCCGAACACCGAGGCGTTCTTACCAGCCATGGCCAGCGCCCCGAAACCGCCCATCGAATAGCCTGCAACTGCGCGGTAGCGTGCCGAAGGACGAGTGGGGAGCATCCGGTCGATCATCGGAACGAGCTCATTCACCAGCATGTCCATATAATTGAATCCGCCGTCGTAGCGGTTTACATAGTAGGAGTTCCAGCCCTGTGGAATCACGTAGATAACCGGACCGGTCTGCCCGGCCGTGCGTGCCTGGGCGTCGACATTCTGTATGTCGAAATGACCGGGGCCCCATGCTTCGGGAGTATCGCCATAGCCATGCAACAGATAGACAACGGGAAATGTAGCGCCACTGCCGCTAAGATATTCCTGCGGCACAAGCACGCTGTAGCTCACCTGGCGGCCGAGCTTGGCGCTCTGCATGGTCTGCCCTGGATTCCAGCGTGTGGTATAGATTACGCGACCACCCGGCGAGGGTGTGGGGGTGGGCGTCGGGGCTGGTGTCGGGTCGTCGTCGCCCCCACAGGAAGTCAGAGCGGCACCCAAAGCCATAAAAGAGCAGATGAAAAGAATTTTCAGACGTTTCATTTTGATGACCGGTATGAATTTGTTTCAGTATATTGGTGATTGATAATCTGAAAGAGGCCGCCCTGCATGCGCCCGGAGTCAACAACAGAGCAAAATAACTTCTCAACGCCGACGGGCGGCCTCCGATAGGTCTTCATTCGGTTCCATAGACCACAATATCCTTGCACTGCACGGCATAGCCGCGTGTGGGGTTGAGCCAGCGTACGGTCAACTTATGGGGCCCGTCGGTCAGATCATAGGTGTGGAAAATGTCGTATTTGCGGGTTATATAGTCGAGAGGCATTGTGAACGTGTCGACCACCTTGCCGTCGACCGAAGCCTCGAGCCGGGCCACATAGTCGTCGGGAGCGGATTTGTCGTCGCGGCGCACAAGCCCCTGGAGCACGATGCCCGAGCCGTTGAAATCCCAGGTATATTCCGGGTCGAGGTCCAGTTTTACGACCCGGCGCTCCACCGGCTTGATTCCCTCGAACGACTGCTCCAGAGCCACAGCCGCCGGGCGCTCGATACTGAAGGATACAGCATCGTCGGTAACGTTACCGCCATTGGCCACCACGACCTTTTCAAGAAGGTCGAGAGTAATGCCATAGCTTGTGGCAAGCGAGATTGAGGTATACGGGAAATCGATATTCTCACAACGCTCCACAGCGGGTTTCCATTTGGAGGGGAGGGCCTCATATCCCATCATCACGCCGAGAATACCTCCTGCGGTAGCCGGGTTGCAGTCGCTGTCCTGGCCGCAACGGGTGGAAATGTCGAGGGTGCGGAAGAAATCGCCCTCGCCATAGAGCAGCCCGATCACGCAATAGGCGGCGTTGATTGTGGCGTCGATGTCGAATCCGTTCCAGACGCCTTCGGGACAACCCTTCTCAGCGGAATATTTCTGGTCGATGGCCAGCCAGCACTGTTTCCAGTCGGAGGGGTTCTTGCGCCAGAAGGAGATTACATCCTCGATGCAGCGGCGGAAATTTGCCTCGGCAGGGATGGTCTGCAACGCCTGCTCCACAACGGTGGGAATATCGTCGCAGACATATGCGAGCGTATAGAGCGCTGCCACGTAGACACCGCCGTAGAAGCCGTCGCCATAGTTCATGATGTGGCCGATGCTGTCGGCGAAAGCACTCGATACGTTGGGCATGCCCGGACATATCATGCCGATGAAATCAGCCTCGATCTGGAAATCGATATCGTCGGCGTGGGGATTATTTTTCCAGTGGCCCGAAGCGGGCGGCATCACACCGTTGAGAATATTGTATCGGGCGGCCTGATTGGCGTGCCAGAGCTTGTAGTCGGCATTGGCGAAAGCATCGGCGAAGCTTGCGGCGGGAGCGTCAATCCCCTCGCGCGCCATAACCTCCATAAAGGTAAGATCCATGTAGACGTCGTCGTACAGACCCGGGTCCTCGGCGAAGATGTCCTTGCAGTAGTCGTCATACCATATGATGGGTATGCTGTCGTTGATCATGCCGCCCTTGTATTTGAACTCGGTCGGACCGCCGTAGGTACATCCGATGGTCTGCGCGGCCCAGCCGCCCTTTATCTTGTCGAGAAGTGTGGCCTTATCGATGGTTACCGTCGTGCCGTAGGGGATGGAGGCCGACCCATTGTCAGCATCCTTGCATCCTGCGAGAGCGGCGGCTCCCATGAGCGCCATAGCCGTGTATTTCAGTATACTGTTCATTTCAGATTGGAATAAAAGCGGTTGTTGTTAGGTTTCTCCGAGTAATACATGATGTCGTTGATGCGGATCGTGTAGTTTTTGTTCGGATTGGTCCATACGAGGCGCACGGTGTGCGGTCCCTCGGGGAGGAGATACTTCCAGGCCGGCTCCACGCGGCGGTCGGTGTTGCGCATCGGCATCTTCACCGATTGGTCGAGCTTACCGTCGATCCACACCTGCACATCGGCCACATAGGGGTCGTCGGGCTCGGCGAGACCGAACACCTCCGAACCGATATGACGGATGGAGACGCGGTTGATGTAGTCCTTGTTGATGTGGCGCAGAGAGCAGATGTTGCCCCAGATTACGAAGCCGTTGCCGTCGAACGAGAATTCATACTCCTTGTCGAGGAAGCAGTCTTTGCGCTCGCGGAAGAGCGGGTAGGTGTTGGTGAAGTTCTGTTCCAACGGAAGTACGGAAGCTTTCTCGATTGGAATCACCACCTTGTCGGCCTCCACGCGGCCTCCGTTTTTCCCGATAAGCTTAAGGGCCTGGTTGTAGCTCATCTGATATGAGCTTGCAAGCGATATGTCGGTGCCCTCGAAGTTGAGGTTCTCCACCTCCTTGAGCGGATCAAGCCAGAAGGCGGGTATTCCGCTATATCCTTTCATCACACCGAGCACACCTCCGGCGGTGGCGGGGTTGCAATCGGCGTCCTGGCCGCAGCGAGCGGCAATATCGAGCGTCTCGGTGAAGTCGCCGTTGCCGTAGAGCATTGCGAGGGCAACGAAGGCCGAATTGAGTTTGGCGTCGATATTGAAGCTGAGGAAAACGCCCTTCGGGCAACCTACGTCCACATTCCAGTGGCGTTGCAGATATTCCCAGCAGGCTTTCCAGTCGCCGGGATTGAGGCGATGGAAGTCGAGCACGTCTCGGATGCAGCGGTAGAAGGTGCTCTCCTGCGGAATCGGGGCGAGTGCGGTCTCCACTATATCGCGCGGATTGTCGAGATAGAAGGCGCTGCTGTAAAGGCCGGCCACGAAGGCGCCGCCGTAGAATCCGTCGCCCGAGTTCATTATGTGGCCGACTTTATCGGCGATGCGCAGGGCTTCAGGCACCATTGCGGGGGCCATAAGTCCGATGAAATCAGCCTCAATCTGGAAATCAAGGTCGTCGGCATGGGGGTTATTGAGCCAGTTGCCCGACTCGGGGGGCATGATGCCGTTGCGGATGTTGTAGCGGCCGGCCTGATTGGCGTGGGCCAGATGGTAGTCGGCGAAGGCGAAGGCCTTGGCGAGTTCCTCCTGCGAGCAATCGAGTCCGAGACGCTCGAAGGTCTCCACGAAAGTGCAGTCGTTGTAGATGTCGTCAAAGAGGCCGGGCTTCTTTTCCCACCAGTATTTCACATAGTGTTCCGACCAGGGAATCGGCTGATAGTCCTGAGTGTAGGAGCCGGTAAATTTGAATTCCACCGGGGCGCCGAACACCACACCTATGGTTTGTGCAGCCCATCCGCCCTTAATTTTGTCGAGCAACCGGGCTTTCGACATTTCGACAGTGCGGGGCTGCGCGGCCGACGCCGTAAACGCCGCCAACACCAGAGAGAATATTATAGCGATGCGTTTCATTTACTTGCCGTTTTTAGTAAGGTTATACACTCCGAGTTCAGTTATCGAGGTGAAATTGGATACGTTTTTGGTGTATTTGTTCCAGTGAGCCTGGTTTTTGGTGTCGACCAGCACACGGATGCCGCGGGTAGTAACCGGAGCGAACTCAAGAATAAACTGGGCGAAATGAGGCTGGAAGAACACAATGTCGGTTTCCGGAAGAGCGGGATTCGAAGTGTACCGACCCACGTCGCGCCAGCGCCCTTTTTCGTCGAGATACTGGATGCTGAGGTCGGTGAACCATCCGCCGAACTCTTCGAGGCAGCCTGTATTCAGTTCAATCATGTCGATGGTGCGTGGCTCGGCCCATCCGTAGCCGAAGTAGTCGATTTTCGGGCGATTGGACTTCTCGGCCAGAGTATAGAATACCGAGCCGGCCCCCTTCTTCACGCCATCACGAATCACGTCGACGCTCTTGGCATACATCGGCTTGCCGAAGGTAATCCAGCAGGAGTCGAGCACAGCCTCGTTGAGCGTGCGGACGTTGGCATAGATGGTGTCGGCCTGCATGGCCAGGTTCTCCGGTTTCACGAGAATCTGGAAATCCTTCGTCAGCTCCTTGCCGTTGCCCGTAAGCGCCAGAGTGATGTCGTATTTGCCGGCAGTCTGAGGAGTACCTTCCAGACGACCGTTGTTGAAGGTCAGACCGGCGGGAAGTGCGCCTCCGGTCATGGTCCATTTGTAGCCACGGTTGGCCGTGCAGGCGAAATCGTAGTCGGCAGGCATGCCAACGGTGAGGTCGGGCATCGGACCGATACAGAATTCCAGCGGCGGATTGAACGTGGCCTTCGGATTGATATACACCTCGTTGCCTTTCACCTTTCCGCCGTTGGCTGTGATCACGTCGATGGCCTGACGGTATGTCCGGTCGATGATGTCCTGAATCGAGGCGTCCGGCATATCGTAGCGCGTGATGTTGATATAGCGGTCGTTGAAGGGTTTAGTCCATCCCTTTACGGGCATCGTCAGGTCGGCCGGAAGTTTCGATGCGCCGAGAATTATACCCATCAGCCCGGAGATGGTAGCGGCCTGGTTGTCGCAGTCGAAGCCCATGGCGCAGCTGAGGTCGAGCGTACGCTGAAAGTCGCCGTTGCCGTAGAGCATTGCCAGAATACCCATCAGGCCGTTAAGATCGGCGTTCCAGATGGTCTTGGTCATCGGGTCTTCGTTCACATAGAATTCGTCGGCGATAATCTGGCGCGCCTTCACCCAGTTGTCGGGATACTGCTTGTGAAGTTCGAGACATTTGCGCACGCCCATGGCGTAGCGGTCGTCGGCAGGAAGATATTTCAGCCCTTTCTCGATCAGTTTGGTCAGATTGTTCTCGAAAAATGCCTCGGCATACATGGCGCCGTAGAGTGCTGTGGGAGCCACGGCCCAGGAATCGCTTGTGATACGGGCCGCCCAGTCGCTTTTGCCTACGGCGTAGGCAGGCATTCCCGGGGCGGTATAGGCCCAGATTTCGTTGATAAGCTGGGGATCGATCTGATACCAATGGGGGTTCAGATCTTCCGAGCCTGTGAAGGGGGGCGTATAGCCCAGGTGCATAAGCCCCAGGGCAGCGCGGTTGGCAAGCCACACACGGTCGCGGATATGATACATCCACCCCTCGCGCATCTGAGCGTAGGTAGGTTCGATGCCATATTTCTCCATCAACGTCAAGTAGATGTACTCCACGTCGGTATCGTCGTCGGAAAAAGCTCCGTCGTATTTCTCGAGTTTGTCAATATTCTTGGTGTACCCGAAGGGGAAACGCGACTCTGCCGCCGGCTCGTCGACGAATTTGTTTTCAAACGGAAGGCCGTAGATATTGCCTACCATCTGACCGATCCAGGCCCCGGCGATTTTGTCGCGGAGCACGTCGGCCTTTATTTTTTCGGCGCCCACTGCGTCTGCGCTACAGCCTACGGCCAGCGAGGCAGCTACCAGACAATTGATTATGGTTTTCATGGAATAATTGTGGGGAGAGGGTTTGTTTGCTGTCAGTTTCTGAATAAGGTGTTGAAAAAAAATGGAGAGAAGAGGAGAATGAACGGTCATCATGAAACGTGTATTTCTTTCAATCCGACCCGCGAGGGCATCAGTTGTAATCGGGATTCTGATGGAGTTTGGGGTTGGCGTTGAGAATTTCGGTAGGAATCGGGAAAAGTTCGCGGAAAGTGTCGCCTTCCTGGGCGGGATGAGCCCAGTACTGCTTGAGGTATTTGCCGAAACGGATCATATCCTCGTGGCGCCATCCTTCCCATGCAAGCTCGCGGCCGCGCTCGGCATAAAGCTCGTCGAGAGTGAGCTGACCCACCGTGTAGGGCTGCAACCCCACGCGGGTGCGGATTTTCTGGAATTCGGGGAGGTTGACTGCATCGGCAGTACGTCCCTGGCGTACAAGCGCCTCCACATACATCAGCACGACGTCGGCATAGCGGAAAATGGCAAAATCGTTGTCCATGCAGGTTTCGCCCGAGGTGAGCATGCCGTCGGTCTGATACGGCCATTTGCAGATGCGTGCGCCGTCGAATTTCTGGCGACCGCCGTTCACGTTGTAGTAATGGCGCTCGTCGAACACCGGATTGTAGCTCATCTGCTGACCGTCGACCATGATGGGATTTCCCTTAACATCGACCTGCGGGCCGTAGAGCCACGTAAGGTCGCGACGCGCATCTGCGGCGTCATAGCTCTGGAAGAAGTCCGGCTGGCAGATGAAACCCGACCAGGGCGAAGCGGTGATGTTGAACGTGGGGCACGATTCCGGCTCGAGCGTGAGCGTATAGAGGTAGAACGAACGGCTGCCCGAGGGTATGGCCACGTGGTCGTAAACTATCACGAAGATATTTTCGCGGGAAGGTTCGTTGTTGACGGCGAAGTTGATGCCGTAGGTGTCCTCAATCTGATAGTCGCCGATGTCCATCACATTTTTGGCGGCCTGCTCGGCCTCGCGATACATGGGTGTTCCGAACCACTTCTCGGCGTTGAGATACATCTTGGCGAGAATGCAGTAGGCTGTAGCCTGATTGGCGCGCCCGTAGTTGGTCGATGCCGGATGGCGGTCGAGTTTGGAAATCAACTCGGGCGAAAGCTCCCTGGTCAGGAAATCGAACACAAACCGGCGGTCTTTCTGCTCGGGATAGCCCGTGTCGGTATAGTTGATGGTGAAGGGTATGTTGCCCCAGTTGGCCATGGCCTCATAGTAGAAAAAGGCGCGGAGTGTCTTCATCTCAGCCAGAATCTTGTCCTTACCCTCGAATTCCACTTCGGAGAGTTCAGTCTCGTAGATAATTTCGTTGCAGGCTGCGATGCCGTTGAAAATCCAGTCCCATCCTTTCTTGAGCAGGCGGTTCGACGGAGGAATGATATTGTTCTGCACTTCCTGATAGCGGCCGCCGCTATACCAGCTGCCGGTATTCGTAGCGGGGACGGCACACTCGTCGGAAGCCTGAAGAAGCAGCGTCCAGAGGCTCTGCTCGGCGTTGTAGCCCTGCATCTTGGTGTAGGCGCGTCCGGCGTTGGCCACGAGCTCTTTTTCGTTTTTGAAAAAGTTGTCCATCGGAATCTGGCTGTATACCTCTTCGTCGAGGTCGGTGCAGGCGCTTGCTGCAGCGAGCCCGGCCATACCCAGGGCGATATATTTGATTATGCTTTTCATTGCGGTGATTTCTTTTTTGGAGATTTACACTCTTTTAGAATTTTGCAGTGACGCCGAAAGTGAACTCGGTGGTGCGGGGATAGTATGTAAGGCCCTCAAGTCCGGGTTCGAGGCCGGTAATGCCGACTTCGGGGTCGATGCCCTTGTATTTGGTGATGGTAAATACGTTCTGGGCAGTGAAGTTCAGGCGAAGAGTCTGGATGAACTTCGAGGGGAACGTGAAGGTATAGCCCAGTGTAAGGTTGTCCATCTTCAGGAAGGAGCCATCCTCCACATATTTGGAAGAGTATTTCGTGCCGAGCTCGGTATGTCCCTGGTCGTCGAGGAAGTCGGAGGAGATGTTGTTCAGGCCGAGACGGTCGAGGTTGGCGTAGCGCATTGCCATGTCGTTGAGCACCTTGCCGCCGAGCGATGCGCGCAGCGAGAAGCTGAGGTCCCATTTGCGCCAGAGCAGTGTGTTGCTCCAGCTCATTGTAACCTTCGGATAGGCGCATCCGAGTTTCTCCCATTTTTCTTCGGGCACGGTGCCGTCGTCGTTCTGGCCAAGGAGCACGTCCTTACCGTCGGTGTCGGTGCCGAGGAAAATCGGACCGTAGAATGTGCCGAGCGATTCGCCCTCGATCAGGCGCTGGGTGTAGCATTTGCCGGGAACCGACCATCCTACCTTATAAGTACCGTTGGTGAATTCCTCGTTGGTGAATTTGTCGAGCTTGTTGGTGTTGTGTGCGATCAGATATGTGGTGCTCCAGGTGAAGTCCTTGGTCTTCACGGGGATTGCCGAAATCGTCAGTTCCACACCCTGGTTGGTCACCTTGCCCACGTTGGTAAACAGCGTATTGAAGATGTAGGGAGGAGTAGGAACCGTGTAGTTGTAGAGCAGGTTGTCGGTTGTGCGGTGGTAGTAGTCGAACGTAACGTTCAGGCGGCTGTTGAAGAGCTGTGCGTCAAGGCCGATGTTGAATTCCTTCTTCTTTTCCCACTGCAGGTCGGGGTTGGGGTTGGATGCAGGCTGATAGGTGTTGATCCACTGGCCGTTGTACCAGAACTTGCCGGCGGTGGTCATCAGGATGAGCGACTTATAGTTGGAGAAGTCCTGGTTGCCGGTCACACCGTAGCCGCCGCGGATTTTCAGTTCGTTGAGCCATTCCACATCGCGCAGGAAGGCCTCGCGGCTGATGCGCCAGCCGAGCGATACGGCCGGGAACCATCCCCACTTGTGGTTTTTGCCGAAGCGCGAGGAACCGTCGCGGCGTAGCGATACGGATGCCAGGTAGCGCTGGTCGTAGTTGTAGAGCACTCGGCCGAAGAAGCCGATATAGGTGTGAGACTCCTTGTAGGAACTCAGGCCGGCCTTGCCGTTGAGCAGTCCGGTGCCGGAGCCAATGTCGTTGGTCTCGGTGTCGTCGAAGTCGAAGCCCACGTTGCTCATGCCGGCCGAATTCTCGGTACCTTTCTGATAGGTGTAGCCCAGAAGAGCCTGAAGCGAGTGGGGCCCGAACGAACGGATATAATTGAGGGTTGTCTCGAACTGGGTGTCGTTGTTCTTGTAGTTGCTGATTTCAGCCGAACCGTCGGTGCCGATTATGCTGGGATAATAATGCGTGCTGTAGGTTTTCGACTCGTTGGACTCACGCGAGAGAGCCAGGAAAGCATCCCATTTCAACCCTTTGACGGGCTTGATGTTGAGGGTAACTCGGGCATTACCGCCGAAGTTGTCGTTAACGGTAGTGCTGGTGCGCTCGTTGATCATGGCCACGGGATTGTAGTATTCCATAGCCTCGATGCGGTAGTAGCCTCCCGATGTGGAGTTGGAGGGGTCGTAGACAGGCTCCGTTGGATTATGGATGAACGCCTGCTGGAATGCGGAGGTGTTCGAGGGATTGTATTTGCGGTGGGTGATGAAGAGGTTCACGTCGACGTCGACCCATCCCTCGAGCAGGCTCTGGCGGATGTTGGTGCGTCCGGCAATCTTTTCGAAATCATTGCCGCGCTGAACGCCCTCTGCCTTCTCGTAGTTGAGCGAAGTGAAGTGGGAGAATTTCTCGGTACCGCCGCTAAGCGAGAGTGTGTGCTTGTGGCTGATGGGGGTACGGGTGATTTCGTCGAACCAGTCGGTATCGGCGCCATATTTGGAGCCTGAGAGTTCGGGGCGGTAGGTGTCGATCACATAATTGAATTCGCTTGCCGTCAGCGGAACTGCGCGGCGCGTAACCTTACCTACGGTGAACTGGCCTTCGTAGGTCACCTCGGCGCGGCCTTCGCGGGCACGGCGGGTGGTTACGATGATTACGCCGTTGGTGCCGCGCGTACCATAGATGGCGGCTGCCGAGCCGTCCTTCAGCACGTCGATGCTCTCGATATCCTGCGGGTTGATGTTGCGGATGTCGGCTCCGGCCACGCCGTCGATAATCACGAGCGGGCCCTGGCCGGCGGCAAGAGTGTTGGTGCCGCGCAGAAGTATCTCATACTTGGCAGTTGGGTCGGCGCCTGAGGGGTTCACAATCTGAAGGCCGGCCACCTTGCCCTGGAGCATGCCCATGGCGTTGGGGGAAGGTTCCCGGATTCAGTTCCTCCTTCTTCATGCTGGCCACAGAGCCTGTAAGTTCTTTCTTGGTGGAAGTGCCGTAGCCGATTACGACCACTTCGTCGAGCACTTCGGAGCTCTCCTCAAGCGTTATGCGGATGGGAGCGGTGCCTTCCACCTTCACCTCGGCCGTCTTATATCCTACGGCCGATACCTTCAGTACGTCGGAGGGCTTTGCGGCGATGGAGAAATCGCCGTCGATGCCGGTTGCCACGCCCGAGGTGGTGCCTTTCACCATCACGCTCGCGCCGATCACGGGCTCGTTCTGCCCGTCCACAACCGTACCGCTCACCATGCTCTGGGCGATGGCTGCGGGGGCTATGAGTATGGCGAGTGCGAAAATGCAGCAGGCCATTGCAAATCTGATTGCTGTTGGTTTCATCAATTATTGGTATTAGAATGTTGGTTTTGGGAAAAGGATTTTCTTAAGAGTCCACCTCGTCGCGGGTGGGGATGGATTGCTGGGCTCCCATGCGGGTCACCGTGATGGATGCGGCCTTGTTGGCGAACTCGATTGCACGGCGCATGGGCATATCCTCTGAAAGAGCCACGCAGAGGGCGCCACAGAAAGTGTCGCCGGCGGCGGTAGTGTCCACAGGCGCTACCTTGAACGAGGGGATCAGTTCGCAGTCGCCGTTCTCGCATATCAGTGCGCCTTTGCTTCCGAGGGTGAATATCACCGTGGGGACACCCATGGCATGGATGGCGTTGATTGCACGCAGCTCCGAGTCGCTGTCGGTGATTTCGACGCCCGAAATCAGCTCTGCCTCGGTCTTGTTGGGAATGATGATGTCCACATCGGCCAGAAGCGATGCAGGCAGCGGCTCGCGCGGCGCAGGGGCCGGATTGAGTATCACCTTCACCCCGTGCTTCCTGGCTATGCGGGCGGCATGGGCCACAGTCTCCACAGGCGTTTCAAGCTGCATGATGATGAGCGAGGCCGACGCTATGACTTCCTCGGCGGCGTCGATGTCGGCGGGGAGAAGGTCAGCATTGGCCCCGGAAGCCACGGCGATGGAGTTTTCACCGGAGGCGTCGACATTGATAAGGGCTACGCCGGAGGGACAGTTGGCCGACACGCCTACATACGTTGTGTCGATTCCGACCTTGCGCAGGAGCTCAACGGTCTGGCGCCCGAAAATATCGTCGCCCACTTTCGCCACGAAAGTCGTGTCGCCTCCGAGTTTTGCGGCGGCAACCGCCTGATTGGCACCCTTTCCTCCCTGATTCATCATGAAATTGCCGCCAAGCACGGTTTCACCCGGCCGCGGCATACGATTTGTGCGGATCACCATGTCGGTATTGCTGCTGCCGACCACGACGATTCTCTTCGGTTTGGAGTTCATGGTAGTTTAAGGTATATATTGGTTGATGTTTTGATGTTCCAGTTCTTCGATGCCCTCTGTGTGGCGTGTTGGAGACATTGGAGCACGAACGCTCAAACGTTTGCGCAAATATATGTAGAGTATTTGGTATCTCAAAATATTTTTCAATATTTTTTTACGAAAAATTTATTTATCTTTGCAAAAAGCTTAGACTATACGGGGATTTTCTGTCGCATATCTGCGCAAAATACGACAAAATTTGCCAATCCCGCTACAAATTTCGAAGCTTTTTAACCAAATTTCAGCCGTTTCCAGCAATGAAAAAGAGCACATTGGCCGATGTAGCACGCCTCACCGGACTCTCCATCACTACCATATCGCGAGTTCTCAACGGCAAATCCGACGAATATCGCATCTCAAAGGCTTCGCAAGCCGTTGTGTATAAACCAATTAAGGAGCTGAATTACCACCCCAATCATATTGCACAAAGTTTGCGCAGCTCTTCCACCCATACCATCGCGCTGCTGATTCCGCGTATCGAAAACCCGTTTTTCGCCAATATCGCGAGCATCATAATCCAGGAGGCCAACAAATTCACATATCCCGTAATGGTAATCGACACATGCGAGAATCCGCTCGACGAAGACCGCGCGCTCGATACGCTGATGGCCCGCAACGTCGACGGCATCATCATGGCTCCATGCTCCGACACACCCCAGCGCATTCTCCAGGTGGCCGAGCAGATTCCTGTGGTGCTAATCGACCGCTACTACGAGGAGCAGGGCGACTCCCAGCTCCCCTATGTGGCAACCGACAACTATGCGGGAGCCTTCGAGGCCACCAACCTGCTTATCGCCAACGGCCACCGCAATATCCTATGCATCCAGGGCTCACCCTTCTCGATCACATCGCGCAAGCGCGTGGAGGGCTACTGCAACGCCATGACAAAAGCCGGTCTGCAGGAGAATATCAACGTGCGCGGCAACGACTTCTCCACCCAGAACGGCTATATCGAGACCAAGCTCGCCCTGATGAGCGGCAACCCCATCTCGGCTATCTTCGCGCTGTCCTCCACCATTCTGCTCGGCTCAATCAAGGCCGTGCAGGAGCAGAACCTTTCGGTGCCGCAGGATATGTCGATCGTCTCGTTCGACAACAACGTGTTTCTCGACTACCTCAACCCGCCCGTCACCCGCGTGTGTCAGCCAATCGACTATCTCGGCATCGTGGCCGTCAAGATGCTCATGGATTCGATTCTCGGCAAGGAAATCGCCCAGCCGGCCATCCTCCTGCAACCTACCATCACCTTCGGCAATTCCGTGACCGTACCGCCGAATCCACCGGTGCAGCTTATCTCCCCGGCTTGAACCTCCCCCTCCGGCAAAGCGTTTTTCATGAAAACTCTTTGTCGATTATGTATCATCTTATTCTTCTGCGCCACGGCCAGAGCCAGTGGAATCTCGAAAACCGCTTCACGGGCTGGACCGATGTCGACCTTACCGAAAAAGGGCGCGACGAGGCCGCCGCAGCCGGACGGAAAATCGCAGCCATAGGCCTCGAGCCGCGATATTGCTTCACTTCGTTTCAGAAACGGGCCATCCATACGCTGCAGATTGCGCTCGACGCAATGGACCGCGTATGGCTCCCCGTGGTGAAGGACTGGCACCTCAACGAGCGACACTACGGAGCACTCCAGGGACTCAACAAGGCCGACACAGCTGCGAAATTCGGCGACGAGCAGGTGCACATCTGGCGTCGCAGCTACGATGTAGCGCCACCGGCGCTCACTTCCGACGACCCTCGGTTCCCGGGCAATGATCCGCGCTACGCGGCACTCTCAAATGATGAACTCCCGCTCACAGAATCGCTGCAGACTACCATCGGACGCGTGCGCCCATGCTGGGAAGAACTTATCGCCCCGGCAATCCGACTTTACGGTTCGGTTTTGGTAGCCGCACACGGCAACTCCCTGCGGGCACTTGTGATGATGCTCAAGAAATTCTCTCCCGACGAAATACTAAAAGAGGAGATTCCCACCGGCTCACCGCGTGTGTTCACCCTCGACGAGCGGCTTCAGCCCGTCGACGACCGGTATCTATAGGTTTAGGGTTGAAGGTTTAGGGTTTAGGGTTTAGGGTTTAGGGGTTAGGGGTTAGGGGTTAGAGAATAGTGAGTTGGGATTAGGTATTCAGCGTATATCGAGCATCAGATGTGTCTGGAGCGACAGACTCCACTCCGGATGGGCGAGCGCGAAAGCTATGGCAGCCTGCGTGTTGCGCCGGGTAGCTTCTGCGTCAGCTTCATGGCAGGGCTGCACACGCAGCTCTCCGGCGATTGCCCGGAGCCGGTCGTAGCGGCTCATGTCGGTCGCGGTATCCATCACGACTTTCAACTCGTCGATGCGCCCGAGCACCACCTCGGCATCCTTGGGAGAGCAGGTGATCCAGTCGACTGAATCGGGCAGAGGCCGCGACCCGTTGGTCTCCACCTGCACGTAAAAGCCCTCGACGTGAAGGGCCTCCACAAGCGATGCCGTAAGCTGAAGCCCCGGCTCCCCACCGGTTACTACGGCATGACGCGCAGGAAACGCCGCCATCTCACCCACAATTTCCTTCTCGGTCATCTCGACGAAGGATTCGTGGCGCGTATCGCAGAAGGGGCAGCGCAGATTGCATCCCGACAGCCGCAGAAACACCGCCGGACGGCCCGTAAACCTCCCCTCCCCCTGCAGCGAATAAAAAATCTCGTTGACCTTCATCTCATTTTTCAATCAGAACGGCGATTTAATCAGAACGGCGCCCCTTCTGCGTCGGGCGCCACATATGCCGCGATGTTGCCCTCACTTTCCTGCACCGTACATTTATAGCAACCAGGCGTCTGGTCCACTACCCAGCGGGCGATGTTCTCGGCCGTCGGGTTGAAAGGCAGAACGTCGTTGAGGCACGCGTGGTCGAGCCGGTCGGCTATAGCCCGCTTGATGTGCGTAAAATCGGCTACCATACCGTTCCCGTCGAGCTCCTCAGCCCGGCAGAACACCGTAATAATCCAGTTGTGGCCATGCAGCGCCGTGCACTTGCTTTCATACGACAGCTCCAGCCTATGCGACGCCGAAATCTCCAATCGCTTCCTCACGTAATACATATATTCCCTCTCTTTATCTATCTTTTTATATCTTTCTTTTTCCAATTATCTCCGCAAATTTACAAAACTTTCCCCTATATTTCCCGCAAATTTTATTTTTAAGTAAAATATTCGTCGTATCTTTGCGCTATAAACATCATAGTTACGTCATCGACTTTCTTGACTATCATATCAACTATTGTAATTATCACAATGAAACGCACGGCTAAATCACTGGAAGAAATGCTGGGGCCTATACCCGAAAGTCTGCAACAGGAAACCGAGCTTTCCTTTCAGATTTCAGACCGCATTTATGAACTGATGCAACAGCGCGGCTTGACAAAAAAACAATTTGCTGACGCTCTTGGCAAACGACCTTGTGAAGTAACCAAATGGCTTAGCGGCCAACATAACTTTACCATAGCAACACTCTCCATGTTGTCCACCTTCTTTGGGCAACCGGTTATCGCAGTAATTTAAAATTTAATGACTTTCCCATTTTAACGATAGCCCTTAACGTAATTTTTACTATCTTTGTTTGTAAAATATCTTTCAAAGAACCAAGGACTTAAAAAATATCTTTGACCATGAATAAATGGCTCATCTATGTGCTCGGAATTATCACCGGTATTGTATTGACATTTTCTTTCGCTTATTGCGTTAATCAACATAGAAAATCAGGGCTTAATGGCCTTGAATTGCTTGAGAATCCGGAAGAAAATATGGGATACTCAATGCTGAAAGTGTTTCAGGTTATCGACTCCGGATACGCTTTAGC
>OKVH01000467.1_pt1 | contig 22939 bp, 19 predicted proteins | sample 1604791 | NCBI WGS metagenome assembly OKVH01 (sample SAMN01760919, study PRJEB22395) | human gut metagenome | reverse complement strand
GCTCAGCGGTGGGTTCTTCCGTCGCTTCCGGCTCAGCGGTGGGTTCTTCCGTCGCTTCCGGCTCAGCGGTGGGTTCTTCCGTCGCGTCCGGCTCGGCAACGGGTTCTTCCGTCACAGCGGGTTCGACAGCGGGTTCTTCCGTCGCTTCGGGCTCGACAGCGGGTTCTTCCGTCACAGCGGGCTCGACAGCGGGTTCTTCCGTCACAGCGGGCCCGACAGCGGGTTCTTCCGTCGCGTCAGGTTCGGCAGTCGCTTCGCCGTTCAGCGCGCTCTGCGCCAAGCCGAGGTTCTGCATCAGCTCATCCAGCTGGGCGGACACGTTGTCGAGGTAGCCCTGCGCCGCCGCTTGATTTGCCTTTGCGGTGTCCAGTTCAGCGGTCAGCGTTTCCACCTGCGCCTTGTTCGCTTCGTTTTCGTCGTTCAGGACAACCAGCTGGGCTTCCAGTTCCGCCACCTTTGCGGTGGATTCTTCCAGCACCAGCTGCGCCTCGCGGAGGTCATTCTGCGCGGTGGTCAGTTCCGCCTGCGCCGTCTCCTTGTCGGCAATGGTCTGCTGAAGTTCGGTGTTGCTGGCGGCCAGCTGACCGTTGACCTCATCCAGCTGACTGGACAGGTTATTCGACCGCACGAACAGCGCGACCATCACGATGACCGCCACGACCAGCACGACGATGAGTGCGAACAGGGAGACTTTCTTCTTCTCGCTGTTTTCCGGCGTGTTCTGTGCCGGTGTCTGGGACTTGTTTTCGGACATGGGAACTTCCTCCTTGCTTTGTCAGTCGAATCTCAGGCTGTGAATAAATGCGGCTGTCATCCTATTTCCAAATGCGAATGCGCAAGCAGATAGCGCAAGTGAATTTGGGAATAGGCTCACTCCTCTGCCTGCCCAAGGAGCTGCCGTGCGGCGTCCACCTGCGCCTGAAGGGATGAAAGCGTCTTTTGCAGTGTCTCCACCTCTCCGATCAGCTCACTGTCCGGGGTCCGAAGGAGAGCGAGCTGCTGCGTGAGCGTTTCCGCCTGCGCCGCTAATTCCGCATTCTCGCTGCGGATCGCCTTGCGCTGGGCGCGGAGTTCCTGCTCGCGCGCGGACGCTGCATCCGCTTCGGGCTGCACCGCCTGCAATTGCGCCAGCGTTTCCGGCAGGTCAACGTCAATCTGCGCGCGCTGCGTCTGCTGGAGCTTCAAGCGCGCCAGACTTGCATCCAGCTGCAATTGCGTCAGCCGAAGCTGCTCGCCCTGCTGCGCCAGCCGAACCGCCAGCACACACAGCGCCACGCACACCACACACATCACCGCGACAAAAATGGCGCGGAATCCCTTGGAAACTTGCGGCAGCATACTGCTTCCTCCTCTTCCAGTCTCGCCAACAGGGAGCCTTTCTATTCACTATTGTAGCATATTCCGGTACAAATTGCAAAGCAAAAGCGCTGAAAAATGCCGCTTGTTCGGCAATTTGTTACAAATCATTCATTTTTTGAGCCGCGTCGGCGAGACTTTTGGCGAGATAGTCCAAATTTTCCTGCCGGCAGACAGTATCGCGGGAAGTGTGGATGCGCCCGGTGATGAGTCCCACCCCCGCGCTGTGGTGGTATGCCGATACGCCCACCCCGCACACGAAGCGCCGATAATCGCCCGCGCCTTGCACGCCCGCGCGCCCGAAGAACTGCGTCGACACGCCAGATGCCATTGCGTTCACTTCGAGGGATTCGCGGACGACGGCGTATTCCGGCTTGTCCTGTGCCATTTTCGGGGCGCTGATGACGAAGGTGTCGCCATCCCCAACGCAGTTGAGGTCAACAAGCAGCTTCATCGTCTGTACTTCGACGTGCTGTGCGCCGTAGCTCTTTGCGCCGCGGCTGCCCGTCTCCTGATGATCAAAGAGGATGAACGCCGTCTTTTCGCGCGCTTCAGGGGACAGGCGCTGCATCGTCTCCAGCAGGGCGGCAATGCCGGATGTGTTGTCATTGACGTTATGCTTGTTCGCCGCGCCGAACATCATCAGCAGCATCAGCGCCAGATAGGCGAAAAAGAACGTCAGAATCAGCCAATCGCCGCTCTTTGTCGCCAGCCCGACTGCCGTGCCAATCAGCAGGGAAATCAGCAGCATTCCCAGCAGCACCGCGCCCTGCGAGAGGATATACACCGGGAAATTCCGGGGGATGCGCAAATCGGGCACGCCGATGGTCGCCGCCGTATCATAGTGGGCACTGATGAGCAGTTCGGCATTTTGAGGTTCGCCGGCGACGATATTGCGGTGGCGCAGCTTGTCCTTTCGGTTCATGCCGTCCACATATGGGCGATACCCCATTTCGCGCATTTTCGCCATCACCCACTTCTCGAACGCCCGCTTCTGCGCCGTCGTTTTGCGGATGGGGAACTGCACGTCGATTTCTTCGCGTATGGTCATGCTTGCTCCTTCCCGACGACCTGCCGGAGGACGGCTTCCACCGTGTCCGCCACGCCCTGCAGGGTGATTTCGTCGTACGTCGTGTCATGTTTGGTATGAATTTTGCTGCAGTACCAGCCTACATGCTTTTTCTTGCGGCAGGCGCAGATACCCACGCCGAGCTTGAAGTGCTTCTGGTCGGAGGAGAAATTGCACTTCTCCATGTTGCCAAGGACGACCGGAATGCCGCTGCTTTTCCGCGCCGCCTCGCCCAGTGCCGGATACTTCTCCCGCGCCGCTTTCGGCACAAGCATCAGCATGGCCTCCCCCACGCCGATGCAGTCCATGTTCAGCACAAGTGTCTCTTTTGCCGCCTGCTTGTGCGCTTTCGCCAGCCCCGATGCGCCGAGCAGCCCCTTCTCCTCGTTGTCGAACAGCACGAACGCAATCTCCTCCGGCTTTTCCGCCGCGAACGCCTCCATCAGCGCCAGCACCCCGCACACGCCCGACGTGTTGTCATTGACGTTGTGCGGATTCGGCACGCCCGCCAGCAGCAGATACATCATCAGGCAGTACAGCCCAATCAGCGTCGCTTCCGTGCAGAAGATGCTGCCCGTGAGCTTTTCCACAATCCCCGTCGGTATGAAGATGAACACCACCATCACCAGCGCAATCAGTGCCTGAACGATGTAAAACATCGGGCGATTCATGGGCAGCATGACATTCGGCAGCCCGACGGTTGCGGGCGTATCGTAATGCGCCGTAACAAGCACTTTCGCCTTGTCCACATCGCCCACGACGATATTGCAGTTCGTGCAGATTGCCTTGTTTTCCTCCATCCTCGCCGCATAGCCCATTTCCTGCGCCTTTTGCAGCACATACTGGCGGAACTGCGCCTTTTGTACCTTGCTTTTGCGCACCGGAAACCGCGCATTGACCTCCTGCATCCAGCGATTCGTATTCATTTTTTCTGCTCCTTTTCCGTGTACGGCACGACCTCCACCACCGTCAGCGTGTCGCCCTCGACGACAAAGCGAATATCCACCTCGCCATACGGCACGCCGTACACGCGCTTTCCGTCATGCTGATACGCCGGGCGCGGGTCTTGCGCGAGCAAGCCCATCACGGCGGGCAGGTTCTGCTTGGGAACGTACTTTTTGAGCTTCTCCGGGAAATCCACCGTCAGGTGATGGCGTTCGGTCTGCTCGGTGAACCCGCCGACCGCGTCCGGCACGCTGTCCACATACGGCAAGTACGGCTTGATGTCCACAATTGGCGTGCCGTCCATCAAATCCGCGCCGGAGACGACGAGCGTGATGCGCCCGTTCTCCTCCTCCATGCGAATCAAGCGGACAACCGTCAGACCGATGCGGTTCGGGCGGAACGGCGAGCGCGTCGCGAACACGCCCAATCGGGTATTGCCGCCCAGCCGCGGCGGACGCACGGTCGGCCGCCAATCGTCCTGCTGCGCGCGGTCGAACTCCCAGAGCAGCCACAGGTGGGAGTAATCCTCAATGCCGCGGAACGCCTCGCGGACGCTGTACTTTTCCGCCATCACGACGCGGGAAATCACCTCCGGCACAAGCCCCGACTGCCGCGGTACGCCGAATTTCTCCCGAAAGCCGTTTTCGATTCGTGCAATGATTTCCATCCAGATTCCTCCCCTTTTCCATACGGGATAAGTATAGCCCACCCGCGCCCTCCCGTCAAGGGGCGGAAGCAGAAAGGAATTTCTGTCAGTTTTGCATTTGGCAAGAGGATTTTTCTTGGTTGATGGAGAATTATATTCGCAGGATTTCGCGCCTGCGGGCGCGAGGAGGTGAATCCCCTTGGTAGAAGCCCGCCACATTACGATGGATTTCCGCATCGACCAGAACCGCACCACCAACCTCAAGGAGTTTGTCGTCGACGCCCTCCACCGCCAGACGCATACCACCACCTTCCGCGCCCTCGATGATGTATCCTTCACCGCCGAAAAGGGCAGTGTCACCGGGCTGATTGGCCATAACGGCGCGGGAAAATCCACCCTGCTCAAAATCATCAGCGGCATTTACCCGCCCACCAGCGGCAGCGTCGCCCTGCAGGGCACGCTTGTGCCCATGCTCGAACTCGGCAGCGGCTTCGACGCGGAACTCACCGGGCGGGAGAATATCTTCCTTAACGGCGCGATTCTCGGCTACCCGAAGGATTTTCTGCACGACAAAGCGCCGGAAATCATTGCGTACAGCGAACTCGATCGTTTCATCGACCGCCCGCTGAAAACGTACTCGTCCGGAATGCTCGCGCGTCTGGCTTTCTCCATCGCCACCGTCGTTCAGCCCGATATTCTGATTGTGGACGAAATTCTTGCCGTCGGCGACGAGCGCTTCCAGCGCAAGAGCCGCGCGCGGATGCTTGAGCTCATGTCCGGCGGCGCGACAGTGCTGTTTGTCAGCCATAATTTAAGCCAGATTCGCGAACTCTGCGACCGCGTGATTTGGCTGGAGCACGGCAGAATCCGCGCGCAGGGCGACGCAAAGTCCCTGTGCGACGCATACGAAAGGGAGGCAGCCCCATGAGTGAGCAGACGCCGCGCCGGCGCCGGGCTGATCGGGCATATACGCCGGAGGAAAACGAAGCCGCGCCCTGCCGCCGCCGCATGAATGCGGACGAACCCCCGCGCCGACGCCGAACGCGCGAGTATTATTCGCCTGAGGAGTTCATCCCGTACCCTGCGGAGGATTCGTTCGATGCCATGCCGCCAGACATCCCGTTCGATGTGCCTCCGGACACGCCGTCCGCGCCCCCGAAACGGAAATTCCGTCTGCCGCCGCTGGGCGAATCGCTGCGCAGGACGATGCAGCTGCTCCGTTCTGCGCGCCCGGATTTCCCCTTCCGCCGTCCGCATGGGGTCGGCGACTTGCTGAACATGCTGCAGGATACGCTGCTGTGGCTGCCAAAACTGACGGTGCATTTGACGCTGTATGCCTGCCGTTACCTGCGTGCATCCGTCCGCTATGCCGTGGAGGGTGCAACGCCGCTCTGGCAGGCGTTTCTGCTCCGCCCGTACAGCTGGGCGGGGTTCTATCTGCTGCTTGGGGGGCTGGCATTCAGCGGTGTTCATCTGATGTCGTGCGGGTCAACGGGCGCATCGTTCGCCGGGTTCGTGCTGCTGCTCGCGCCGCTGGCGTGGGGCATCGTGCTGGGCTGGGCAGCGGCGAACGCGCTGCACCGGCACTGTTTCTTCTCCCGGTGGACGTTCGTCGCGCTGGAAGTGCTGTGCGTCCTCGGCATTGCGGGCGCTGCGCTGGGCTATCCCATTGCGCTGCTTGCGTCGGCGCCGCTGCCGCTGTGGATGCTCGCGGGCGCTCTGCTCCTGCGCCGCACGACGCTGCGCTCCTTCTCCCCTGCCGCCATCGTCGATTTCTTCCAGCGCCTGAAGCCGCGCTGGGAACTGCGGCGAATCGGGCTGCACACGGCGGCGACCGTCAGCTACACTGCACCCGTCAAACACAATCGCTTCTTTATTGAGCTGCAATGTACGCATCCGAGCACGGGGAATGCGCTGATTTTGTTTCATACGTCCACCATTGAACCGGCGCTGGGGCAGAAGGTGCATGTGATTCTGCATCCGACAGAGGAAGACATATATGAAGTGGACTTGACGACGAGCATTCCGCGGATAAAAATTCGGAAGAATGACTTGTGGCGGAATCGGGAATAGGATAGCATCGGAGGTATCAGCATGGAATCATCCCTCAACATTCAAAAAATCGTCAAGCCCTCCTTTGCCGTTATCGGCATCGAAGGCTCGACAGACGACGGCGAAGGCTTCATCCCCATGCTCTGGTCGGACGCAAACGCCCACTTCGACGAAGTCTCCCCCGTCGCCAGCCGCGACGAAAACGGCGCGCTGCTCGGCATTTGGGGCGCGATGAGCGACGAAACTCGTTCGTTCCTGCCATGGACAGACGGCTTCTCGCACGGGTTGTACCTTGCGGGCGTGGAATGTCCCATCGACGCGGAAGTGCCGGACGGATGGACGAAGTGGGTCGTGCCGGGGTATGAGTACCTTGCCATAGAGAATCGCCGCGCGGACACGTTCAGCCGCATGGTCGATTACTTCCGCGAAAATGGCGTGAAGCTCGTCGGCGCGGTGCAGGAATTCACCGACCCGAAAACGCAGCAGGAGTATCTGTACTTCCCGATTCGGGCATTATGACTGCTTGACGCATTTCCAAACGGATGCTATAATACCCCCATGAATCTGATGCAGAGGTGAACATGATGGCAGAAGAATGTACGCATGACTGCTCCTCATGCGGGAGCGCGTGCGCATCGCGGCAGAAGCCGCAGAGTTTGCTTGCCCCGGCAAACGCGGGCAGCCGGGTAAAGAAGGTCATCGGCGTTGTCAGCGGCAAAGGCGGCGTGGGAAAATCACTGGTGACGGGTCTGCTCGCGTGCGAAACGGCGCGGCGCGGGAAAATCGCTGGGGTGCTGGATGCGGACATCACCGGGCCGAGTATGCCGCGCATTCTGGGCATCCGCGACAAGGCGGTCGGCAATGAGCTGGGCATCCTGCCGCAGGAAGCCGAAAACGGCGTGAAGGTCATGTCCATCAACCTGCTGCTGGAGCACGACACCGACCCCGTTATCTGGCGCGGCAGCCTGATTGCAGGCACGGTGAAGCAGTTCTGGACGGATGTGTGCTGGGGGGATGTGGACTGCCTGTATGTGGACATGCCGCCGGGAACGGGCGACGTGCCGCTGACGGTGTTCCAATCGCTGCCGGTGGATGGCATCGTGATTGTCTTAAGCCCGCAGGAGCTGGTCGGCATGATTGTGGAGAAAGCCGTCAAAATGGCGCAGATGATGAACATCCCGGTGCTGGGCTTGGTGGAAAACATGGCGTACATGACCTGCCCGGACTGCGGCAAGCGCCTGTATCCCTTCGGCGAAGGGCGCACGGCGGATGTCGCGAAGCAGTATGGACTGCCGATGCTGGCGCAATTGCCGATTCAGCCCGAACTTGCCAAGAAGTGCGACGAAGGCCGCTTGATGGACATTCAGCTGCCAGAAATGGGCAAAGCAGTCGATGCCGTGCTGAAATGCAAGGTTCGCAAGCATGAATAAGCCAATCCCGTCGGAAGCGTCCGGCGGGGTTTTTCATATCGAAACGGTTTTCGCAGCAGGAAAATCAGGCACACATGTCGAATAATAATTGATTCAGCGGAACAAATCTGCGTTTTTCTCCGTCTAATCCAGCGGAAAGGGAGGAAAAGCGCCGCTTGTTTCGTTATATCATTGGAGGGTGCGGGCTTTTCGCCACTTTCCGGCAGGGGAAGTGCAATTTAGCCCTTGCACACTGCCCGATAAATGTGTACAATATAGATGGGCGATTGCCCATACGCCTCTTTCCGGCAAATCCGGCGGGAGGATAACGCTTGCTCCGCTCGCCCTGAGTGTGAAGGAAGGGAATTATCATCATGAAGAATCATGCCGCTGCAACTGTTCGCAACCGCATTCTCAAGGGTGCTGCCCTGTGCGGTGTTTTGGCGCTGTCCATGACGCTGACGGGCTGCTTTGTGCCGCCGGACGACCTGTCAGGCGACCTGTCCAATCAGGGTGTTGTTTACAATACGGTTGCTGTCTCAGCGCCCCCGCGCACCGCCACGCCCACTCCTTCGCCCACGCCGACGGTTGAATCCGTTTTTAATTTCGGCACGAACACCGCTACGCCGACGACACAGCCGGGCGTGATTACGTCCAACGGCATTGTCACCGTGGTGACCACGCCGCCCGGCAGCATCGCCACCACCGCGCGTCCGACCGCAACGCCCACGCCGACTGCGGCTGCCGTTCTCAAAAAAGGCTCGTCCGGCGCTGATGTCAAGACGCTCCAGCGCCGCTTGAAGCAGCTGGGCTACTACACCGGCAGCGTTGACGGCGATTTCGGCGACGCGACGGAGAAGGCGCTGCGTGCGTTCCAAGACCGCAACAATCTGCTGGTGGACGGCATCGCGGGCAAATCGACGATGGCAAAGCTGAACAGTTCCAACGCTGTCAAGGCAGCCGCCGCAACCGCTACTCCGCGCAAGACCGCAACCCCCAAGCCGAAAACCACCGCGACCCCAAACCTCTCCACTGAGTATTATCTCCAGAGTGGTTCGTCCGGCACGCGCGTCCGCACGCTGCAGGCGCGCCTGATTGAACTGGGCTGGATGGCGGGTTCGCCGGACGGCAACTACGAGGGCGCGACAGAATACGCCGTCAAGGCGTTCCAGAAAAAGTACAAGAGCCTGTATACGGACGGTGTCGCCGGGCCTTCGACGCTGCAAACACTGTATTCTTCCTCCGCGGCAAAATCCTCCACGCCCGTTTCCTCCATCGGCACGACGCTGGAGTCCGGCATGAAGAACAGCGGCGCCGTCAAGGCGATGCAGACGCGCCTGAAATCCTTGGGCTACCTGACCGGCACAGCGGACGGCTCTTTCGGCGACGCGACAAAGGCGGCAGTGATTGCCTTCCAGACGGCGAACGGCCTGAAGGCGGACGGCAAGGCGGGCACATCCACCCTGAACCGCCTCTATTCCGATGCGGCGATTGCTGCCAGCTCCATGCCGACGGCGACCGCTTCCACCTCTGTGGACGGCTACACGACGCTCTCCGAGGGCGACACCGGTACGGCGGTTCGCAATCTCCAGCAGGCGCTGAAAAACAAGGGTTACTATTCCGGCAGCGTGGACGGCAAATACGGCGCGGCAACGACGGCGGCAGTCGTCGCGTTCCAGTCAGCGCAGGGCTTGCGCGTGGACGGCAAGGCAGGTCCCGCGACCCAGCGTGCGCTGTTCACCACCTCCAGCAGCACGGATACATCCAAGTACACCACGCTCCGGCCGGGTGACAGCGGCGCGGCGATTCGCCAGCTGCAGACGACGCTGAAGCAGAAGGGCTATTATACCGGCACGATTGACGGCGATTACGGCTCCGGCACAACGGCAGCGGTCAAGGCGTTCCAGAAGAAGATGAACATCACGCCGGTGGATGGCATTGCGGGCGACAAGACGCTGACGCTTCTGTACTCCTCTGACGCGGTGGACAGCGACGAATACGCGACGCTGCGCCCCGGCGACACGGGCGCGGCAGTGCGCACCATGCAGGCGACGCTGTACGAACTGGGCTACTACGACGGTTCGCGCGACGGCGTGTACGGCGCAACGACGCAGGATGCTGTCCGCGCATTCCAGATTCGCAACAAGGTGACGCCGGTGGACGGCATTGCGGGCAACAAGACGCTGACAAAACTGTACAGCGGCACAGCGGTTGCGGCAGCGGCGAAAACGACGGAGTACAAAACGCTCCGCAAGGGTGACCGCGGCGACGAAGTGGTGCAGATGCAGGACAGCTTGCAGCAGCTTGGCTATCTGGCAGCCGTCACGGGCTATTACGATGATGCGACCGTTGCGGCGGTTCGCTCCTTCCAGTCCCGCAACGGGCTTTCCGTGGACGGCTCCGCGGGTCAGGAGACCCTCGCGGTGCTCTACGGCAGCAATCCCCGTGCGGCATATTAAGGGGAGACGCAAGGGGCTTTGCCCCTTAAACCCCACCAGAGGCTCTGCCTCTGGACTCCGCGAAGGGTCTTCGACCCTCTCGACACCCTTCTCGCGATTGAGTTGAGCACACTTTCATACAGTGTCCGCGTGTTTATTTCTAAGAATACAGTCCAGCTTGGCGCGTTTGCACGGCTGGACTGTTCTCTTATCCACAGCTTTTCCCCGTCTTCCACCGAAAGGAGGGATTTCTGTGCAGAAAATCCGCTTTCTCCCCCTGCTGTGCGTTGTGCTGATGCTCTTCACCGCCCCGCCCCTGCTCGCCCAGCAGGAGCCGGATACGCCCTATCCGGCGGAAACCATGCTCTCTGTCCGCATGATGCCGCCCGGCGAACGTAGCCTGCGCAATTTCCTGTATCCAAAGCTCATGGCGCAGGAAGCCAGCATTCAACTTCCCGCCGGAACGTCCTACAATCTGCTGGTACAGACCTTGGATAACATGCGCAACGACTATCCGGAGCTGTTTCACATCGACTCCTACCGTGTCCATTATCAGCGCAATCAGCCGGATGTCGCCCAAAGCATTTCACCGCGCTACCTTTGTTCCGCCGAAGAAGCATCAGCCTTGCGCAAACAGCTGCTGGAAACAGCTCAGTCATGGGTGGACGAAAATCCCGACCCGCTGGCGCTGTACGAACGGCTTGTACTGAGTGCAACCTATTCTCCCGACAGCATGTGGCAGCACACAGCCGTGGGCGCTTTGCTGTATGGCGAAGCCACCTGCGCAGGATATGCGCAGGCGATTTCACTGCTCTATCGGCTTGCGGGCATTCCATGCGCAACCATCATCGGCGAAGCGTCAGACACAAGCGGCGAAACCGGTTTGCATGCATGGAATGTGACCAATTTCGGCTTTCTTGACGCAACATGGGGGGCCGCTTTCGACGGGCATGTGTTCCACAGCAACTACGCCATGGGTGAAGCGGATATGTCCATCGACCACACGCCCAATCGCGGGTACACTTTCCCCGACCTGAGCGGCGTTCCGAACTACTATCAGGCGCACGGGCTGTACGTCTCCACCGAGCAGGAACTGCTGACCCAGCTGATGCGTCTTGTGGACGGTGAAACCGTGGAGATTCAGCTTTCGCCCGACCTGTACGCACGGTATACAGCGGCTATGAAGGACAAGCCGTCCGATATTGTCACCTTTTGCACCGAAGCAGCCGGGGTGAAAATTCCCTTCTACGACCCATGCCGCATCCTGTCCGACAAGGCGCATCGCGTTTTGCTGCTGATTCCCCACCCTGAATTGGCGGAGCAGTAACAGCAGTTTGCACGAGCGTAAAGGCAGATTATTGCCCCTGAGCACTTGCATGTTCGGGGGCTTTCATGTTATAATGAAAGAGTAGTGTGTCTATTCGGGAATAGGTGCGCTCATATGATTATGATTTTCCAAATATTATCAGAAATTGTTTCTATATTGAAAGGAGAACTTTATGTTCGATTGGGTCAAAAAACTGCTGGGCAGCAGCAATGACGCGGAGGTCAAAAAGCTGCAAAAGACGGTCAACGCCGTGGAAGCCCTCGAAGATGAATACAAGGCGCTGACGGACGAGCAGCTGCGTGCTAAGACGGATGAATTCCGCACGCGCTTGCAAAATGGCGAAACCGAAGATGACATTCTGCCCGAAGCGTTCGCCGCCATCCGCGAAGCCGACGCCCGCGTGCTGGGAATGCGCCCGTACCGTGTGCAGGTGATGGGCGGTCTGGTGCTGCATCAGGGGCGCATCGCCGAGATGAAGACCGGCGAGGGCAAAACGCTGGTGTCCACCCTGCCCGCGTACCTGAACGCGCTGTCCGGCAAGGGCGTGCACGTCGTAACCGTCAACGACTATCTGGCGCGCCGCGACAGCGAGTGGATGGGCAAAGTCCACCGCTTCATGGGGCTGAGCGTCGGCCTGATTGTCCACGATCTGGACAGCGCCGAGCGCCGCGCCGCCTATGCCTGCGACATTACCTACGGCACGAACAACGAGCTGGGCTTCGACTACCTGCGCGACAACATGGTCATCCGCCAGAGCGAGCTGGTGCAGCGCGGCCACAACTTCGCCATCGTCGACGAAGTGGACTCCATCCTGATTGACGAAGCGCGCACCCCGCTGATTATCTCCGGCGCGGGCGACAAATCCACCGACCTCTACGCAAAGGTGGACGCGGTCGTCCGCACGCTCAAGCGTGACGTTCACTTCGAGATTGAAGAGAAGAAAAAGGCCATCAGCCTGACCGACGAGGGCGCCCAGCGCGTCGAAGCCGCGTTCGGCATCACCAACATCAATGATGCGGAAAATGCCGAGCTGAACCACCACGTCAGCTGCGCCTTGCGCGCCAACTTCCTGATGAAGCGCGACGTGGACTACGTCGTCAAGGACGATCAGGTCATCATCGTTGATGAATTCACGGGCCGCCTGATGATTGGCCGCCGCTACTCCGAGGGTCTGCATCAGGCGATTGAAGCCAAGGAGCATGTGACCATTGAGCGCGAAAGCCGCACACTGGCGACCATCACCTTCCAGAACTATTTCCGCATGTACCACAAGCTCTCCGGCATGACGGGTACGGCGAAGACGGAAGAGGACGAGTTCCAGAACATCTACTCGCTGGACGTCGTGCAGATTCCGACCAACAAGCCCAACATCCGCAAGGACTTGGACGACATGGTCTACAAGACGAAGAAGGCGAAGTTCAACGCCGTTGTGGACGCGATTGCGCAGGTGCACGCCAACGGTCAGCCCGTGCTGGTCGGCACGGTCACGGTTGAAACGAGCGAAATGCTCTCCGCCATGCTCCAGCGCCGCGGCATCCAGCATGAGGTGCTGAACGCCAAGAACCACGCCAAGGAAGCTGAAATCGTCGCGCAGGCAGGCCACTGGGGTGCCGTCACCATTGCCACCAACATGGCCGGCCGCGGCACGGACATTCTGCTGGGCGGCCAACCGGAGTTTTTCGCCCGCCGCGCCATGCGTCAGGACGGCTATGACGAGGAAATCATTGAAGCCGCGACAGGGCACGCCGAGGATGTGTCCGACGAAATTCTCGTCGCGCGCGAAAAGTACCAGTCCCTCTACAAGGACTTCAAGCGCACCACCGACGAAGCGCATGACCGCGTGCTGCAAACCGGCGGCCTGCATATCATCGGCACGGAACGCCATGAATCCCGCCGCATTGACAATCAGCTGCGCGGCCGTGCGGGTCGTCAGGGCGACCCCGGTTCGACCCAGTTCTTTATTTCGCTGGAGGACGACCTGATGCGTCTCTTCGGCGGCGACCGCATCATGCCGATGGTCGAACGTCTGGGGCTCAAGGACGACGAGCCGCTTCAGGCGGGAATGCTCACCAAGCAGATTGAATCCGCACAGAAACGCATCGAGGGCCGCAACTTCGAGATCCGCAAGCACGTTCTGGAATACGACAACGTGATGAACCGCCAGCGCGAGATTATCTACGGTCAGCGCCGCCGCGTGCTGATGGGCGAAAACGTCCGCGACAACATCATCGGCATGGCGTACAAGCTGATTGACGCCGCGCTCTCCCGCCACTGCGCGTCTGACGACGGCACGGATTGGGATATTCCGCAGCTGACGAATTATCTGGAAAACCTGTGCATCCACCACGGCAAGATTGCCGAATTGGAGGATGTCGTCCGCTCCGGTGACCGCGACGCGCTGGCGCAGGCGCTCAAGGACGACGCGAAGGCGTTCTACGAGGAGCGCGAGACGGCGCTGGCGGAAATCGGGCTGGACATGCGCGAAGTGGAGCGCGTTGTGCTGCTACGCGCGGTGGATGTGCGCTGGATGGATCACATTGACGCAATGGATCGTCTGCGCGATGGCATCGGCTTCCGCGCGTACAGCGGCAAGAACCCCGTCACCGAGTATCAGATTGAAGCGGGCTACATGTTCGACGAGCTGAATCACCTGATTCGCGAAGACACGGTGCGCCGCATGTATCAGCTGCGCATTGAGCGCACGCCGGAGCGTGTGCAGGCAGCGGTTCGCCCCGTCGAGGGCAAGCCGATTGTGCCCGGCAACGGTCAGCCGCGCCAGCCCAAGCGGGTGAAGCCGTCGGAGCGCGTTGGCCGCAACGACCCCTGCCCCTGCGGTTCGGGTTTGAAGTACAAGAACTGCTGCGGGAAGGACAAAGAAACAAGGGAGTAACTCCCTTGACCCATTTTCGCGATTGAGTAGGTGGCAATTCCAATGTAATTTTCGCGTGTTTATGCAGGGATTTCGCGTCTGCAGACGCGACAAGGGGGCTTTGCGATCGCCCCCTTGACCCCTTCGCCTTCGCCACCCATGCGGCAATTTGGTATTGCTGATTGGAAGAACGAGAAGTACACAAACTAAAAACTTCCAATAAAGCTCAACTAACATGGGAGGCGCCGAAGGTTTCCAAAGGGCGATCGCAGACTTCGTCTGTTCTTACTGCCCTTTGGTCGCCTCCGCAGAGGCGAAACCCTCTGCCGCAAGAAAATCAAGCAGCAATAAAATCAGCAATCCACAACCAAAATAGAAAAAGCCTTTCCTGACGATTGAAGGAGATTAAACATGGCGCTCATTGATATTCCCCAGTATCGCAGCGAACTGGCAGAGATTCGTAAATCCCTGCTTGCCGCGGGCGATGCCCTCCACATTGACCATATTCGCGAACAGCTGGATGAGCTGACCGAGGAAATGAATCAGCCCGAATTCTGGAATGACCCGGATCACTCCGCGAAGGTCAATCAGAAGGTTTCCAACCTCAAAGGCAAACTCGAACACTACGAAAAACTGCTTTCTTCCGCCGATGATATCGAGGTCATGCTCGAAATGGCGGAAGAAGAGAAGGACGAAGATACCGTCACCGAAGCGGTGGATGAGCTGGCGACGCTCAAAGAGCATACCGACGCGCTGGAGCTGGAAACCCTCATGCGCGGCGACTATGACGACAATGACGCGGTGCTGTCCCTCCACGCGGGCGCGGGCGGAACAGAAGCGCAGGACTGGACGTCCATGCTCTTCCGCATGTATACCCGCTACTGTGAAAAGATGGGCTTCACCGTCAAGGTGCTGGATTTGCTTGACGGCGACGAAGCGGGCATTAAGTCCGTCACCTTCGAGGTCAGCGGCGACCACGCCTATGGCTACCTCCGCGGCGAAAAAGGCGTGCACCGCCTCGTCCGCATCTCCCCGTTCGACGCAAACGCCCGCCGCCACACATCCTTCGCGTCGCTGGACGTCGCCCCCATGCTGGAGGACGATGATTCCGACATCGAAATCAACATGAAGGACGTCCGCGTGGACACCTACCACTCCAGCGGCGCAGGCGGTCAGAACGTCAATAAGACCTCTTCCGCCGTCCGCATGACGCACTACCCGACCGGCATCGTCGTCTCCTGCCAGACCGAGCGCGATCAGGTGCAGAACCGCGCGACGTGTATCAAAATGCTGAAGGCGAAGCTGCTGGAACTGCGCGAGCGCGCCAAGGAAGAAGAAATGGCGAACATCAAGGGCGAAATGAAGAAGATTGAATGGGGCAGCCAGATTCGCTCCTACGTCTTCCAGCCCTACACGATGGTCAAGGATCACCGCACGAACTACGAATCCGGCAACATTGATGACGTGATGGACGGCAACCTCGAAGGGTTTATCACCGCCTATTTGAAGATGCAGTAATGCCGAAACCCTCTCAGTATCTGCTGGGAGGGTTCTCGCCGTTATACTGATTTTCCCCCCAAAGGAGTTTTGCCGGTGAAACAGCGCGCGCTCTCCGCTTTGACAGCCTTTCTGTTTTGCATCACAGCGCTGGCAGCGGTTGTCTATGGCGTCGGCACGAGTCCTCGCTTGATGCAGTCCCTTATGCTGCGCACAGCGCCGTCTGAAACGACGATGTTTCCAGAAGAGCAATATGGTGCTGTTACCCAAATGATGACCGATTACCTCAAAGGGCACGGCGACTTTCAGCTCATATTCCAGATGGACGGCATCGCCTACAACGCTTTCAACGAGCGTGAACAGTCCCATATGGCAGATGTTCAAGGGCTGTTTCGTCTATGCCGCATTTTGGCGCTGTGCGGGGCTGTTTTGACGCTGATTTGCTGGTTTTTCGCCCGAAAGCAGCCGTTTTTCTGGCGAACTGTCCGGCGAACCGTCTGCATTGTGCTGGCATTTGTCGTTCTGATTGCCCTGCTGGCAATGGTCGATTTTGACCGTTTGTTTATCCTCTTCCATCAAATTGCCTTTACGAACAATCTATGGCTGCTCAATCCGCACACTGATTTGCTCATCCGTTTAATGCCGACGCAATTGTTCATCGACTATGCGCTAATCATCGGCATGATCTGGGCGGCAATGCTGGGGATTCTGCTCATCATTGCCACTGTAAAGCTACGAAATCAACAATAAGGGGCGTATTCCCATGACCTACACCGAATCTGCCCGCGCGCAGCTTGATGCCTTGCAGACGAAAGACCACGTTCGCATTCTGGCGCTGGAAACGTCCTGCGACGAAACCGCCGCCGCCATCATCGAGGACGGGCGCACCATCGTCTCCAACATCGTTTTCAGCCAGATTGACCTCCACGCGCTTTACGGCGGCGTCGTGCCGGAAATCGCCAGCCGCGCGCACGTCGAGGCCTGCGACCGCGTGATTGATGAGGCGCTCCGGGCGGCGAACATGCGCTTGCAGGACGTTGATGCCTTCGCCGTCACCTACGGGCCGGGGCTGGTCGGCGCGCTGCTCACCGGCGTCAGCTGCATGAAGGGCTTGAGCTACGCCGCGAACAAGCCGCTCATCCCCGTCAACCACATCGAAGGGCATGTGTCCGCGAACTACATCTCCAATCCGGATTTGAAGCCGCCGTTCCTGTGCCTTGTCGTGTCGGGCGGACACAGCCACATCGTCCGCGTGAACGACTACGGCGATTACACTCTGCTCGGTCAGACGATGGACGACGCGGCAGGCGAGGCGTTCGACAAGGCGGCGCGCGTGCTGACGCTCCCCTACCCCGGCGGTCCGCGCATCGACGCGCTGGCGGAGGAGGGCGACCCGCATTTCCTCTCGCTCCCGCATCCGCACACCCCCGGCAAGTACGACTATTCCTTCTCCGGCATGAAAACGGCGTTCCTGAACGCGGCGAACAAGATGGAGATGAAGGGCGAACCGCTCCCGAAGGCGGATATGGCGGCGTCGTTCCGCTACGCCGTCGTTTCGGCGCTGGTGGAAAAGGCGATGCTGGCGGCGAAGGATACTCACGCCCCCGCGCTTGCAATGGCGGGCGGCGTTTCCGCGAATCGTCTGCTGCGCCGGATGATGCAGGAGGCCGCCGACAAGGCGCACCTGCCGCTGTACATGCCGCGGCTCGACCTGTGCACCGACAACGCGGCGATGATTGGCTCGGCGGCATACTATCGGATGAAAAAGGGCGAGCTTGCGCCCCTGACGCTCAACGCCACGCCGTCGCTCCGTCTGGTGTAATACTATTTCCTGCATTCGTCTGCGCCATCTGCTTGCGCCTTTTCCGCTCTGGCGTCCGGTCGTTCCATTTAGCGTAGCGCTGCTACGCTGCATTTCACTCCCGTTAGCCAGAACGAAAAATTCGCGGCGCATCTTGGCGCATTCTCATTTGGGAATAGTATAAGCCTATTATAATATAGGAAGAAATTTTTCACGGCAGCGAATCATCCCATTCATCATTCATTCCAACCAAGGAGGATTCCGCATGAAGAACAAAAACGTCTGGCAGGCGGTCAAATTCACGCTGTTCAGCGCATCCGCCGGGCTCATTCAGCTCATCAGCTTCGCCCTGCTGCATGATGTGTTCAAGATTCCCGATTACAACGTCTGTTACCTTCCCTCGCTGATTCTGTCCGTCCTGTGGAACTTCACGTTCAACCGCCGCTACACGTTCCGTTCGGACGGCAATGTCAAGCGTGCAATGCTGCTGGTCGCGCTGTACTACGTCGTGTTCATCACGCTTTCCAGATGGTGGAGCACGGAATTGGTTGCGCTCGGCGTACACGACTGGCTGATTGAAGTCATCAACATGCTCGTCAACTTCGTGACCGAGTTTTTGTTCCAGAAGTTTGTGGTCTATCGCGGGACGATTGACACGAACGAGCTGGCGAAGAAGGAGCAAGCGTAATGCCGTTTGACTACAAGAAGGAGTACCGTGCGTTCTACCAGCCGCCGAAAGTGCCAGAAATCATCGACATGCCGGAAATGCAGTTCGTGTGCGTGTCCGGTACGGGCGACCCGAACGAGGAGGGCGGCGCGTATCAGCAGGCGCTCGGCGTGCTGTACGCGGTCAGCTACACATTGAAGATGAGTCCGCGCGCTGGACACCTGATGGACGGCTTTTTCGATTACGTCGTGCCGCCGCTGGAAGGCTTCTGGCAGCAGGACGGCGTATCAGGCATGGACTACGAGCGCAAGGCGGATTTCCGCTGGCTGTCCGTGATTCGTGTGCCGGATTTCGTGACGGCGGAGGATTTCCGCTGGGCGGTGGAAACGGCGTCAGAAAAGAAGAAGCTGGACTGCTCCCGCGCTGAACTGCGCACGATTCGCGAAGGACTTTGTGTGCAGATGATGCACATCGGCGCATACGACGACGAACCCGCGTCGGTGGCGCAGATGGATGCGTTTCTGCGCGAGAACGGGTATGAAAATGACTTCACGGCGGAGCGGCTGCATCACGAGATTTATCTTTCCGACCCGCGGAAAACAGCGGCGGAGAAAAGGAAAACCGTGATTCGGCATCCGGTGAGAAAGGTATAAGCAACCTTGGGTGCTGCTTGTCAGTGGATGAGCGGCATCCTTTTTTTCTTTTGTTGCTTGGTTCCATTTGTTGCAAAGGGAATCGCGCCTACGGGCGCGACAAGGGGGCTTTGCGGTCGCCCCCTTGACCCCTTCGCAGCGCACTCCCATGTTTCTTGATTTTTATTGTTACAGAAGGAACTTGCGCCTGCGAGCGCGTTTGGACAGCGCTGCTTTTGGCGTTTTTTGCGAATTTTCCCCTTGTTAGACCTTGACGAATGTGGTATAATATTATTTCGGGATGAAGATGAGCCAAGATGCGCCGCGAATTTTTCATTCTGGCTAACGCGAATGAAATGCAGCGTAGCATCGCTACGCCAAGTGGAATGAGCGAACGCCAGAAGGGAAAAGGCGCAAGCAGATGGCGCAGATGAATCCCGGAATAGTATTTCTAACAGCGTGGCGGGAATGAGCCGCCAGACCCTGAGGAATAGGAGAAAACAGCTATGGTTAAGGTCAACATTATTTCGGGTTTTCTGGGCGCGGGCAAAACGACGCTCATCAAAAAGCTGCTGACGGGCAGCGTTGCGAAGGAAAAAATCATCCTGCTGGAAAATGAATATGGCGAAGTCGGCGTGGACGGCAGCTTTATGAAGGATTCGGGCATCATCGTTGATGAGCTGAATTCCGGCTGCATCTGCTGCACGCTGGTGGGCGACTTCCAGAAGGCGGTTGATGACCTGATTGCGAAGTATCATCCTGACCGCCTGCTGATTGAGCCGTCCGGCGTGGGCAAGCTGAGCGAAATCCTCGCCGCCGTCGAGCGCGCGAAGGAACGCCACAGCGACCTCGTTGTGACCGGCTGCGCGACCGTTGTGGACGCGGGCAAGTGCCGCATGTATATGAAGAACTTCGGCGAGTTCTTCCTCGACCAGATTAAGACGAGCGCGACGGTGATTTTCAGCCGCACGCAGCTGCTGTCCGCGGAGCGCATCGAGAAGAGCCGCGCGCTGGTGGAAGAGCAGCATCCGGGCGTCCGCATCGTGACAACGCCGTGGGATGACCTGTCCGCTGATACGCTGCTGGAAGTCATTGAATCCGGCAAGCCGATGGAAATCCACCTCGATGACGACGATGATGACGACGAGGATGAACACGAGCATCATCACCATCACGAGGACGGCGAGGAATGCTGCTGCCATCATCATCATGACGACGACCATGACGACCATGAGCATCATCACCATCATGATCACGATGACCATGACGAGGATGAGCACGAACATCATCATCACGACCACGAGGACGGCGAAACCTGCTCCTGCGGACATCATCACCATCATCATCACGGGCATGATGCGGACGAAGTGTTCGTGTCTGTCGGCGTAGAGACTGCGAACCGCTACGAGCAGGACGAGGTCAAGGCGATGCTGGACAAGCTGTCCGACGAAGAAGAGTACGGCACGGTGCTGCGCGCCAAGGGTGTACTGCAGAATGCGGCGGGCGAGTGGTTCCAGTTTGACTATGTGCCGAGCGAGAGCCAGTTCCGTCCGGGTACGCCGGATTACACTGGCCGCCTGTGCGTCATCGGTGCGCACATCGACGAAAAAGCACTGCGGGAGCTGTTCAAGGCATGAGCGAACAGGAATTTACGCCAGTTTACCTGATTACCGGCTTCCTCGAAAGCGGCAAAACCCAACTCATCAACTCCATGCTGACGGACGACAACTTCTCGCGCGGGCAGAAGACGCTGGTCATCTGCTGCGAAGAGGGCGTTGAGGAATACGAAACAGCGAAGAACACGACCGTTGTCGTCCTCGACGAAGCGGACGAGATGAACACGAAGAAGATGGAAGCGCTGGACAAGGAGTATCAGCCGGAGCGCGTCATCATCGAGTACAACAGCATCTGGACGATTGAGCGGCTGGGCAGCTGTATGCTGCCGCGCAAGTGGGAAGTCGTGCAGATTATCACGACGGTGGACGCGAACACCTTCGACAACTACTTCACCAACATGCGCCAGATGCTGACCGACCCGATGAAGGTCGCTGACCTGATTCTGGTCAACCGCTGCCAGCCCGGCGCAAACAAGAGCCCGTGGCGTCGCCAGCTCAAAGCGGTCAACCCGAAGACGAACATCATCTTCGAGAACACCGACGGCACGAGCGAAGACGGCGTGGCGGACGAAGACCTCCCCTACGACATGAAGTCCGCTGTCATTGAAATCAAGGACGAGGACATTCCGACCTTCTATCTGGATTCGCTTGATCATGCCGATCGCTACGACCGTAAGACCGTGCGTCTGGTGGGGCAGGCGTTCGCTGACCGCTCGCTGCCCAAGGGCTATTACATGTTCGGGCGGATGGCGATGACGTGCTGCGCGAACGACATTCAGCCCATCGGCTGGATTACGCAGGGCATCCAGAAGCCCAGCACGAAGACATATTTCCGCCTGACCGCGCAGTGCAAGGCGGTGGACGCGCAGGGCGAAAAGATGCTGATGCTGCAGGAAGCCCGCGCGGAGATTGTCCCCCCGCCCGCGGAAGAGTACCTGAATTTCAACGCATAAGATGCTGATTTCCCCCGGCTGCTGCAAGGCAGTCGGGGATTTTGTTTTGCAATGAGGCTAACGCCGATGTATGTGCCGAACTAAGTCCACTTGTAAATTTTCCCGCGTTCGCTTGACAAATCAGCCCCCCGCTTATACTTGTCAGTAGGCTCAAGGCCAAAAAAGGAGGTTGATTTTTCATGACAAATCAGGAGAAATACGCCCAGCAGATGCAGGACGCGGGCGTTTGCGATGCGCGCGGGGCGGCCCTCTGCGCCACGGTGAAGGAGCTGCCGGACGGGAGCTTCGGCATGGTGCTGCTCGGCGTGAAGGGCAATGACCTGCTCATCTACGACACGAACATGAAGTCCGAGCCGCTCAAGCTGATGCGCACCATTCCGCTCAAGGGCGTGACCGACTTCAGCACCACCAGCCTGATGGGCGAAATCCTCAAGGGCTACACGTTCCGCTTTACGTCAGATGGATTTACCTATTCGTTCAAGAACTGCCGCCGTCAAGCGTTCCTTGACGTGCTTCAGCAGGAAATCAACAAATAACATCAAGGGCTGCGCCGGAAAAGTCGGTGCAGCCCTTGCATTTTGCGTTCTTTTTCTGATATAATAGACATGTCAAGCATTATGATCACAGGAGGACGCTATGATTTCCATTCTGCCCGAAAGCAACTATGCCGCCGTCATGACCGAGACGGTAGAGCCGTATCTGGATTCGCGCCGTCAGGAGATGGACATGCCGCTCTCCACGGGCGGAACGCTGCACGCGGAGGTCTACGAGCAGCCGGATGCGACCCGCGCCGTCGTCATCCTGCACGGCTACACGGAATCCGCCGAGAAATTCCGCGAAATGACGTGGTATTTTCTGAACGAGAAGTTCAACGTCTACGCCATCGACCACCGCGGACACGGCAAATCCGTCCGCAAAATTTCTGACACCTCCATCACACACGTCGATGCGTTTTCGGATTATCTGCGCGATTTGGAGGAATTCATGTCGGGTGTCGTCCTGCCGAGGACGGAACATCTGCCGCGCGTGCTGTATGCGCACTCGATGGGCGGCGCGATTGGCGGCATGACGCTGATGAATCACCCGGAGTATTTCGCGCGGGCGGTGCTGACTGCGCCGATGATTGCGCCGTCGAGTGCGCCGCTGCCACGCTGGGCGGGCAAATTCGCAGCGGACTTCATGTGCGCCATCGGCAAACGGGAAGACCGCGCGTTCATCGGCAAACCGTTCAGCCCGGAGAACGAGCCGTTCGAGACATCCTGCGCCACCAGCCGCGTCCGCTTTGACTACTACGAGCGCAAGCGCATCGACAACGCGCACTTGCAGAATTGTTCGCCCACTTATGGCTGGGTACAGGAAGCAATTGGCGTGACGAAAGTGCTGCTTGACCCGGCAAAGGACAAGCAGATTACCACGCCGCTGCTGCTCTGCCAAGCATCACTGGACAGGACAGTCTGTCTGCCGGAGCAGAAACAATTCGTCGCGCAAGTCCCCGGTGCGAAACTTTCCGTTTATCCCGCGAAGCACGAAATCTACATGTCCACGAACGATGTGATGGAGAAGTATGTGCCGGAAGTGATTGGGTTCTTACGGGGGTGAGGGAGGCGCCAGAGGCTCTGCCTCTGGACTCCGGCAGGGGCGCTGCCCCTGCACCCTGCAAGG
>OKVH01000449.1_pt1 | contig 23470 bp, 16 predicted proteins | sample 1604791 | NCBI WGS metagenome assembly OKVH01 (sample SAMN01760919, study PRJEB22395) | human gut metagenome | reverse complement strand
GCAGCGTAGCAGCGCTACGCTAAGTGGAACGACCGGACGCCAGAAGGGAAAAGGCGCGAGCAGATGGCGCAGGCGAATGCAGGAAATAGTATTAGTCGTTGTTCTGCGCTTCCATGTCCTCCAGATAGCGTTCGAGTTTGCGCTTGACGCGCTGGAGGGCGTTGTCGATGCTCTTGACGTGGCGACCCAGGTTGTCCGCGATTTCCTGATAGCTTTTCCCGTCCAGATACGCCGCCAGCACTTCCTGTTCTAAATCCGACAGCACCTCGTCAATGCGCTGATGGATACCACGCAAATCCTCCTGGCTGATTATCAGCTCTTCCGGATTCGACGAATGCCCTTCCGCGCAGACGTCCAGCAGCGTGCGGTCGCTTTCCTCGTCGTACAGCGGTTTGTTGAGCGACACATAGCTGTTCAGCGGAATATGCTTCTGGCGCGTCGCGGTTTTGATGGCAGTGATAATTTGACGCGTGATGCACAGTTCGGCAAAGGCGCGGAAGGATGCAAGTTTCTCCGGCCGGAAGTCGCGAATCGCTTTGTAGAGCCCAATCATGCCTTCCTGCACGATGTCCTCGTGATCCGCGCCGATGAGGAAGTAGCTGCGCGCCTTGGAACGGACGAAGTTCTTGTACTTGTTCAGCAGATATTCCACCGCCACCGAGTCCCCCGTGCGGCACAGCGCCACCACGTCCTCGTCCGTCATGCCCTCATAGACCGAATGGGCGGCACTGCTGCTCAGCAGCGGCACGGAAGCAGGCTGTTCCGGTTCGCAGGGCACAGCCTGTCTCAACGGAAAATCCAGCAAAAATGCATCGTCTTCCGGCAGCATCGGCTCTTCCTGCTCCATCGGGTCATTGTCCTGATTCATTGCATTCATTCGATCGTCTGACAAACTGTTCACCTGCTTTTCGGGCGGCGCAGGGCGCGTCTCCCGCTTCACTCTCCGCGCCGCAGCTTTTCCAGCCGTACGCGGATGTCCTCCGGCATTCGGGAAAAAATCGTGTTTCGGTTCATGTTGGGCTGATTCTGGTGCGCCGACATGCCGCTTTTGCGCATTTCGCGAAGTTCGCGCAGCAGTTCCCGGCTGGTCATGCGAATCGCGCCGCTGGACAGCACCTGCGATTGCTCCAGCCCGTCCGACGTAGCGACGCGCAGTTCCCGATAGCGCGGGGTCTGTGCCGCGGCGCGCTCGATGTAGCTGTCCGCCGTTTCGCCGTGGCGGGTGAAAACCAGCGTCAAATCGCCGTGCTTCTCCTCGGTCGTCGTCGTGCGCTCAGACTGGTAACCATCGAACACCAGCAGGATTTCCTCGCCCGAAAATCCGGCGTAGTCCTCCAATTGGCGCATCAACCGGTCGCGCGATTCGTCCAGCGACCAGCCCTTTTTCTCCGCCTCGCTCCACGCGCCAATGACGTTGTAGCCATCGACAATTAGCAGCGGTTTCATGCCCGGCGGCTGGACAGCACGCGGTACATCACCACGCCCGCCGCAACGGACGCATTCAGGCTGTCCAGATGCCCCGCCATCGGCAGGGACACCTTCTGGTCGCAGTTTTCCAGTACGAGATGGCTGATGCCTTCGCCCTCGCTGCCGACAACCAGCGCCACGCCGCCCTTGAAGTTGACCTTCTCGTAGTCCGTGCCGTCCATCGTCAGCGCGTATGTCCAGATGTTGCGCGCCTTGAGCATTTCAATCACACGGGTCATGTTCACAACGCGCGCAACCTTGATGTGCTCAATCGCGCCCGCGGATGCCTTGACTGCCGCCGGGGTCAGCCCGACTGCGCGGCGTTCCGGCACAATCACACCGTGCGCGCCCACGCACTCGGCGCTGCGGATAATCGCACCCAGATTGTGCGGGTCGGTGATGCCATCCAGCAGAATCAGGAACGGGTCTTCGCCCTTTTCCTCCGCTTCCGCCAGCATCGCCTCGACCGTGCTGTACTGGTACGCCGACGCGAACGCCACCATGCCCTGATGGTTCTTCGCCAACTCGTTCAGGCGCTGATGTTCCACTTCCTGCACCGGGATGTGCGCTTCCTTCGCCATCTGCACGATTTCGCGCGCAGAGCCGGTCAGCTCGCCCTTCTGCACCAGCAGCTTTTCGATATCACGACCCGCCTTGAGCGCCTCACGAATCGGGTTGCGCCCTGCCAGCAGGTTCTCCTGCACTGCTTCTTCCGCCACGGGCTGCGCCATCACGGGCGCAACAGCCACCGGGCGGTACTCCGAATCGCGATAGGACGGTGCCGGACGCTCGTCGGTCATTTCCGGGCGGCGATCATAGCGGTCGCGACGCTCGTAGGGCTTGCGGTCGCCATAGGACTTCTTCTCGCCATAGGGCTTGCGGTCGCCAAACGACTTCTTCTCGCCGTAAGGCTTGCGGTCGCCGAACGACTTCTTTTCGCCATACGCACGGTTGTCGTCGCGCTTGCCGCTGGGATGGCCGCCGTGGCGCGCCCCGCGGTACTCCGAGCCTTCTTCCACCCACTTTTCGCGCCCAAAGGACTTCTTGCCCTGCGGCTTGTGGGACGGTGCATTGTCATAGTATGCCATATTTCAAATTCCTCTATTCTTATTCATTGTCGGTTGATTGATTCTGCTTTTTCTGTTCGTCTGCCAGCGAATCAAGCCATTCGCGCCTTGTCCGGCGAATCTCCCCTGCCTTGCCGCAGGATTTTTCCCCTTCCGGACACGCGCCGCGCAGACATCCGGGCCCCGCGTCCGCAAACAGCGCCGGGGCAATTTCCATGCACAGGCGGTGCATCTCCGTCGCCAGCGCACGGATTTCCCACTGCGCGCGGCTGCACATGCGCAGGCTGAAGAAGTGCCGCAGCTCGCGCACGTTCATTGTCACCATCATGCGCGTTTCGCAAGCGCCGGGCAGCACGAATCGGGCGTCCTCATTGCCGCCCTCGCCCGCGCCGAGCTTCTCCTGCCATCCAGTATACCACTGGTGCATGGTGTCCATCTGCCGCTCAAACTCCGCGACAGCATCTTCACCCAGCGCCTCGATTTTCGGCGGAACGATGTAGCCAAAGCCCTTCTCGTAGCTGACGTAGCGCTGGCTCTGCACCGAGAAGCTGGCAAGCCGGTGGCGGGTAATCTGCGCCAGCAGGACGCGCGAAACGCCCTCCATCGCAAAGGTAAAGTTGGCGTGTTCCAGCACGGATTCATGCCCCATCGACAAAATCCGGCTGACGAACTCGCTCTGGTCGTCACGGCTGACGCGCTGCTGCAAGCTGTCCACCGTCGCACGGGAGTAGCACAGCCGAGCGCCGAGCGCCACGACCTCCTCCGGCGAAAGCGTATGGCGAATCAGGGCGACTTTCATGGTTGAGCGGGGCATGATGCAACCTCCTGACTTTTTCGGAACAATTCAAGCAGCCGCGTCTCCTGCCCAGTCAGGTACAAATACCCGACGAGGGCTTCCAGCGCCGTTGCCGCCTGATAGTCCATGGCAGTTTGATTTCGGGGGGCAGCGTGGTGCGCGTGAGTATTGCGCCCGCGGCGGACAATGGCGTTTTCTTCCTCGGTCAGCGCTCCCTCGATGCGTGTCAAAGCCTCCGCCTGTGCGTGTGCATTGACGACCGTGACCGCCGCCTGATGGCAGTGATGCAGATTATACCCCCGGTACAGCAGGCGCGACCGAGTCAGCAAATCATAGACCGTATCCCCGATATACGCCAGCTGGAGTGGATTCAGGCGGCGTGCATCATCTTTGGTCATCGGCGCTTCTTCGCGCAGGGTCAAAGGCATTTCCTCCTTCATATGCCCGAAAAAGACAGGCATACCGAATGAAGCGTCCTTTACAGACACAACCAGTGTATTATACCATATTTTCGCCCTGTCCGACAAGGGTTTTCCGCACCTTTGGGGAAGAAAATTTGTCGCGCGTGCCGTTTTCCGGACACAAAAATACCGAACCGCGATTGCGATTCGGCATGTGGTACACCATTAGGGACTCGAACCCTAGACACCCTGATTAAGAGTCAGGTGCTCTACCAACTGAGCTAATGGTGCACATCTGCGAAGCATCCGTCTACCTTATGAGCGACGTTTGCATCAGCAGATAATATTATAGCGCGATTCAGCGATTTGTCAAGAGGGAAAATCACTTTTTTTCGAGAAAAATCAGCTTTTCTGCGCATTTTCATGGGGCCACGGGACATTTCGCCCGTCCAGACCCGCCAGAATGCCGCTTCCAAAGGCGAACATCAGGTTGAAGCCGCCGCAGTCGCCGTCCACATCCAGCACCTCGCCCGCCGCGTACAGTCCCGGCAGGCGGCGATTTTGCAATGTCGCCGGGTCAAAATCCGCGACCGCCGCCCCGCCCGATGCAACCTGTGCACTCTCGAAGCCCTTCACGCCGCGAATCGGCATCAGCCACGCATCCGCCGTTTTCGTCAAGCGCTCCGCCATGTCCGCTGTCATCTGCCCGCACAGGCTGCTTTCGGTTACGCGCCAATCCGCCTGACGCATCAACGCCGCCGACAATCGCGGCACGCACAGCCCCGTCAGCATCTCCGCCATCGGGCGCTGCGCCCAGTTTTTCCGGCGGTGGTGCAGTTCCCGGCGGAAATCGCCCGCATCCGCAAAGCCCATGCCCTTCACCAGCGACACGCGAAGCATCCGCCCGTCCTTTGCATACCGTGCGCACTGCATCACGCACACGCCGCTGACGCCGTAATCCGCGAACAGCAGCTCGCCATCCTCCTCATGCAGGACGCTTTTCCGGTCGATAACCGCTACCTGCGCCTTGACGCGGATGCCGCTCAGCCCCTTGATTGGCGTGCTATCTGTGATAATCTGCGTCAGCGCGGGCGCGAAAGGCGTCGCGGGGCAGCCGAGATTCGTCAGCAGACGCAGGGCGCTGCCGTCGCTGCCGAGCTTGGGCTGGGCGCATCCGCCGCCGCTGATGATAACGCGGTTCGCCCGAAATTGCTGCCCATCCGCCGAGAGCGCCGTCCAGCCATCATTTTCACGTTGCAGTGCCGTGATGGATACGCCCGTCACCACCCGCACATGCAAGGCGGTCAATTGCAGGCGGAGCGCATCCAGCACGCTTGAGGCCTGCGAACTGACGGGGTACACGCGCCCTGCCTCTTCCTGCCGAAGCCGCAGTCCAAGATGCTCCCAGAAGGCTTTCTGTGCCTCTGCGCCGCAGTAAGACAGCACATCCGCCGCGAACGCCGCATTTCCCGGATAGCGCGGCGCACCCGTGTTCATCAGGTTGCAGCGGCCGTTGCCCGTCGCGAGAATTTTTTTGCCAACGCGATCCATTTTTTCCGCCACCGTGACCGTATCGCCGCATTCCGCCGCTGCAATCGCCGCCGCCAATCCTGCTGCACCGCCGCCGATGACCAAAACGCTTCCCATAATCTGTGTTTCCTCCGCTTCTTTCCTGTATGCCGCGCTGCCTGATAACATAGGCTATCCGTGTCATAGGAGGCGATAACTTTGACGCAGCAAGACAAAAAGGCCACTTGGCGCTCACTCATCGCGCTGGAAGCCGCCACGCTCGGCGCAGGGGCGCTCGTCGGCTACCTCACCCGCGACGGCATGGACTTCTTCCGCACTCTGAGCAAACCCGGCTTTGCGCCGCCGGGCTGGCTCTTCCCCATCGTTTGGAGCATCCTCTATGCGTTGATGGCGTACTGCATGTGGCTCGTCCTGCGCGCGCAGGGGCGCGACCGTTTCCTGCTGCTGGGGCTGTATATCGCCCAGTTAGCCGTCAACCTGATGTGGCCCGTGCTGTTCTTTATCCTGAAAGCGCTTGGGCTTTCCTTCTTCTGGCTGGTTCTGCTGTTCTGCCTGATTTTCATCATGGCGGTGCATTTCGGGCAGCAGAAGCCCCTCGCCGGATGGCTGCTCGTGCCGTACCTGCTGTGGGTGACGTTCGCGGGCGTGCTGAATTTCGCCGTCGCCCGCATGAACCCCTGATGCACGCTCCATGGCGTAAATCTTCCGCAGCGGCGCGGTCAGTGTGCCGTCCGGCTCGTAAATCATCAGCGGCGGTTCAGGGTGCAGCATCGGGCGCGCATCCTTGAGCGCCTCAATCATCACCAGATTCGCCGCCTTTTGCGCCGAAGGGTAAATCAGCTGGAACCGCTTCGGCGCAAGCCCGGCTTTCTCCATGTCCTTCATCACTTCCAGCATCCGCGCCGCCGGGTAGATGACCGCCATCCGCCCCTTGCCGCGCAGCAGCTGATACGCCATCTTGAACCACGCCGTCAGCCCGCTTTTCTGCTGATGGCGCGCCAAGGACAGCGTCTGCGCCGGATTCGGCAGTGTCGTGCCATGATGCCCATACGGCGGATTGCAGACAATGACGTCGATGCTTCCGGGCGCAAGCACCTCGTCGGCACTCTCCACCGGCAGAGCGTGGATGCGGATGATATGTTCCAGCCCGTTGAGCTGCACGCTCCGCCGCGCCATATCCGCCATATCCGGCTGAATTTCAAACGCATCGACGCTTTTCGCGCGCCCCATGCCTGCCAGCAGCAGCGGCAGGATACCCGTCCCCGTGCCAAAATCAGCACAGCGATCGCGGCTTTCCGCCCGCACGAAGCTCGACAGCAGTACGGCATCCATGCCGAAGCGGAAACCCTGCTCCTTTTGCAGGATGCGCAGCCCCGCCTGCTGCAATTCGTCCACCCGTTCGCCGGGCAGGATGGTCAGTTTTCCGGCGCAATCAGCGTCAATCGGCTTGTCAGACAATAGCCTTCCTCCCCTTCTTCTGTCCGCACACGGCACCAGATTTCGCCCTTTTCCAGCACGGTCAGCACCAAATCCGCTTCGACTTTCGCCGTTTCGGGCGCATCGGCGCTGCACCACTGGTAGAGCGTTTCTGCTTGGCGGATGCTCGCTGTCCACCCAGTCACTTTTTCCAGCGTCACGTCCAGAATCGGCGTATCGCTGATGACGACCGCACCGGGCGCGCTGTCGCTCAAATACTGCGACGCGCAGTAGCCCTCTTTGCCGCCGTAGCGGATGTAACTCCAGCCGTTTTCCTGCGAAATGAATGTCACCAGTGCGCCGCGCGGAAGCCACTGCACAATCGATGCGCCCGCATTGGGCGACTGCCGCATCGCCAGCGAATCCGACTTTGTGCTGACGTATTTCTGCCCCAGCGGCGCGTCCGGCTGCTCGCAGGAGAGCGCGTCCGCCGTGAAATAGCCCGTCATCTGCCCGACCGTGGCATAGCACCAATCGCCGCCCTGTGCAAGCACTGTCACCTGCGTTCCGCGCGGGATTGTCGCCAGGACTGCCGCATCCGCAGCCATCGCCTGACGAAGCGGCGCATTGTCCGCACTCACCCACGCAACGTAGCTGCCAGCTGACACGTCATCCTCCACCTTCGCAGGCGGTTCGGACGCAGCTGGGACAGGCGTTGGCGCTTCGCTTGGTTCGGGGGATGCCGTCGGTTCGGGCGTTGCGCCCGGTGTGGGCGTCCCACTCGGCGCGGGCGTCCCGCCCGGTGTGGGCGTCGCCGTCGGCACATCAAAGCGCAGGTACTGCGTCATGACGTACCCGGTCAGGCTGCCCCAGCGAACGGCACACCACGTTTCGCCGTATGCCGTGACGATGATGCTCGTTCCCTTCGGGATTTCCGCCAGCACGAGGTATTCTGTGCCCGCACCCTGCCGGAGATTGAGCGTCGAGGCGGTGGAATTGACAATCGCGGTCTGTTCGCCGCTTGTCGTCGGCACAGGCGTCAATTCGATGCCGACGGCGCTGAAATCAAGGCTGCTTGCCAGCACATAGCCGTCAATGCCGCCCGCCGTCACGCGGCACCAGCTGCCGTCGCTGCTCTGCACGGCAATTTGAACGCCCTGCGGCAGGTTCATCAGCACCACCGCAGCAGTAGACGGGGTCGCCCGAAGCGCTGTCGCCGTCCTGACCATCGCAGAACGCCCGGTCTGGCTCGTTTTGCCCGGATAACTATCGCTGAACGTGAGATACTCCGCCGCGCAGTAGCCTGTTTTCGCGCCATACTGTATGCTCGCCCAGCCGTTCTCCACCGCGAACACGCACAGCACCGCGCCGCCAGGGATGGTGGACTGCACCGCCGCATCGTAGCTGCCGGACGCGCGCAGATTCAGCGAATTCGTGCCGGTCACGGTCGCCCAGCGGGTGATGGGTGTCGGGTTTTCGTCGCTCTGCGTCGGCGGCGTGCCGGTGAACGTCAGATTTTCCGTGCGGACGTAGCCGACAATCCGCCCGAAGCGGATGAGCGTCCAATTATCGCCCTTTGCCAGCACGGTCACGGCGGTTCCGGCGGGCAGCGTCGTCAACAGTGTGCCGTTGTCCGAGGCGGTCAGGCGCACGTTCAGCACGTCTTCCACATTCACCAGCGTCACCATGGCTTGATTAGGCGCGGCGGGCGAAATCGTCGCGGGGGCTTCAGTCGCCGTCACGGGCGCGTCGCCCACGGGCGGCAGAATCGTGTGCGTGAAGGTGTACTGCATTCGCACGCAGTTCTCGTAGTAGAAGCCGAGAATCTGGTCGTAGGTATAGCCCAGGTTCGCCATCTGCTGCGCCCCGCGCTGGCTCATGCCGATGCCGTGTCCGTAGCGCCTGACGGTCAGCACAAACGTCTCCCCATCTGCCTTGACCGACCAGAGTTCGTTTTTCGTCGTGTTAATGGACAGATTGAGGGCGCTTTCCAGCTCGCTGAAAATGTCGAACGTCAGCGTCAGGCGGCGCGTTTCGCCATCCACAAGCGCCGTCACGTCAAAATCCAGCTTCGTATATAAGCGGCTGGGCGCGGCGTACTTCGGTGTGTGCGGCGTAACGGCCTCGATGCGCAGAATCGTCGCATTCGGCGCTTTCGCCTGCAATAGGCGCGTCAGGCTTTGATTCTGGCTCGCGTGGGAAAATGCAGCGTAAATCGTCATCTTGCGCGTGCTGCTGTACGGGTTCATGCGGTCAAACGGGTCGTCCTTAACCGTCAGGTAATTCACGCCGGATGAGCCCCACGCGTTGCGGGCGGATTCGGTCTGTCCGCCGTTGGACGCGGTGTAGTACGTCCCGGTCAGCTTGCCGTCGTTCATGGCGACAATGCCGCGCGTTGCGTCCACCGCCTCCGCCGCTCGGTCGCGCTCCGCCGGACTGCCGTTGTACACTTGGTCGGCGGTCGTGTCCACAACGTCGTAGACCTTCGATGCGTTCGCATTCATGGCGCGCAGGGTGTACGTCCGCGCCGCGACTGCCTGTGCTTTCAATGCTTCCAGCGCCGATGATGACCCCATTTCATACGGCACGACGCCATAGAGGTACGATTCAATGTACACGTTCGCCACGACATAGAGCCGATACGTCCCGCTTTCCAGCTTCGACACAAGGTGCAGGTCACCAGGGTAGACATTCTGCGGTCTTCTTGCCTGTGCAATGCGGAATCCGCCGTCCGTCTGCCGACGCCTGAGCGCCATCTCCCGCCCCATGCTGACCGTCTCGCTGCCCCGCGTCAGGCGGATTTCGCCCGTCGCGCTGCTGTGGCTGATGCTGACTTTCTCGCCATTCGCCAGCGCCATCGTCTGCCCGCCGCTGACCGCCATTGCGCCGACTGCCGTCACCGTAAGCGACGCAGGATTGCTGCCAATGGACAGCAGGCGCACACGCACCATGCCGTTGCGTGTGGCAGCGCTCCGCTCCAGCGGCGCGGACTGTACGGCAACATCCGCTGTATCCTCGGCGAGCGCAGCGGGTAAGCCGGACGTTCCGGGTACAGCCGACAAAATCAGGAAAAGCATCAGAAGCAGGCACAGCGCCCGTCGAAATCGGAATTGCACGGGAAAATCCTCCTTGTGGTGGTTCTTCTCCTCCATTGTAGCAGAAAGCGCCCGGCGTGTCATGCAGATTGTAACAAACCGCGCTGGAAATTTCCGTCACGCACAAAAAGGCAGGCGCTCCGACCTGTTGGGTTCAGGTCAGAACGCCTGTCGGATGATGAGATTTATATCAGTTACGCGGGTTATTTTATTCCTTATTTTCCACAAGTTCAATCAACTTGTTCAGGCGATTAAGCGTAGCAGCATTCATGTTTGTAGATATAATGCTGCTCTCCACCAGGCTTCCAAAAGCATACATAACAAGCCAAAGAAGTCCACTTACCGCACTACCGCCAAGAAGCGTCAAAAGTAGCACTCCACCATCAATTTGTCCTCCGTATCGGCTAAACGTATCACCGAAAGAAAATGACAAAACTACAGTAATGATGAGGCACAGTACCAGCACGATAGTTGCAACCTTCTTCACCGTTGTGCCGATATTGCTTTCATTCAGAATATTGTTTGGATTTAGATTCAACGTTTTCTCTCCTTTACCAATTCTGAGGTTTGCAGCTACAAAGTCTTATTCCTGCGGTTCAGCGGGCGTTTCCGCTTTCTTCGCGCGCGGCTTGCGGGCGGGTTTGTCTGCCTTTGCCGCTTCCTTCGCCGCCTTGTCCGCCTCGATTTCCGCCTTCGTGCGGCGCTTGCGGGCGGGCTTCGCGGGGGCTTCCGCGGTCACTTCCGCCGCAGCAGCTTTTGCCGCCTTGTCAGCTTCAATTTCCGCCTTTGTGCGGCGCTTGCGGGTGGGCTTTGCAGGCGCTTCGGCGGCTTTCGCGGCTTCCTTGGCTGCCTTCTCCGCTTCCTTCGCCGCCTTGTCGGCCGCAATCTGCTCCTTCGTGCGGCGGACGCGCTTGGGCTTCACGGGTTCTTCCTTCTCATACGGATACGGGACGACCACTGGGTTCGCCTCCGCGTCGTCATCAGAAGATGCTTTCTCCTGATTCGATGCGGAGTCATGGTCGAAACGCCCGCTCACCAAGCCTTCGTACAGTTCCATATATTTCTTGGAGGAGTTCGTCCAGCTGTAATCGCCAGTCATGCCGCGCTGCTGGAGCGTGTGCCACACGTCCTTGTGGTTCTCGTAGTAGTCGATGGCACGGTTGATGACATTGAGCATGTCATTGGCGTTGTAGTTGAAGAACGTGAAGCCATTGCCGTCGCCGGTGTACTCGTTGTAGGACAGCACCGTGTCGCGCAGACCGCCCGTCTCGCGGACAATCGGCACTGTGCCGTAGCGCAGGGCAATCAGCTGGCTCAAGCCGCACGGTTCGAACTGGCTGGGCATAAGGAACATGTCGCAGCCCGCGTAGATTTGATGCGCCAGCGCGTGGTCCATCGCGAACCGCGCCGCGACCTTGCCCTTGAACTCGCCCTCTGCCCACGAGAACAGATTGACATAGCGGCTCTCGCCCATGCCCAGCACAACCAGCTGCACGTTCTCGCTCATCAGGTCGCCGATGATGTAGTCCACAAGGTCAAGCCCCTTCTGGCTGCTCAGGCGGCCCACCATGCCGATAATCGGCACATTCGGGTCAACAGTCAGACCGAGCTTCTCCTGCAATTCCGCCTTGCACTTTGCCTTGCCGGACAGGTCATCCGCGGTATATTCCGCCGGAATGCGCGCGTCCGTCGCGGGATTGTAGTCCGCCATGTCGATGCCATTGAGCACGCCGAACACTTCATGCTTGCGCGCGCGGAGCAGACCATCCAGCCGCTCGCCGTAGTACGCCGTCTGAATTTCCTCGGCATAGGACGGGCTGACGGTGGTGATGATGTCGGAATACACCAGCGCAGCCTTCATGAAGTTCGCGCAGCCGTAGCACTCCAGCTTATCGGCCGTCCACAGGCTGTCGCCCAGGCCCAGCACGTCCTGCACTTCGCGGATGCCGAACACGCCCTGATACTGCAGATTGTGGATGGTGAACATGGTCTTGATGTTCGCGAAGAACGGCAGGTGGGCATACTGAATTTTCAGCAGTGCGGGCACCATGCCGGACTGCCAGTCATGCGCGTGAATCACGTCGGGCTGGAAGTCCAGCAGCGGCAGGGCGTTCAGCGCCGCGCGGCAGAAGAAGCCAAAGCGTTCGTACTCGTCGCCGCCCATGCCGTAGATATACGGACGGCCGAAATAGAACTTGTTGTCCACAAAGTAGAACTTCACGCCGTCCTTTTCCAGCAGTTCAATGCCGCAGTACTGACGGCGCCAGCCCAGCGCAACCTCAAAGTCGGTCACATGGGTCATCTGGTCAACATACTGCTTCGGCACCGCCGCATACAGGGGCAGCATCACGCGCACGTCGTGACCCTGCTTCGCCAGAACAGGCGCCAGCGCACCGACAACATCCGCCAGACCGCCGGTCTTGATAAACGGGACGCACTCGCTCGCCGTAAAGAGAATCTTCATCGTTTCTATCCTCCATCAGAAATATTTCCTGCCGGGGGCAAGGGAAAAAATTACGGGAAATAACAAACCGCACCAACAGTATAGCACATATTGGCGCGGTTTGCAAATCCGAACCGCGTCAGTGATTCAGGCGATTCGTTTGTTAGATGACAACATTCTTCGCGATAACAATCGGGTATGCCGCCGGGCCGATGAGCCGCGCGCTGCGCTTGATGACCGTTTGCTTGTCCAGAATGCAGTTTTCGATGGAAGCGTCGTTGTGCACCTGACCATCCTGCATGATGATGCAGTTCTTCACATGCGCACCGGGGGCAATGCGCACGCCGCGCGCCAGCACAGAGTTCTCCACCGTGCCTTCGATGATGCAGCCATCCGCCACCAGCGAGTTGACGACGGTCACATTGTCGCCATAGCGGGCGGGCATCTCGTCGCGAACCTTGGTGTACACAGGCAGCTCCGCCGTGAACAGGCGATGGCGAATCTGGGTATCCAGCATATCCATATTAAACTTGAAGTAGCTCTGCACGGAGTCCATGCGCCAGCACAGACCAGTGTACGCCCACGCATTCACGCGCGCCGTGCCTTCCGTCACCAGACGGAGCAGCACATCACGGTTGAAGTCATGATAGCCGTGCGCCACACCCTTGTCCACCAGCGTGCGCAGCAGCTCACGCTTCATCACGACGACCTCCATGCTCGTCAGCGGCAGGTTCGGGTGCGTCGGATCAACTTCCATGTCCGTCACCATGCCGCTTTCGTCCACCGCCAGATAGCAGCCCAGTTCGTCGCGCTGCATGTTCGGATCCGCGGTGTACATGATGGTGATGTCCGCGCCGCTGTTCTGATGATACGCCACAAACTCCGCGATATTCGCGTTGTAGATGATGGTGGAGTTGCTCAGCACCAGATATTCCTGCTTGGAGCGGGAGAGATAGTTGGTGTTGGAGCGCAGTGCATCCAGCATACCAGAGTACACGCCAACATTTTCGCGCGTCAGGAACGGCGGCAGCACCTTGAGACCGTCATTCTTCCCGTGCAGATCCCACTCCTTGCCGGAGCCGATGTGATCCATCAGGGAGTGATAATTCTTCTGCATGATAACGCCGACGTTCTTGATGCCGCCGTTGACCATCGAGGACAGCAGGAAGTCAATGACGCGGTAGCGGCCGCCCACAGGCAGCGCCGCGATGGCGCGGGTCAGGGTCAGCTCGCGCAGCTTGGCGTCATTTTCGCCGGTGTAGATAACACCCATTACGTTTTTCATTTTCTTACATCCTTTCCGCTGCTGTGATTATCAGAATTTGGTGTTTTCGTCCACCTGCTGACCCGCGGTCACGCTGACACCGGCGGGAAGGGTGACGCCCTGACCGACGACGGCGATATTGCCCGTCTCTTCGCCGACCATGCAGCCCGCACCAATCACGGCGTTCTCCGCCACAATCGCCCGGCGGACAACCGCACCGCGCTTGATGACCGCATAGGGCATGATGACCGAGTCAATGACGCTTGCGCCCTCTTCAATGGTCACGCCTGCGAAAATCACGGAGTGCTGCACAGAGCCGTAGACTTCCGAGCCTTCCGTAACCAGCGAATCGCTCACAACAGCGCCCTTGGCGATGTAGTGCGGCGCAAGGCCCGGATTCTTGGCGTAGATGCGCCACTTCTTGTCATGCAGGTCAATCGGCATGGGCACGCTGAGCAAGTCCATGTTCGCTTCCCACAGGGACTCAATCGTGCCAACGTCCTTCCAGTAGCCCTCGAAGTTGTATGCCACCATAACCTGCTTGTCGTTCAGCATCGCGGGGATGATGTTCTTGCCGAAGTCGTTGGCGGATGTCTTGTCTGCCTCGTCCGCGGTCAGGTACGCGCGGAGCTTCGCCCACGAGAAGATGTAAATGCCCATGGACGCCTTGTTGGACTTGGGCTGCTTGGGCTTTTCTTCAAATTCAACAATGTTGTCGTCCGCGTCCGTATTCATGATGCCGAAGCGGCTCGCTTCTTCCCACGGCACAGGGCGCACAGCAATCGTCGCATCCGCGCCTTTGCGGATGTGGTACTGCAGCATGGCGTTGTAGTCCATCTTATAAATATGGTCGCCGGAGAGAATCAGGACGTAATCCGGATCATACTGCTCGATAAACGCCATATTCTGATAGATGGCGTTTGCCGTGCCGCGATACCAGTCGCCCGTCTTGCCCGTCTGATAGGGCGGCAGAACGAACACGCCGCCGGTGGACAAGTCCAAATCCCACGGTGCGCCGGAGCCGATGTAGGAATTCAGTTCCAGCGGCATATACTGCGTCAGCACGCCCACGGTGTCAATGCCGCTGTTGGTGCAGTTGGACAGCGGGAAGTCAATGATGCGGTACTTGCCGCCGTAGGGAACAGCCGGCTTTGCCACCTTCTTAGTCAGGACACCCAGACGGCTGCCCTGTCCGCCTGCCAGCAGCATGGCAACACAGGTCTTCTTTTTCATGATGAGAACACGCTCCTTCATCCTTGTTTCTTGCGAAGCGCACCGACCGTGCAGGATTCGCGCCGCCCTCGGTGCATCAGGTGGCACGGTGATGTATGTGAAACAGCGCTTTCGCTCCTCCCCTGATTGCGGCGAGCGCCGATTCAGCCGATGGAAATGGAATTGGCTTTGCCGGCGGACTTTTCCGGCAGGGGCTGCGGTTTCTTTGCCGTTTTGGATGCTTTCTTTGGCGGCACATCCGCGATTTCCGGCACGACGCGCGCTTTCTTCGCCTTCTCCGGCAGCGGGTCGCGCTGATAGGTGAAGTACACCGTCGCGAGCGGCGGCACGCAGATATCGCAGCTGTATTGGAAATCCTGCAGCTGCTCTTCTTCCGTGCGAATCGCCCAGTTGTTGTACTGATTCGAGCCGCCGTATTCCTTGCGGTCGGTGTTAAAGCACTCCGTCAGCGTACCCATCTGCGGCAGCCCAATGCGGTACTGCGGATGGAATACAGGCGTGAAGTTCGTCACGCACAGGAGCGAGTTGCCCCGTTTATCCGTGCGCAGGAACGCAACGATGGAGTTATCGCTGTCGTTCGCCTGAATCCACTGGAAGCCGTCCCAGCTGTCATCAATCTGGTAGAGCGCAGGCGTCGTGCGGTAGATTTCGTTCAGGCGCTTGCAGCACTGCTGCACCTGCGGATGATTCTCGTACAGCAGCAAGAACCAGTCCAGCTGGTCGTCATACTTCCACTCGATGAAGTGCCCAAACTCGCCGCCCATGAACAGCAGCTTCTTGCCCGGATGCGCCATCGTGTAGCCATACAGTGCGCGAAGTCCCGCGAACTTCTTCCACAAGTCGCCCGGCTGCTTGTCCAGCATCGAGTGCTTGCCGTGTACCACCTCGTCGTGGCTAAACGGCAGGATGTAGTTCTCCGAAAAGGCGTACATCAGCGAGAATGTCAGCTTGTCGTGGTGATACTTGCGGTAGACCGGGTCGAGCTTGATATACGCCAGCATATCATTCATCCAGCCCATGTTCCACTTGAACCCGAAGCCCAGCCCGCCCAGATAAATCGGGCGCGTCACCATCGGATAGGCGCTGGATTCCTCCGCTACCATCATCACACCGGGAAAATCGCGGTAGACGGTTTCGTTCATCCGCCGCAGGAAGGCAATCGCATCAAGATTCTCGTGTCCGCCGTACTTGTTGGGCAGCCATTGCCCCGGCTCACGGCAGAAGTCGTACATCAGCATGGACGTAACCGCATCCACACGCAGCCCGTCGGCGTGATACCACTCCAGCCAGAAGCAGGCGTTGGAGAGCATGAACGAGTTGACCTCGCCGCGCGCATAGTCGAACATGTGCGTCCCCCACTGCGGCATATCGCCGCGCCGGGGATCGGGATGCTCATAGCAGGGCGTACCGTCGAAGCGGCGCAGTCCCATTGCGTCGCGCGGGAAATGCGCGGGAACCCAGTCCAGCAGCACGCCGATGCCCGCCTGATGCAGCGCGTCAATGAGTGCCATCAGTTCCTTCGGTTCGCCGAAGCGCGCCGTTGCCGCATAGTAGCCGGACACCTGATAGCCCCACGACATATCCAGCGGATGCTCCATCACCGGCATGAACTCCACATGCGTGTAGCCCATTTCTTTCAGGTACGGCACGAGCTGTTCGGCAATTTCCGTGTACGTCAGGAACGTACCATCCTTGTGCCGCCGCCACGAGCCAAGGTGCATCTCGTAGATGTTCACTGGACTGTGGTACGGGTCGTAGGACTTGCGCGCCTCCATCCAGTCCGCGTCGCCCCAGCGGTAGCCGCTCAGGTCGTAAATACGGCTGGCAGTGTCGGGGCGCATCTGCATGGCGAACCCATAGGGGTCAGCCTTGTCCTGCCACGTTCCGTCCTGCGCCTGAATGCAATATTTGTAGGTTGTCAGTTTCTTTGCAGCGTCGGGATAATCATAGCGTTTCGGGTCACTCTTCACGTCGAAGGTTTTCGCGGGCAGCCGCACTTCCCATGTACCGTCGTAGACCTTCTGCATGGGCGTTTTTTCCCTGTCCCACTGGTTGAATTCGCCAATGAGAGAAACTGCCCGCGCGTTCGGCGCCCAGACAGCGAAATGCCACATTTCCTGTCCGTCCTGCGTCACCGGGTGCGCGCCGAGCATCTCATAAGCTCTGCGGTTCGTTCCCTGATGGAACTGGTCCCGCACTGCGGCGGTCGGGCCGTTGTAGCGCATAGTTACACCTGCCTTTGCTTGCGTTGCGTTCCTCCGCCTGCAATCACGGAGAGCCGCGTTTGCTTTCTTCACTCTTTTCACTTACTATTGAATCACTTTTATGCATTTTCGTCAAGTCATATTCAGCATTTTCTTCTGCATTTTTTGCGATTTTCGGAAAGTGCGTTCATTTTGACCGTAGACGATGCGGTAAGTATTTCGCCATTGCCGACATAAATTCCTGCTCATGCACGAAATTTTCCGCGCATAAACTGGTTTTGCGCCGTCGGAGCGAAAACTGTTTCCCGCGTGCGGCAATTTGTGCAATCCGAACATTTCCCGAAATTTCTGCGAAAAGGTTGTGTGCCCATGAAACAAAAACAGCTGTTGTCGTTTCTTGTGTGTATCCTGATGCTTTCTTCCTGTGCCGCGCCGACCGATTCCGCGCGTGACAGCGGCTTAACACTCCGGGTCTACTTCGCCGATGCGGAGGAAATCCGTCTGCTACCGCTGGAAGACTACGTTTTCGGCGCATTGGCGGCAGAGATGCCCGCGAATTACGCGCCGGAAGCGCTCAAATGTCAAGCCATTGCCGCCCGTACGCGTGCCGTCGCGCAGAGCCATGCGTTCGGCGGAAACGGGTGCGTCCGCCACCCGGACTGCGATATCTGCACGGACAGCGCGTGCTGTCAGGCATACCAGACGGATGCGCAGCTGCACGCCCGCTGGGGCAGCGAGTACGTCGTCCTCCGCGCGCGCATTGACCGCGCCGTCCGCGCAACAGACGGCTTGCTGCTCACCAGCGGCGGCTTGCCCATCGAGGTGCTGTACCACGCCTGTTCCGGCGGAAAGACTGAAGATGCCGCCGCCGTGTTCGCATCCGCCAAGCCGTATCTGGTCAGCGTAGACAGTCCCGGCGAAGAGGGGTACGCCGGATTCCGCGCTGACACGTCCTTCTCCTGCGAGGAAGCGGCAGATCTGCTTCTGCGCGCTTTTCCCGGCTGCGGCGTGACGGCGGACACGCTGCCCAGCGCGATTCGGCTGCAATCCACGACCGCTTCCGGGCGCGTCGCGACGCTGCTGGTCGGCAGTCAAACTGTCCGCGGCGCTGATTTCCGCAAAGCGCTCTCCTTGCGAAGCACCTATTTTACTTGGGAGGCGGATGGCGACCGCATCGTTTTCCACACCGTCGGATACGGGCACGGCGTCGGCTTATCGCAGGCAGGCGCGCAGGCGATGGCGGCGGACGGCGCGGATTTCGCGGAGATTTTGGCGCACTACTACCCCGGCACACAGCTGACGCGGATGGATAAAACAGGTTTTTCCGGCTCATAATAGGAGAAAACGCCCTACACGGCATGGTTGAGGTGATTTTCTCATGGCTGACCGTCACTTTCGTTCTCTTTTCCGCGCGCTGCATCTGCGCCGGGAGCAGTGGACTTTTCTGCTGATGGCGCTGTTGTGCGTCTCTGTGATTGTCGGCACGGCGCTGTGGACGCGGCAGGCGGAATTTGCGCGTGTGACGCCGCCCCCGCCTGTCTCCGGCGACATATCCGCCGCGCAGCTGCTTCAGCAGTCGCTTGACAGTGCGCAGACCGCCACGCCCGCGCCGACAGTCTCCCCCACCGTCCGCAGCGTTACCATGCCGCTCGAAAGCATGACGCTCCTGCGTCCCTTCGACAACACGCGGATGCGGCAAAGCAGCGCCACGGGCTTGTGGGCGCTGCACGATGCGGCGGATTACGCTGGTGTGGAGGGTGCGAAAGTCAGCGCCATGGCGGACGGCACCGTCATCAATTGCGCGGACTGCGGCATTTTCGGCGCGTATGCGGAAATCGACCACGGCGGCGTCCTCGTGCGCTATGCGAACCTGTCGATGCTCTACGCGATTCGCGCGGGTGATCCGGTTCGCGCCGGGCAGACGATTGGCTTCATCGGGCGCACGATGCCGGAGGAATGTGATCTGCCCGCACACCTGCACCTGCGGATTGTCGTCGGCGATACGGCGGTTGACCCCGAAAAAGTGCTGCAAAACGGCGTTTTTCCTGACCCGTAAAAAAAGACGCACATAGGTGTTGCATTTTCATCGAAATCGGCGTATAATACAGCAGGTTAAACTTGTATTATAACGTCTTATTCGACTTGGAAGGAGCGATTCCCTATGTGCGGCATCGTTGGCTATATTGGCGCGCAGCAGGCGCAGGACATTTTATTGGACGGACTTTCCCGATTGGAGTACCGCGGCTATGACAGCGCGGGCATTGCGGTCATGGACGGCGGCGTCATTCGGCTAAGCAAGGCGAAGGGACGGCTGGCGAACCTTGCTGCGCGGGTGGCATCAAATCCCCTGCCCGGCACCATCGGCATCGGTCACACGCGCTGGGCAACCCACGGCGAACCAAACGACATCAACGCCCATCCGCACACGGACATGAAAGGGCATATCGCCGTCGTCCACAACGGCATCATCGAGAACTACGAGGAGCTGCGCGCTCAGCTGAAGGCGAAGGGCTGCGTGTTCGTATCCGAAACGGACACGGAGGTAATCGCCCATCTGCTGCATACGCTTTACGACGGCGACATGCTCTCGACCATTCTGCGCGCGCAGACAATGCTCGAAGGCAGCTACGCGCTGTGCGTCCTGAACGCCGAAGCGCCGGATACGCTCTACTGCACGCGCAAGGATTCTCCGCTTGTCGTCGGGCTGTCCGACGGCGCACAGTACGTCGGCAGCGACATTCCTGCGCTGATTCGCCACACGCGGACGGTGGAGCTGCTCGATGAACGCGAAGTCGCCGTGCTGACCCGGAGCGGTGTACGCGTGTACGACCATTTCGGCAACGAACGTGCGCTCAAGCCCATTCACGTTGATTGGGACGTGGAAGCGGCGGAAAAAGGCGGCTATGCGCACTTCATGCTCAAGGAGATTCACGAAGAGCCCGCCGCGCTGAAAAAGACGTTTTCCGCCCACGTTGACGCAGAAAAAATGGCGATTCGCCCCGGCGCGTTCCCAATTTCGGCGGAAGAAGCGAATTCCCTGCGCACGCTGACGATTGTCGCCTGCGGCACGGCGTACCACGCGGGTGTCGTCGGCAAGTATGTAATCGAGAAGCTGGCGCGGCTGCCCGTGGTGGTGGATGTAGCATCCGAGTTCCGCTATCGCAACCCGATTCTGGGCGCAGGCGACTGCTTCCTTGCCATTTCGCAGAGCGGCGAAACGGCGGACACGCTGGCCGCCATGCGTGAGGCGGAGCGGCTGGGCGCAAAAGTGATGGCGCTGACGAACGTCGTCGGCTCATCGATTGCCCGCACCGCTGGAGATTGCGTCATGTACACCTACGCGGGGCCGGAAATCGCCGTCGCGAGCACGAAGGCGTACATCACGCAAGTAGAAATGATGGTGCTGCTGGCGATTGACCTCGGCGTGAAGCGCGGACATCTAACGGAGAGCGTAGCATCGGAGCTTCTGCGGCAGATGGCGGACATTCCCGCACTGGCGGAGCAGGTGATGGCGCTCGAACCCGCGGTGCAGCGCTTCTCCAGCCTGTACCACGACCGTCAGCATGTATTCTACATCGGGCGCGGGCTGGACAACGCGCTGGCAATGGAAGCGTCGCTGAAACTGAAGGAAGTCAGCTACATCATGTCCGAAGCGTATGCGGCGGGGGAACTGAAGCACGGCACAATCGCGCTGATTGAACAGGGCACGCTGGTCTGCGCGCTGCTGACGCAGGAGCATCTGGCAGATAAAACGCTCTCGAACGTGCGCGAAGTAAAGAGCCGCGGCGCGAAAGTCCTCATCGTCTGCCCGGAAGCCCTGCGCGACCGCGCCGCGAAGGATGCGGACGAACTCTGGGTCATCCCGGACGCTGCGTCGGACTTGCTGCCGCTGCTGGCGATTATCCCCGTGCAGCTGTTCGCCTACTACATGGCGGTCAGCCGCGGCTGCGACGTTGACAAGCCGCGCAATCTGGCAAAATCGGTGACGGTGGAGTGACGCAAGGGCGCTGCCCTTGACCCGCCAAAGGGTCTTCGACCCTCTGGACTCCCTTTTCGCGATTGAGTTGAGCGCACTTTTAGGCTTCTTCCGCGTGCTGATTGAGGAAAACGGTACGCAAAAGGGCGATTCGGTGTTTTGCTTCCGAACCGCCCTTTTTGATTGGCTTAGAACTCCCGTGCGCCCTTCAGGAACGCGCAGTAGCACTTGTATTCTTCCCACAGGTCAACCTTGCTGATGACCTCCCACGGTGCGTGCATACTCAGCACCGGGATGCCGCAGTCGATGACGTTCATGCCGTACTTGGCGCAGATGTAGGCAATCGTTCCGCCGCCGCCGACATCCACCTTGCCCAGCTCCGCCGTCTGCCAGCACACGTTCGCTTCGTCGCAGATGCGGCGCACCTGCGCGACAAACTCCGCGTTGGCGTCATTCGAGCCAGACTTGCCGCGGCTGCCGGTGAACTTGTTGAACGTCACGCCATTGCCGACGATGGACGCGTTGCGCTTCTCGAACACGCCCGCAAAGTTCGGGTCAAAGCCCGCGCTCACGTCGCTGGAGAGCATACGGCTGTTCTGCAGGCAGCGGCGCAGGGTCAGCGGCTTGTCCTCGCCCGTCACACAGGCAATCAGTTCTGCCATCGTGTTCTCAAAGTACATAGCGCCCATGCCCGTTGCGCCGACGCTGCCGATTTCTTCCTTGTCGGTCAGCACCGCCGCAAGGGTGTATTCCGGCGTGCCTTCATAATTCAGCAAAGCCGCCATCGACGGATACGCGCACACGCGGTCGTCGTGGCCGTAGCCCATAATCATGCTGCGGTCGAAGCCGAGGTCGCGCGCATGGCCCGCAGGAACAGCTTCCAGTTCGGCGGAAATGAAATCTTCTTCGTCGATGCCGTACTGCTCCTTCAAAATGTCCAAAATCGCGGTCTTGACCGGGTCTTTGTCGGTATCCTTCTTCGGTTCGCTGCCGATGATGATGTTCAGGCTGTCGCCTTCAATCACCTTTGCGGCGGTCTTGCCCATCTGATCGGCGGCAAGGTGAATCAGCAGGTCAGAGATGTAGAAGACGGGGTCGCCGGGCTTATCACCGATATTCAGCGTGACGGTCGTGCCGTCCTTCTTGACAACAACGCCGTGGAGCGCCAGCGGCAGCGCCACCCACTGGTACTTCTTGATGCCGCCGTAGTAGTGCGTGTCGAGGTACGCAAGGTGCTCATCCTCATACAGCGGATTCTGCTTGATGTCAATGCGGGGCGAGTCGATGTGCGCGCCCAGAATGTTCATGCCGCACTCCATCGGCTTCTCACCGATGATGAAGAGCATGATATCCTTATTCATCCACGCACGATAAACGCGGTCGCCGGCCTTGAGCGTTTCACCGTTTTTGACGACGTCCATCAGGTTCTTGAAGCCCTTTGCTTCCGCCTGACGCACGCCCTCCGCGACGCACTCACGCTCGGTCTTGCCGTTGTTCAGGAATGCCATATAATCCTTTGCGAAGGCGGAAAGCTGTTCCTTTTCGTCCTCCGCGAGGTTTTCCCACGCATTTTTGCGGTACATAGCGCATTCTCCTTTGAAAGGTGCATTTTCCAGTCTCCCGGAATGCATTTATTATACGTCAAATCGTGCAAAAGTGCAACCATCCGCCGCATTTCTTTCGTACCATTCAAAAAACCGGGCAGTCTTTTGAACCGTCCGGCTAATGGGGAGGCGCTGGGGCGTTGCCCCAGACCCTACAAGGGACGCTGTCCCTTGACCCTGCAAGGGAGTTCCTCCCTTGACCCTTTCGCGCGATTGAGTTGGCGACACTCCCCAACTGGTCTCGCGTGTTAATCCGACCTCATCCGTCGCTGCGGCGAAGTCGGATGAGGTCGGTTCTGCAACAATACCCCAAAAGTATGAGAGTACGCAGCCCGAAGGTTTCCAAAGGGCGATCTCAGACTTCGTCTGTTTTCATTGCCCTTTGGTTGCCTCCGCAGAGGCGAAACTCCCTGCGCAATCATGCAATGTCATGCCGAAATGACATTGCTCCCCCTTACTTCGTCGGGAACGCGAAATACTTGCGCGCGTTGTCGCAGGAGATGCCGCGGACGATTTCGCCGAGGATGTCATAGTCCTGCGGGAAGCGGCCATCCTCCACCCATTCGCCCAGCAGACGGCACAGGATGCGGCGGAAATACTCGTGGCGCGGATAGGACAGGAAGGAGCGGCTGTCGGTCAGCATACCGACAAAGCCCGCCAGATAGCCAAGATTCGCAAGGCTCGTCAGCTGGTTGGTCATGCCGGTGAAATGGTCGTTGAACCACCACGCAGAGCCGTGCTGCATCTTGCTGACCGCTTCGGACGACTGGAAGCAGCCGCACAGCGTGTCAATCGCCTGATCGTCCGCCGGATTCAGGGAGTAGAGGATCGTGCGGGGCAGCCCCGACGCCGACTCGACTGCGCCAAGGAACGCTGCCATCTGGTCAACGGGCGTATAGTTGTTGATGGTATCGTAGCCAGTGTCCGGGCCGAGCAGATCGGAAGAGCACACGTCTGAACTCCAGTCACTAGCT
>OKVH01000447.1_pt1 | contig 23491 bp, 20 predicted proteins | sample 1604791 | NCBI WGS metagenome assembly OKVH01 (sample SAMN01760919, study PRJEB22395) | human gut metagenome | reverse complement strand
TTCAGGCAGTCGTCCTTCTGCCCCTGGGTCAGGGGGCCCTTGACCACCAGGCGCTCCAGCCGGCTGGCGATGCCGGCCCGGGCCCGGTCCAGCGCCTCCTCCCGCTGGTGGAAGGTGATCGGTTCCGGCGGCTGGGGCAGGAACGGTATCCTGTTTTGATTCAGCAGCCGGTAGAGCACAATGCCCAGCGAGTAAATGTCCACGCTGAAGCCGTACTCCCCGCCCCGATAGACCTCCGGGGCCATGTAGTTGTAGGTGCCCTTTTTGGACAGGCCGGACATGGTGCGCTCAATGGTACGGGCAATGCCGAAATCACCAAGCTTGTAATCTCCGTTGTCGGAAACGAAGATATTCTCCGGCTTGATGTCACGGTGGATGACATTATACTTCTGGCAGAGCTCCAGCGCCTTGCAGATGCCGATGCCCAGGCGGATGATATCCCGCCGAGCCATGGGGTGCTGGTAGGCATAGGGCAGCAGTGGGTTCAGCAGTTCCATCCGGATCAGGATGTCCCAGCCCACGCCGTCCTTATGGCGGATCACGGCATGATCCTCATAGCTCACCACGTTTGCCGTGCCCTTGAGCTTGGCCATGATAGCGAACTCCCGGACGATGTCCTCCACCACGCTGTAGAAATATTCCTCTGCTTGGGTCCTGGACATGCCCTCATCCAGCGCACTCTTAAATTCCGCATCGTTCTGGGGAACGGTAATGACCTTCAGCGCGGCCCTATAGACCTCGCCGAAATCCTCACGCTGGACCTCATAAACAGTGCCGAAGCTGCCTTCGCCCAGTTTGTGCTTGATGATCCACTTTTCAAATACAATGGAACCGATGCCATATGTATGATTCATTTCCTAATTCCTCGCATAGCAAATTCAATTCCAGTAGCTAACATCAATTTTGGAAACAACTCCTCCTGTAACGTCAATATACAATGATGCCAGTTCTATAATTGCATAGCTAAGTATCACTCGCTCCTCATCAATCAGAACACCGTCTTCGTAGTGGCTTCGATTGCCAAGATATAAGCTACCCGCGTATGCCAGCGCATTATCTTCATCCTCATACGGATCATAAAGAGACATCTCCCGAAGGTCTCCGTTCTGTGTCATCAAGTTTTCATCTCCCGACTGAAAATACTTGATTGCATCAGGATTATCACATTGAAACAGGTTTAGGGCAGCCTCAGCGCTCATTCCCAGATGCAAACCGCGCGGACCTTTAGCAGTATCGCCATCATCTGAATCTATAACAATATTATGAAGACTCATATCATTTTCAACGAAGATAGTCAGCCCATTTCCGCCAATCCCGGTTCCGCCTCCATCTGGATACCCCCCCGGCCAGTTCTCAATGTCTTGAAGCAGTTCTTCAACTCTTCCCGCCTCAATTTTTCCTTCCCGTTCTAACGTATACGCATCTACGCCATAGGGATATCCCCAGTCCTCCAGATCCTGAAGAGTAAACGGCGGCTGGCCGGTGAGATTGCCAGCCTCTGCCGAAAGCTCGTCCAGCCTTGCCTGAATCTCCGTATCCCCTGTTGCAGCCAAGCCGTCCTCCAATGCTTTTCGGGCGGCGCCCAGATCTCCGGCGCCGATATATGCATCAGCCAAACCCAGATAGGCTTCCGGGCGCTTCGGGTCAATCTCGATGGCTGCAGTGAAAGCGATAATCGCTTCCTCGTAATTGCCATCGGATAAGTACCGCACACCAAGGTCATACTGTTCCTGCCAACTGCCGCCGCTTGTTTTTCCGCAGGCGCACAACGTCACCGTCAAAATCATCGCCAGAAGTAAACTCACCGTTCTTTTCAACATAAATATTGCCCTCCTCACGGCATTGCTCTCGAAAAACTGAGTGTACGCACCAGCTTTCTTTCGGAATCATAGAGATACAGGGTATTATTGTACTCATTGTCATGCGGTCACTTCTGTTCCATCTGGATTATACAGACTCTCCATCGTCTTCTGTCCAAATTCATCATTGGTATATCTGACCCAACGCAACACTGTACCGGTGGCAATATCATACTGAGTGTTTTTCATCATATTTCCGTAGGAATCATATTGTATCTAAATAAGTGTAAGCGGTCTGCATGTTGTGTGAATACGCCGCCCTCCGACGGACACTTTGACCTCACAGTTCAGACAGCTTGACCGCTGAAATCATACACTCTCGCCGCCGGTCAGACCCCCCCTGTATAATGGAATTGCATCGAAAGATGTAATCTAACAACAGGAGGAAAACACGATGACCAACTGCAAAGAGATCATCAGACTTCATATTCTGGGTCTCAACAAAACGCGCATCGCCGAGAGCTGTGGCTGCGCCCGGAGCACCGTCATCACGGCATTGTACAAGGCTGAAGAAACCGGCCTCTCGTGGAATGCGGTGAAGAACCTTAGCTCTGAGGAAGTGGCCCGTAAGCTGTACCCTGCCACATCTATGGGGCAGCAGTACAGTATGCCGGACTACGAGTGGGTCCACAGCGACCATGCACCTGGATCACAAGCCCGGTGAGAACCTCCAGGTGGACTGGGCCGGTCAGACCGCTGGGATTACGGACACGGACACCGGCGAGTGCCTGCCCGCCTATCTCTTTGTAGCAGTGCTGCCGTACAGCGGCTACACCTATACGGAAGCGTTCCTCGACATGAAGCAGGAAGTATGGATCACAGCTCATGTTCATGCCTACAACTATTTCGGTGGAGTCACCCGAATCCTGACCCCGGACAATCTCAAGACCGGCGTCATCAAGAATACCCGCACGGAGACCGTCCTGAACAAAGCCTACCAGAAAATGGCGGAGCATTACGGCACCGCAATTATCCCCACCCGTCCACGGACACCGAAGGACAAAGCGTTCGTGGAGGGCTCCGTCGGCATTGCCTCCACTTGAATCCTTGCTGCGCTGCGGAACCGTCAGTTTCTCTCCTTGGATGAACTGAATCGTGCCGGATCATCTACAACGCGTACACGGTTCAGATCGAGGGCGAGTCAATGCGCAAGCGCATGGGTATGACAGAGTAATTTCCCAGGCGGCCGGGTGCACCATGTGCCCGGCCGCTGTGCACCATTTGGGCGGTGTCCGTGGACCGATGTGGTGGTGCATGCACCACGGCCTCGGTGTAGGACCAGCGGAGAGGGTGTTCGTTTTCAGCGGTCAGGGTGTCGGACGGCTAACGGTCAGGGTGTAGTTTTCGGCCGGCATATTCATTGTGCGTCCTTGTGAGTAAATCGGAGCTTTTCTCATACCTATTTTATCAATATAGACTAATGTGATACTCAGTCAAATAACCATTTTTAAATTCAAAACTATTTCCTAGCCTGTTTTCGCCAACATCAAAGCTGAAAGAAATAATAATCGTATTCTCATCTCCTGTTGTGCTCTCACCACGCTCACAAGACATCATAACTCCAAATGGAGAGTAAATGTGAGTAGCATATAAAGGTTGGTTCTTCATTGCGTTTGCAATCTCCTGAGCGTTTATGAAGCCCAACTTAGTCAATACATCAGTCAACGAATCATACGTATAAATGTCCCTTACCCCAACCGGAAGAGATGCTCCCAGTTCATTGTGACGATGATCATATGTGTAATGGTCATAGCATACATAACTCACCTGTGCTTCATCCCAGTATTTGATGGCGCTAATCTCTATGTGTGCCGGATCATCCTTCAATGTGCCGGATACCCAGTCGTGACCATCTCCAGATGATTCAGCATAGTAAAACTTGGATTGATTTAAAGCAGACTTAACTGTATCCATGCTCAAGCCCACAAAACTATGCCCCCAAAAAGTTATATCTTGAGCCGAAATCATATCGTTTTCGTTTCCGGCAGTTAGCAATAATGTGAGACTGTCCATCGGCTTTGTCTGTTCCTCCAAGGTTTCCATAAAGGCATCGATTGCATTTGGGTTATCACATTCATTTAGTCCTTGGGACAATACAGCTAAAGCAGCGTCTATATCCCCCATGGCAATATGCGCTTTGGCCATTCCGATGTAACCATCCGCGTTCTTCGGATCAATCTCGATGGCCGCTGTAAAGGCGATAATGGCCTCCTCATAATTGCCATCGGATAAGTAGCGCACACCAAGGTCATACTGCTCCTGCCAGGACGGGGCGTTCTGCACACAGGCACAGAGAAGGAGTACCATACAGGACGCCCCTATAAATAGTTTCATCTTTTTAGTGCCCAATTAAGTAACCTCCCTTACCAGAAACGAGTGTCCAGCATATCTTGCCTTGAATGAAAGGCAGCGCAACATCTACCTGCTGTTGGAACCTGATAGCAACCCTCAACATCAGGATAGTCTTCACCATTTATTGTTTCCTCTATCAAGATGCCATCATTGAAGTCCAGTTTATACACATCCGTTTTATTGCCGTACTTATCAGAATTAGTTTCAATCGAGGTTATTGAACTGGGTCCTCTAAATGCCACCGAACCGGTCAACTGCACCTCGTCGCGGCCAGCGCTACTGTAGCCCGGTATAGAATGCTGCATATTACGATGTTCTTCCGCCCGAATATCACCGTTCCATTGCCAATCCTCACAGAGGCATGTTCCCCACGATGTATCCTGATAATCATCCCACCATGACTCTCTTCCAGCCGTGCTGACGGCAAATGTGTGGTAAATACTGCCAAAATAGCCAGGCCCATTCTCGGAACGCATTTCCACCTCGATTAGGCCCGTTCGGTCGCCATCCTCATCTCTATACGGGCGAAAATCGATTTTAATTTTATATTCATTCCACATCGTATATACATGATTGGTAAAAGACCATGTTGTCTCAGTGTAGTTATCCAGAATACTATACAAGGACTCCATATTCCCGTTGATGGCTGCCGTTCCGACCACATCGATCACATGGCGTTCAGTCTCGGTCATAGAGTCATAGGCTCGATAGTTGCTTCTGCAATCAAATTTCCTGCCACCATAGGCATTATATCCATCATCTATACCTCCTTCCAATGTCAGATAGATTTCATCTTCGAGGAATCTCTCATGACTAGACATCTGCGCGGTAAGAGCATAGACATCTTTGCGCGGGATTGGCGTGTCCGCGCCGGTCAACAAACAAATGCCTCGCCCTGCTTCAAGGCTTTTTACGTCGCTAATTAATACCCGCGAATCCTGATGATCTGTTCTTCCCATCAAGTATAGACTCCATTCTTCTCCTGCAGTTGCATTGTAGAGCACCATGACCTGAAATTCAGTTTCTTCCCCGGCCACAAACCGCTCTTTGTCAAAGGAGCATCCTATAATCCAGACGCCGCTCTCACCGCCTTCCACCGCGGCGCAAATCTCCTCGCTTTTTCGTTGCCACATGGAGAAGGATGATATGTCCGCGCCATCAGTTTCCGTTGGGATATTCTCCCAAACCCCGGCAGCTTTGTTGTAGTCCCCTGTGGCAATATATGTATTCGCCAACCCGCTGTACGCCTCCGGACGCTTGGGGTCGATCTCTATGGCCGCCGTAAAGGCAAGAATGGCCTCCTCATAATTGCCATCGGATAAGTAGCGCACACCAAGGTCATACTGCTCCTGCCATGCGGCTCCTCTGTCTTTCTTCCCGCAGCCGCCCAGGGTCAGCAGCAAGACCAGCGCTAAAAGCAAGCTTACTGTTCTCCTCATACAGTGTCTCTCCTTAGTTGTATGTATCCCGGCCTGTCAGATTACCATCGGCATCGTAGTGATTCCAAGCAATTTCATTTCCATCTGCGTCATACTCTTCGGTTGAATAGTCTGTCAGGGTACCATCAGCATTATATTGCTCATAGCGAACCCGTTGTCCCTGCTCGTTGTAGAGATGTATTTCATAGCTCTCAAGCGCTCCGCTCGCGTCATAGTGATTGTCCCTCTGGTAATTACCCCCGTATTCATAAGTTACATGGCCTGCTACTTTCCCAGTTTCATCATAAACATCTCTTCTGATTTGCCTGCCATCCGAATCATATGTAAAGGCCAGACTATTCCCGGAGTCCAAAACGATGGTTTCCCATTTCCCCATGCTGTTATAGGTATATGTTGCACCGTGCATCTTTCCGTCATCGTACCAGGAATAGCGTCCGTATATCATGTGTCCCTGCTCATCATAGCGCTGCTCTATATGCTGAATTTGGTTCCCCTCCGGTCCGTAGGAGGTAATACCGACACACTGCCCCTGATCGTTATAGTCATACTCATACCAACAGGTCAGGACTCCGTTTCCGTCATAGCGAGTTTCCTTTAGAGTCCGCCCCCAGTAGTCCGCAATATCGCCATTCTCCAGTTCCGCAAGGCGATCCGTCAGGCGCTGATCTCGCGTCTTCTCCACGCCCTGACGTAAAATTTCCATCGCCTCATCAAACTGTTTCCGGGCTATGTATACCTCCGCCATACCCAGGTAGGCATCCACGTTCGTATCATCCAAGGAAAGGGCCGTCTCAAAATCAGTGAAAGCTACAGCCAAATATTCATCCGCCGCACCCTGTCCCAAATAGGCGTCGCCGCGGCCTGCATACGCTTCCGCCCGTTTTGGGTCGATCTCAATGGCTGCGGTGAAGGCAATGATCGCCTCCTCGTAATTGCCGTCAGACAGATACCTAACACCCAGGTCATACTGCTCCTGCCATGTGGATCCTCCGTCCTTCTTCCCGCAGCCGCACAGAGCCAAAAGCATTACAAGGCTTAAAATCCCCGCCGTCAATCGTTTCATGGAATCTTCTCCTATCCGTCTTGTCTGTATTTTTCATAATTGCCAATATTTGTAACTGTATGTGCATAGATGGCACAATACAGATCAATTTCATCGTAATATTCCGGGGCCAATATCTGAAAATGCGGATACAGGGGCAGTCCCGCGTACTGCCCCTGCTTTAAAGAATTTACTGGAAATTCTGCATGGTGGATTTTAGAGTCTGGTCGGTGCTCTGGAGCTCGCGGGCGGCGGTATCCATCAGCTTGGCGTAACCTTCCAGCATCTCGGAAAAGCTGGTGAAGGTAGACTGCATACTCTCAAACTTGGCTACAAAAGCGTCCTGAGCTTCGCCTTTCCAGGTCTCATTCAGAGCGAGAACCAGAGAACGGAGCTTGCTCATGGTATCATCGTGCTGGGACTTGAGGGAACGGACCTCGCTAGCCTTGGAAGTCAGAACTTCGGGAGTTACTTGAATAATCGCCATAATTGTTTCCTCCTTAAAAATCTTGAATGATTTTATCTATGTGCAACGGAATAAGTCCGCTTTCACAACATTATGGGTTTGCTGCCTTAGAAGCCTCTGCCAGCATTACCGGTGCTTCCGCTGAAATTCTGGCAGGTCATGCGCTCCAGCTGGCTGATCTGGTCAGCGATATGGCGGCCCTGGCTGGTGTTTTTGCCATAGTACTCCAGCATGCCTTTGTACTGTTCAATAGTAAGAGACTTGGCCACATTGAAAGAGTTCTGGTACTTGGTCATATCCGTCTCGGTGAAACTGCCGGACCGGATCTTCTCCGCAGCGTTCTGGAAACTTCTGATGGCATCCGACTGCATCTCCGACACATGAATTACCTTATCGAATCCTTTCATGGCGTCAGTCTGCCCCAGAGTTTTATCCAGCACTTTCGTCACCATGCCAAACTTAGATCCAAGCAAGGTGTCCACACCCTTGACAATGCCTTTCTCTGCATTAGATTTCAGGTAGTCCATCACATCTGATTGAAACTGATTTTGGTATTCTGTAATCAGATTGTCCACATGCTTGTTGAGTATACTGCTGCCCGGTGCGATGCTTTTCAGCGATTTGAGCATCTCAATGTTATCGCTGTAATCTTTTAGAATTCTGTCGGCATCCTCCGCATATCCAGTGGCTTTCTGGAATATTTCAATCATATCCGCAGCATCTTCATAACCGCCCAATTCCGCCAGTTTCTTTGCGTTCTTCAAAACGGTTTCGCCATCGCCGGGAATAATATCCATGTATTCTGTGCTGGTAAGATCGTCAATAACGCCCCGGAGAAGAGCCTTGCATTTGTCTGGATCATTCATCATTTCCTCAGCGGCTCCCTCAAACGACCCGCCGTTCAAAATTGCTTTGAGCACATCTCCCGCATTTGTCATGCCATAGCCCATGATCTCGTACCACTTGACATCGTTCAAAAAGCGAAGCACATCGTTATATTTGCTGAACGTGAACTGTGGATCGTTCTCTAGCAGGTATTCATATAACGCATGCCCGCCCGCCGGCAGGTCCGAGGTTCCCGTCACCTGGGTATTCAGAACCCCATGAATCGCCTTCAGCGCCTCTTGAATAGAGAGAAATCCACTCTGAGTGATACCGGTCAGAGCCCCGATGGCACTGCTGACTGGGAAGGATTTTTGAATCAATTCCGTTAGTCCGGGTGTGCCGAGCGTGCCGACACGGATGCGGTCACACATACGGCCCAATTCCTTTGCATCCTGGGAGAGCTTTTTATCAGTGCTCTGGAACTGGTCAATGACCCGGACCAGTGCGGCATCCATACCCTCCAACTTCTGCTGCTGGTCCCTGCTTTTCTGCCTGAGGGAGTTCAGATTCTGCCGGATGTTTTCCTCGCCGGATATCTTCATATCCAGATCGTTCAGCACCCGGCCGATAGTGGCGCTGATGTCCTCCATCGCCGCCGCCTGAGACTGGACAATACGCTCAATGACCGCAACACTGTCCGGTGTTACCATGATCTTAGCCATTTTCACACCTCACTCCCCTATAATGTGTCATTCTCATCTGCACCAGATATAAATACCGGTTTTGTCACGACATCTGTTGCAGATTGATTAATTCGTATATTTTCACTTTGTACTACTTGATTTTTCAAACGGCGCTCGGTCTCTTCCAACTCATCCGCCACCCGGCGGATATGCACCGCCATAGAACGGATATTGTCGGCAAGACCGCTGATCTCAGAGAGCCGCTTCTGCACACCGGCGCTGAAAGCACTGGCCGCCGCGCCGTCCCATTCGCCGGGGATATGACTGAGTGTGCCCTTCAGCTGCCGGACCACTTGGTCACAATCGTCGGCCGCCGCCTGGAGTTTCTTCGCCTGCGCTCTGGCGTTGGCGTAATCCACACGAATCATACTCATTGCTGTCCCTCCTTTTTTATTGTGTACAGAAGTCTGCTGCCGTCCCAGATGCCTGCTCCGGCGAGACAGCCGTCATCTGTCAGTATCCGCCCTCTATATTGAAGCTGGAGCTCCTGTCCTGGAGGCAGCAGCCTCGGGTCCATAACCCGCAGGGTCTCCTCCAGCTTTTCCTTCAACTGGCCGATGGCCAAAAACGCAGGCAGCTCCATGTCGTAGTCCAAACCGCCCGCTCCACCGGTGAGGGTCACGATCACATTTTCACAGGGTTTCAAACTCACGCCTCCCCCTTGGTCAAGAGCTGTTCCAGAAATGACTTCAGCAGTGCCCTCAGGCTGGCATCATCGATGCCCTGGACCCGCAGCGGCGTGTCTTCCTCTGTCTCCAGCATCTCCAGAAGCGCACAATTCTGTCCCTCACGGATCAGAATGCAGTTGCGCATGGTACCCGTTTCATAATCCGCCAGCGTAAGCACACAGCAAACAGTGCGCTGGTGCAGCGATGCGCTGACAAGCCACGCAAAATATGCGGGACAGCCGCCAGATGTCAGATGCTCCACGGCCTCTTTCTCCGATAGCTCCCGCAGTACGCTGAGCTGAGCCAGCGGCAGAATAAATTGTCCCTTCGCCATGGCGGCATCCGGCGGCAGCGCACCGCCGCTCCCGGAAAGCAGGTCTTCCACAGCCTGCTCCGGTTTTGTCTCACGGATCAATACATGGTCACCGGACTGCTCCAACAGGACCAGACGCTCCCCCACATACAGGTTCCGTCCCTCCTGTAACTGACCGTTACGGCTGTACTCCACAGATATGTACTTCGTGCAGAAAGCGCAGGGCTTCAGCAGGATGGCCGTCTCTGGGGCCACGCTGAATGTTCCCTCAAAATTCAGTTCCACCAGTCCTTTCTTTTCTGCGTCGATTAGAATCTGGGGAATCTCAGCTGTCAGATCCGCACGCTCCAGACTTTCAAACGGGTCACGCACACCCAGCAGGTTTTCCGCTCCCAGATGAGCAGCCAGAATCAAAAGTTCCTTCGCGGACATCTCAATCTGTCTCATAGAATCACCTCATCACTCAACCACTTTGATTTTCAACGCTTTTCGTCCCCTGAGCAAATAACCTTCACCCGGGTCCAGCTGGGCGTTTGCCTCGCTGTAGGACAGGTCTGTGGAAAATGCATTATGCCCAGCAGCGTTTCCGCCGATGAGAACTGTTGCAGCCTTTTGAGCCATGCGCATAGTGAACTGCTCGCCGCCATGATAAAGCTTGCTGATCTGTTGGGCGTCTCCGGCGGCAGCCACAAGCACATGCAAGCCATCTCCTAAAGAGACGATGGTGGCCAGACGTCGGGCTGTGTCATTGCTGACCCCTTCAAAGCAGCTCTGAATGTCCGGGATCAAAATCAGGATCGGTTTATCCTCCTCTGCCGATAGGGGCTGCTTCTGAGCACGCTCCTTCCGGTCCTGCAGGATCGGCATCAAGCCTGCAATAGCCACGTCAAAAGTCTCTGCGGACTCTGGAGCAAAACTCAGTTCCATCTCTGGCAGTAGCTTTTCACGCAGCTGAGAGAACAGAGCTGCTACATGCTTTGTCCCATCCGCTGCGCAGGATACCAACAAAAACGGAGATGCCGCCATATCCAGTGTGCACTGGGACACATCCTTGCAGAAAAGGCCAACCAGCAACTCTGTGGTGGGATAATCCGCCGGGTGTACAGCCTCTGGCAGCACGGGAATAGGCCTTGCCGTTTCCCCCTTCCATTTCTGCCGCATCAGCTGGCTGAGACTACGGATATTCTGTACCCGGTCGATTTCCCTGCTGCCTTCCACCGACAGTGCAAACTGCACCTCCAGCGGTGGCGTTCCACACACAAGTCCCCGGCCCGGATAGTTTTCGGGAAGCAAACCGCCGATGCTGCCCACAATGGGGGCGTAATCGCTCTTGTCCGGCATCCGCAGAGCAATGGAAAACTTGATATTCTGGCTGATGCGGTAGTTCAAAGCACTCTGCGCATTGGCGGTGGCCACCAGATAGAGCCCGCAGCTGGCACCGTCCCGCACTAGAGTCTGAAAGAAAACATTCAAATCTGGATACAGTTCCAGTACCGGAGCGAAATTGTCCAGCAGCAAAAGAATATAGGGCAAAGTCTCACCTGTGGCCTCCCTATAAGACTGGATACTAACAAGGCCCAGCTCTGCGATCCGTTTCTTCCGGCGTTCCAGTTCATCCAGCAGCATCCGGGCCAACTTATTGATCCGCTCGTCATCGCCGCCCAGGGCTACGCCACCCACATGAGGCAGTTCCCGGAATAGGTTCAGGCTGCCGCCGCCGAAATCCATCATATATATATGAAGCGCATCCGGTGTATAGGATAGCGCTGCCGACATAATAAGGGTATGGAGCAGCGTTGTCTTGCCGCTGCCAGGAGCACCATAGACGGCAGTATGTCCCTCTTTGGCAAGATCCATATAAAAGGGATACTGGGACTGGGAGCGTGGATCGTCCAGCAGCCCTACAGCGGGCCGCAGGCCGGGTCCCGGCTCGCTCCAGCTCTCCCCGTCAAAGCCTACTTGCGTCAGATCCCGCAGGAACAGTTTCTCCGGCAGCTTGCTGGTCCAGATGGCCTTGGCCCGCTCCGTGCCGCTTCTGCGGCAGTAATCATCCAGATATTCCACCACTGCTTCGATCTCACTTTTTTCCGCCCGATAGCCGGTGGTCTTATCCGGCTCATAGGACACCCGTTGCCCATAAAGATCCACCACAGACACCTTGGTAGATCGCTGCATGGTCAAATCCCGGCAGGGATTATAGGGCGCGCCGCTCCAGAAAGATTGGATTTCCTCAAAGACCTCATCCTCACCCACTTGTACAAATGCGCGGCCAGGGTTTGTGATCTTCGCTGCGTCGGGATGATGAAGCATATCCCGGCTGTCAGCTGAGTTGGCCACCTTCAGACACCATCGGAAACGTGTGTTAGCATTCATTTTCTCATCCACAACACTGGTGGGCTTCTGGGTCAGCAAAATCATATGGACGCCCAGTGTGCGGCCGATAGCAAACACGCTGTTCACCGCCTGCATGAAATCCGGAAAACGGAGTTTAAATTCCGCAAACTCATCAATGACGATAAACAGATAGGGCAGTGGTTTCTCCGCTTTTCCCTCATGATAGAGCTTAAGATAGCCGGAAATGTTGCTGACCTGATACTGGTCCAACAGAGTCTTTCGCCGGGTAAGCTCATTTTCCAGAGCGATGAGGTTGCGTCCGATACTGGTGTCCAGATCCGATACTGTTCCCGCCAGATGGGGCAGGTTCTTGAAGGGTAGTAGTAATCCGGTACCCTTGAAGTCAATGAGTACAAAGGACACGGCACTTGGCGGGAAATTCACCGCCATAGACAAGATCCAAGACTGCACCATCTCCGACTTTCCGGAACCCGTCATACCGGCCACAAGGCCGTGGGGGCCATGGTGCTTTTCATGAATGTCAAACAAGAAAGGCATCCCGTCAGCCCGCTGGCCGATGGGCACCGCCATACTTTTTTCCGGTCTTGGACTCTGCCAGCGCTGCTCCACATGCAAGGATTGAGGCGTCTGTGCCTTCATGCCTTGAAGGAAGGAAACATTGGTCGGCAGGGTGCCGCCCCCGCCTGTCAGTTCCACCCGGATCGGTGCCAAACCTCTGGCATACTGTTCATATTGCTCCGGCTGGATATGATCCAGTGCGAACTGCTGTTTGGCGGATGCTCGTTCCTTCTCATACAGAACGTTTTTCTGGGTCAACTCCACTACATAATGGCAGTCCTTGGGCAGCCGCTCCAGCCGACCAAAGAGGAACACGGCGGCTACACCCAAATCAGGATCGCTGGCGGCGATTTTCTTCATTACCGGGCTGCTCACCATCAACTCGTAAGAGGCACAGAGGAACAGGTAGAAAGGCCGATGAAGAGGTGTTCCTCCGTACTCCGTCTTTTCATTTTCCAGAATCCGCTGACTCAACAGGTCATCCAACTGACTCAGGATCTTTGCCGCCTGCACGGGACTGTCCACAATATAACGCTGCTGGCGGGCATCATCATAAATATGGGGGAGCCACCGGGCAAAGGCCCACTTCTCCCGCTCCTCACGGTCAAAGATCAGCACGACCCGCAGATCATCATAGCTTAGATGTGCGGTGGCCTGCACTAACAGGTTCCTGCCCAACTCCACACATTTGCTCCGATTTCCGATGACGCCACAGGTGGGATACGTCCCCAGATCCATGGTAATCGGGCAGCCCTGGACCTCTTGATACCGTTCCTCCAACTCGTTGGCACGCAGAGCCAGCTGATCCTGCTCCAGTGACAACATTTGCCGGGGTGCCCGAATGGAAAACACAGCCGGCAGACTGCCCGAGCCAACCCGTAGCGTCAGGAAATCCGTATCCCGCCGCTTCCGGTCCCAGAGGGTCCGGGCCGGACCTTCGGAAATCTTGACACAGGCGGCTGCAGATGGGTTCTGCGCTGACAGGATCCGCCGCTGCTCACTTTCCAAATGCACAAGATGTGCTTCCTGCTCCTCTATGTACTGGCTGTATTTTTCCAGCCGAGCCTGTTCGTTTTTCTGATAAGTGGTTTTCTGCCTGCGGTAGCGGATCACAGACATTACCAGACCCACCAGCGTCATAGGCACACTGAAAAATAGGGTAGTCATAACGCCAGTGGCAAATACACACACCGCCACCATAATTGCCACCATCAGCAGGGGCATCAACAGCACGTCCAGCCAGTTGATGGTGGGCTTTCCGCCAATGTTGGGCGGGGATTGCAGTTCCACCGTCTCCAATGGAAGCTCCTCCTGAAGCCGGGGAGACTGACAGAAGAAATACGGATACGAATCTTCCATACTGGCCACCGTTTTGGGCTGCTCCGGCTTCCGAATCCCGGAACTCACCGTTCCGTCATAGCTGACGGTCAACTGATCTCCCACCAGCCGGAACCTAGCAAAGCCCAGCGTTAGCTCATCGTCCTGCGTCAGGCTGCCCCGGGCGGACAGCTGTCCGTCCAGATACGTGCCGTTGGCACTTTTCAGATCCTCAAATTCCCAACTGTCACTGCTGCGGTACAGACGTAGATGCTGTCCCGAGATCTGCCGACAGTCCACGGTGATGTCGCAGCGGCTACTCCGTCCGATAACGGCTTCCTTCACATTGGAGAGGTCGATGGCCCGGCTGGTATCCGGCCCCGAGCGGTACACCGCCAACGCAAGGTCGGCCTTCTCGTCCAGCACGCAAACCTTTTCAAACGGGATCAGTCTCTCCGCCAGTTGCCGTGTCTCATCCGGCCCCTTTTTTAGTCCCTCCAGACGCCAGCCATTATCCTCCACCGCAACAGTCAGCGGTTTTTTCTGGCTTCGAAAGCTCTCCAGCACCAGATCGCATTTCTGTCCGCCGCCCACAGAGTACGCCTTCCCCGGCGTCAGCTCCATTTCCCTGATTTCATCGCCGCAATACGCTCTAAGTAAATGCATCTCCCTTTACCTCCGAAACACTATTTCAGCTTGTCCAAATCCGTGATTACGAAAGCATGGGCCAACTCGTCCGTATAAATCTCCAACACCTTCAACAATGGCTTTGTTTCGCTATTCTGCATGAAGATGAACAGCAGCGAGAGAAATCCAGTCCACGACAGGGGTCGCACACCGTTCTCCACTGCGGATACTGTTTGCCGTGTCACGCCCATCAGCTCTGCCAGTTCTGTCTGGCTAAGTCCCAGCTTCATGCGAAGCATCGGAAGATTAGCTGCCATCCGCTTCGTATATTGTTCCCTCCCAGGGCCGTAAATGCCCATAATCTCTTTCAATGGGACCTCCTTATCCTGCCAATGCGCAAAAAATTGTGCTAAAATGTAAAAATATTTGTCACGCGCTCAGTATATCATGTCCTGCACACATGTGCAAGCTTTATTTCTGTTTTTTGTGCCGTTTTCACAACTTTTATGTTTGAGCGGCCCTTTTTCTTGGTTCAGATGTTCTTTCTGACCGTATTGCCAATGTGCGTAGCAAAATCGTTGGCAAAGTAGCTGGGAACTAAGTCGACCCAGCAAAGTGTGTAAGAATAGAAAAACTCAGTAGCTGAGTGCCCTCAGTGCACTCAGCCATCCGCTGTCAGTCGTAAGTTATATTCTTCCCACTGTCTGGTGGGTTCAGAAATTTTGCCTTTTAGAACGTGCACTCACTGAGTGCGCACAAAAAGCCACTGCTCTTGAATAATCCAGAGCCAGTGGCTTTTTTTGTGCTACTTGAACGGTAATTCGCTATGGTGTCTTTATGCGTGAGGAAGTTTCCCGCCGCCCTTCTTTGCCAATTTATTTGCTGTAAGCTCTCCACAGGAACGTGATGAGCTGCGCGCAGGTACAGCTATCGTTCGGTCCGAACAGGCCGCCACCAATGCCGTTGGTCACGCCGTTCTCCACGGCCCACGCCACTGGAAATGTCAAGAAATGTGCAGTCGGAAAACACCCAAAATCTGAAAAGCATGGTAATACAGCGCAGTTTTCCGAAGCGGAGCGTAGCGGAACGCAGGAAAACTGTGGCGGCATCGGATCAGGCTGCCGTCTGCGCCTGCGCCCACTCCCGGTACTTCACAGGCGGCAGTCCCAGCGGGTTGCGCGTATAGATCCTCACGCGGTTGTAGTAGATAAAAACATAGCGGAAAATGATCGTTTTGACCTGTTCTCTCGGTAGCTTGTATGCCGCGATCTGGTAGATATTCTCTTTCTTGAGCGTGGCGAAAAAGCTCTCCATCCGTGCGTTGTCGAAGCAATGTCCGGTGCCGCTGAGACTTTGTATCATGCCGCAGCGAGACAGCTCGGAACGAAAGGCTAAGCTGGTGTATTGACTGCCGCGATCCGAGTGGAACACCGCTCCGCTCAGACTCGGATAGAGCTGCTCCAACTGCCGTACCGTATCAATGCACAGCTCCTTCTTCATATTGTCACGCATTTCAAGTGCGACGATCTCGCCGTTGAAGCAGTCCATGATCGGCGAAACATACAGCTTGCCGTCTGCACACTGTACCTCGGTAATATCTGTGAGAAACTTCTCCGAAGGGCGCTGGGCACTGAAGTCCCGTTTCAGAATGTTTTCCTGCTCCTGCACTTCTGTCGTGGCTTTCGTGATTCCATGCGGAATGCGTCTTTTATGGAGCCAGCCATTCTCTTTCATCACGCGATACACCGTTCTCCGGCTGACGTCAACGCCGTCCTGCTCAAGCGCAAGGCAGACGCGATCCCCGCCGTAGTTTCGGTTATCCGGATGCTCTTCGAGAATCTTTTTGACCTTTCCCGCAAGAAGCTGACGGCTGCTGTGCCTGCCCCTGTTTCGAAGCCACTGGTAATAACCGGACTCGCTCAAGTGCAGAACACGGCACATATCCTTTGCCGTGTAGACGCCCTTGCGTTCGACTATGAACAGGTGTCGTTCACACGCTTTTACTTCTTGCGGTCTTTTGCGAAAAAACCTAGTGCATCCTTGAGAATGTCGTTTGCAGTTCGCAGCTTGGAAACCTCACGCTCGAGCTCACGGATGCGGATGGATTGCTCCTCCGCACTCAGCGTCTTCGCGGGCGGTGTATTTCGGCGTATGCTGCGCCAGTCCGCCAGCGTGAAGTACGCGATGCCGAGCTGCTGCGCGGCTTTCTTTACGCCGATCTCATCCGACAGCTTCAGTGCTTCTTCCTTGAATTCTTTGCTGTAATGTTTCGTTGCGATTCCCTCCATCTCTGTTCTTTCAGTTTAACAGATTTTTGGGGATTTTGCGACTGCACTTACAGGGTACTACTCCACTTTTACAGGAGCTTTTGATTCCGGGGTATTCACCACGCTGTTTTTTCGGGAGGGGTAGTGAGGGGGTATCTGAAAAAACAGAAAACCGCTTTCGGCAACATTGCCGGAAGCGGTTTAGAAGTTCAAAGCCGTTGGCAAACACCCGCCCGTTCGCCCCGTGCCGCCCTGTGCGGCGTTCTTCCGCAATGGGCAGCGTCCCTGCCCATCCCCTCCGGCAGAGACCCCACAGGCGGCGTGTGGGCGAACTCAGTAAACAAGAGTAAGAGGAGAGTCTATGGAGCAAAAAGCCAACATCACCATTGATAAGGATCATATCACCGTGGAGCGGATGCAGACAGCCTGCGGGCGGGAGATTCGAGTCATCTCCGTGTTCCCCCGGCACGGCAGTGAAACCGTGGAGAATAAGCTGAAAGCCCTTGCGGAAATGGACTTCCGGCAGGGAAAGCTGTGCGCGTAAAGTACTGGACATTCCAGACCGTTCGGGGTATTGTGGTGTCGCAATGCTCTGAACGGTTTGACAAAGAAAAGGAGGGCTGTATGAATCAGTCAAACCTAATCAGGAAAACCGCTCTTTACTGCCGTCTCAGCCAGGACGATGGGATAGAGGGCGATTCGAACTCGATCCAGAATCAAAAAGCCATTTTACAGAAGTTCGCGGAAGATCACCATTTCCCCAGCCCCTGCTTTTATGTGGATGACGGTTTTCGGGAGGAAACTTCCAAAGACCGGCGTTCCAGCAGATGATCTCAGACATGGAAAACGGCGAGATCGGGATCATTGTGACCAAAGATCTCAGCCGACTCGGTAGAAATCAGCTTCACACCGGCCTGTACATTGAGGAACGCTTCCCCATGTTCGGCGTCCGCTATATCGCCATCAATGACAATGTGGTTACCGACAGCAACGAGAGCAACGACCTCATGCCGTTCAAAAATTTGTTCAACGAGTGGTTTATTCGAGACACCAGCCGGAAGATCCGTGCGGTTCTAAAGGCCAAAGCGGAACGGGGCGAACGGCTGGGGACCAGAGCGCCCTATGGCTACCGAAAGGACCCGGACACGAAGAAGTTGATAGTGGATGAGGAGGCGGCAGCCATTGTCCGTAGGATCTTTGCCATGTGCGCTGGCGGCAGCGGCCCCAGCCAAATTGCCCGCATTCTCAAGAAAGAGCAGATCCTGACGTCTACCATGTACGCCTACACCAGATTCGGCATGAATCATACTTGCCTGGACACCGCACACCCGTATAACTGGTCTGGCAGCGCCATAGCCAACCTGCTGGAAAACGAAATTTATCTGGGCAACACCGTCAACATGAAGTACAGTACGAAGTCCTACAAGGACAAACGGAGGGTCGAGCATCCAAGAGAGGAATGCATGGCCTTTGAGAATACCCATCCCGCCCTCATTACGCGGGAGGTCTGGGACATGGTACAGAGAGTGCGGAAGAACAAGCGCCGTCTGACCAAGATGGAAGAACAGAACAAATACTCCGGTCTTGTGTTCTGTGCCGACTGCGGCTCCAACATGGTGCTGCACCGGGCGCATACCATGTCCGCCAGCTACAATCACTTTACCTGCCGCACCTACAAGAAGGACGGGGAAGTCTGCACGGGCCACTACATCCGGGAGTGTGTTCTGGACGAGATCGTACTGGAGGACCTGCGCCAGGTGACGAGCGCGGCGCGGGAACATCCGGAAAAGTTCGCCGCCTACATTTGCAGCAAGCAGTCCGCCGAGCTTCAACGGGAGATCCGCAGGCAGGAGAAAGAACTGGCAGCCATGCGGAAGCGGAAAGCGGAATTGGACGCGATCTTCAAAAAGCTGTATGAGGACAGTGTGCTGGACCGCATCACAACAGAGCAGTTTCAGATGCTCTCCGGCAGCTACACGGAAGAACAGAACCTCATCACTGTCGGTATTCCACAGAAAGAGAATGAGATCCAGCGCCTGCGGGAAACTGTGAATGAGACGGACAGCTTTCTCGACAAGGCGAAGCGGTATACGGATATCACGGAGCTGACGCCGGAGCTGCTGCGGCTGTTCATTGAGAGGATCGTGGTCCACGAGAAAGAGGTGAAGTGGTCTAAGCACGCGCCTCAGACCGTGGAGATTTACTACAACGGCATTGGCTATGTCGCCAGTGGTCAGCAGGATGTGGAAGAAGCACTGGAAGCGCCGGAACCCCAGCAAACCCAGGACACAGAGAAGCCCCGGCAGGCATCGTAAACACGATGACCTGCCGGGGTATCCCAGGAATCACTTGTTACCCCTGTGAGGGGGGAACACAACCTTTCAAAAATTATTTAGCTTTAACTATCTTTGTAATTATATCTCCTATTCTGATGTCTTTGGTTTTCTTATAAATCGTCTATCAGTGCGGTGCTCTTGGCGTAGGCGGTACTGCGTGCCTCAAAGAAATCGGTCTTGACCATGTTGGCGTCGGCGTACTGGCTGACCCATTCCATGCTCTCCGGTTCGCTCTCAAAGCCTGGATACAATGCGGGATAGCCAAGGCTCGTCCAGCGGAGGTTGCCGAGATAGCGGATGTAGTCGCTGATCATCTGCCGGTTCAGCCCCGGGATGTCGTCGCCGATCACATAATGCCCCCATGCGATCTCCTGTTCCACGCCCTCACGCATCATCTCGCGCAGCGCTTGTACGCTCTCGGCGGTGAACAACTCCGGCTGCTCCTTTTGCAGCTCCGTGATGATATTGCGGAACAGCCACAAGTGCGTGTTCTCATCGCGGTTTATGTAGCGAATCTCCTGCGCTGAGCCGGGCATCTTCCCGTTTCGGGAGAGATTGTAGAAGAACATAAAGCCGCTGTAAAAATAGATGCCCTCCAAAATATAGTTCGCCATCATCACGCGCAGCAGCGTGGGAGCGTCCTTCCGCTCCTGAAACTCGTTGTAGCAGTCCCCAATGAAGGTGTTGCGGCGCAGCAGATGCTCGTCCGTTTTCCATTGGTAGAGGATGTCATTGCGCTCCACGGGGGAACAGATGGTGTCGAGCATATAGCTGTAGCTCTGTGAGTGGACACACTCCTGAAACGCCTGAATGGACAGGCAGAGATTGACCTCGTTGGCGGTAATGTAGGCGCCGATATTAGGCAGGTTCGCTGTCTGAATGGAATCCAAAAAGACAAGAAAACTCAGAATTTTATCGTAGGCGCTGCGCTCGGCTGACAGCAGGCGGGGATAGTCCTTCACATCCTGCGAGAGATTGATCTCCTCAGGGATCCAAAAGTTGTTCATGGCCTGCCGGTACCAGTCGCTGACCCAAGCGTACTTCATATTGTTGAAGTCGTTGAGGTTGGTGGTATTGCCGCCGATCATGCGCCGCAGGCGCACATCAGGGTCGCCCTCCGGGTTAAAGAGGGGCTTTTTCTTCAGTTCCATCATGCTATCCTCCTTATGACGAGCAGCTTTCGCAGTCCTCGACCTCAAGGGCCTTGCTGCGGACATAGTAAATGGTCTTGATGCCGGCCCTCCACGCCTCCAAATACAGTCTGAGCACCTGACGCATGGAATAGTCGTTGGTGATATAGAGATTCATGCTCTGCGCCTGGTCAATATGTCTCTGGCGAAGGCCCGCGGCGCGTACTGACCAGCTTTGGTCGATCAGATGCGCCGCCTTATAGCACCACCATGTATCCATAGAAAGCTCCGGGGCAACGCGGGGCAGCATGCTGCCCTTTTTTTCCTCTAAAAAGAATTTCTTCATAATTGGATCTATGCCCGCCGACGTGCCGGAGATGATAGATGTGCTGGAGGTCGGTGCGACCGCCAGAAGATAGGCGTTGCGCATTCCCTGCACCGCCACCGTTTTCGCAAGCGCCCGCCACTTTTCGGAGGTATAACCCCGCTTTTCAAAATACGCGCCCGTCTGCCAGTCGCTGCCCTCAAAGAGCGCGTAACGACCCTTTTCCCGTGCCAGTGCTGTGTCCGCCTTGACGGCGGCGTAGTTGATGAGCTCGAACACCGCGTCGGTGAAGGCAAGGTGCTCATCGCTCTCCCAGCGGATGCCGCGCTTTGCCAGCATGTGGTGGTAGCCGCTGACGCCCAGGCCGATGCTGCGGTACTTCTGATTGGTAAGCCGCGCGTATTCCAACGGGTAGAAGTTGAGGTCGATCACATTATCCAGTGCGCGGATGGCCGTTTCCACCGTGCGTTCCATATAGGCCTCGTCCTCCACCGGCAGATTACCGAGAGACAGACTCGCCAGGTTGCAGACCACAAACTCACCTGGGCGTGTGGCCGTCACCACTATTGTGTCGCCGTTCTCCGTGTGCACCTCAGTGCTGATGTGCTCGATGGGCGCCATGTTCTGCGCGATCTCCGTACAGAGATTGGAGCAATAGATCATTCCCGTGTGGCCGTTTGGGTTCATATGATTTACACTGTCGCGATTGAAAGCGAAGGGCGTGCCGGTCTCCACTGCCGAGCGAAGCACCAGCCGCACGATGTCCTTGACGGTGACGCTGCGCTTTTCGATGCGCGGGTCATTGACGCAGTCCAGATACCGCTTCTCCCATTCCGTACCCCAGTAATCCTCCAGTGCGTAGCCCTTGACCGTGAGGATCTCATGCGGACACATGAGATGCCACGGCGCGTCTATGTTCTCCTCCGCCAGTCGCCAGAAGAGATCCGGATAGCACACGGCGGGAAACACATCATGTGCCTTCATGCGGTCGTCGCCGTTGTTGGTGCGCAGTTGAAGGAATTCCGGCAGATCCCGGTGCCATGCGTCTAAGTAAACCGCCACAGCGCCCTGCCGCATCCCCAACTGATCCACCGCCACGGCGGTGTCGTTGACCAGCCGGATCCAGCGGATAACACCGCCCGCCGCCCCTTGAAAGCCGCGGATGGTGCTGCCTGCAGCGCGCACCTTACCGAAGTACATCCCCATTCCACCGCCGAATTTAGAGACCTTTGCGAAGTTGTCCAGCGAGCGGTAGATGCCGTCCAGACTGTCCGGCACAGTGTCCACAAAGCAGCTTGAAAGCTGATGGTAGGGCTTTCGTGCGTTGGACATGGTAGGTGTCGCCATCGTGACCTCCATACGGCTGAGCATATCGTAAAAGCGCTTTACCCACCCCATGCGGTCAGAGCCTTCGTTCATAGCAAGATGCAGCGCGATACCCAAAAACATCTCCTGCGGTGTTTCCAGCGGCACGCGGCTGCGTGACTGGATCACATAGCGTTTGAGCAGCAGGTCAAGGCCGGAGTAGGTGAACAGCTCGTCCCGTTCCGGGCAGAGAAAGTCCTCCGCCATGGCAATCTCCTCGTGGGTATAGTGGGCAAGGATATAGTCACCGTAGAGTCCCTTATCCGTCAGATAGCGAAGCCTGCCATAGAGGTCGCCGATGCCGCGCCCCTCCCATTCCTGTGCGTTGCGACAGCGAAAGGAGTGGTTCAGAAGCCGCGCCGCGATGAACTCCCACTTGGGTGCCTCTGCCGTAGTCAGCTCTACCGCCGCCTTGGTCAGTGCCTCAGCCCGCTCATCCTCCGTCATGCCCAGGCGACAGAAACTCTCAAACTTCATTTGAAGCGCCGCGAGGGAGTAGACTTCCTCGGTAAAATCCATCTGGATGCGGCGCAGCACCTCGTCAAGCGAGTCATCCCCCACCGTCCGCGCGATGGTATGCCGGACACGGCGCAGCGCAGACCGCTTTTCGCGGTAGAGGATGTACGCCTTGGCCACCTCATAGTGTCCGCGCTCCATGAGCGTTCGCTCCACCTCGTCCTGCACACGTTCCACGGTGAGCGGCACTGTGACGGAGAGATTGTTGAGAACGGTGGCGAGGATCTCATCCATCTCTCTGCTCCCGATCTCCTTGCCCTGTCCGTCAAACGCCTTTTTCATGGCGTTGAAAATTTTCTCCTGTTGAAAGGGAACAGACTCCCCGTTTCGTTTTCTGATCTCCATTTCGATTCTCTCCTCTTCTCCGGTCACTTCTCTGATGGTGCTGACAATCTCCTGATCGGGATTGAGCTTGATTTTTATGTTCGCCACATCTTTCTTGTTTATTGATTGTGGCTATATCATACCGCAGGACAAAGCATTTTTCTGTGACGAGGTCACGTTGATAAAAAAAATCCGGTGCTCAAAAAAGCACCGGATTTTTGAAAGATGAATTACGCTTTCCACAGACTGTGGAGGTTGCAATAGGCGTAGACCGCCTCGACCTCATCGCCCTCGCAGAGCGCGAAGCAGACCTCCGGCTTTTCGCCGGGATGCAGTTCCTTACGTTGATTGCCCTGCTTGGTCTGGAGAGATACCCATTCGATATAGTGCTCCGGCAGCATGGGGTGCTCCACAGAGCCGACCTTGACATGGACGATGCCGTTTTCCACCGTCCAGACAGGGACGTGCTTTTCCACGGCGGCATCGGTGGTGCCGGGAACGATCTCGCTCATCGGCTCGCCGCAGCAGACAACAGGGACGCCTGCGTCCTTAACTTTGGCAATGATGTTACCGCAATGCTTGCAAATGTAAAACTTCTGCTCCATGATAATTCTCCTTTTCTTTCTTTAATAGTTTTCTGCGTGAATTTCAAAATAGCTCTGGG
>OKVH01000436.1_pt1 | contig 23715 bp, 16 predicted proteins | sample 1604791 | NCBI WGS metagenome assembly OKVH01 (sample SAMN01760919, study PRJEB22395) | human gut metagenome | reverse complement strand
CCAGAAGGGAAAAGGCGCAAGCAGATGGCGCAGGTGAATCTGGAAATAGTATAAAAATGGCATACTGCGCAAAGCCGCAGGACGCTCCATGCAACGCCCTTACGACGCGCATGGATCCAATGCAGTCATCAAAATCACGGTTTTCACCCCGCTTTTATGCGTTCAGTGTGTAGATACGGCTGATTTCGCCGTCAATGTCACTCCGGCTGTCCAGATAGGTACAGCCGTATTTTTCGTACACATTCGCGTGGTCGGTCGCGATATAGACGCGGTTTTCCCCATTCTGTCGGGCGATTTCCGCCAGTTCGTGCAGCATCTTTCCGGCAATTCGCTGATGACGGTACGCGGGGAAGGTGTACACGAAGCCGCACCACGGGTGGAGTTCCGGTGCATCCACGCAGTCGCGGTCGGTCAGCGTCGCAAAGGCGGCGATTTGGTCGCCCGCCATCAGAAAGTAGCAGTCGCCCGCACCGAGGGTGTGATGGAACTGTTCCTTTTCGAGCAGCTCCGTCAGGAACTTCGCCGCGCCCCACTCGCAGGCGCGAAGCTGTGCGAGGAGTTGGGGCTGGTTAGGCGAAGTGAAGTAGGATGTCAGGTACATGGTGGATTTTCCTCCGATGGGTCAGTAGTGCTTGTGAATAAAGTCCGCAATGATTTGCAGCACGTCCTCCGTCCAGAAGGGCGCTCCGCCGTGGTTGACGCCTGCCAGCTCGATGTAATCCGCCTCGGCGCCGTTCTGCGTCAGGCGTTCGTAGAGCGTCCGGCTATGCGCGGCGCTGACCTGCGTGTCGCGGTCACCATGGAGCAGGAGAATCGGCGGAACGGCGTGTCCGGGTGCGAGATAGGTTTGTGCGCTGGCTTCCGCGAGTTTTTCCGGATGTTCCTGCAGGCAGGACACGCCCAGCAAATCCGCGGTCGGGCGGAAAGTCGCGGGCATGTTTGCCGGAACGCCTTCTTTTGCGCAGAGGAACAAGTCGCTCGGCGCGGATTCCGCAATCACACCGCAAATCGGGAAATTCAGCAGTTCCGACACATCCGCAATTCCCGCCGCCTGACGCAGCGCCGTCAGCAGCGCGATATGTCCGCCGGAGGAATTGCCCATGAGGAAGGTGCGCGCCATGTCGATATGGAACAGCTTTGCGAGTTGTTCTGCGATATAGTGGATGGCGCGGTGCACATCCTCTACCTGTGCGGGGAAAGGCGCGATTTTCGATTCGCGGTACTGCACGGATGCAACGGCGAATCCCCTTTCCGCAAGTTTTGCCAGTGCGGGGATGTCGTTGTACATTTCCTGCCGATACCATGCGCTGCCGGGGAGAAAGACAATCAGCGGCACGGTTTCGCCGTCCTGCCAATGCGGGCGGTACGGGATGATGAGCTGCATTTTCCGCTGCGTTTCGCCGTAGGTGACGTAGGAAACATCGGGGACGTACAGGTATTCAAGGGTATCGAGGGAGACGGTGCGGGTCTGGCGCATGAGGAGGATGGCTCCTTTCCGGCTATCGGGCCGCGCCCATTTGGCGCGACAATAATGCAGTAGTAGATAGAGCGGCTTGGGGGCGCTCCTGCGGGAGCGCGAAGTTACAACTGCTGCGCTGAAAGCGCTTCGCTGTTCAGCGTTCGTGGATTGGAGTTGGTCGCTTTTCCTCTACCGGTCACACGTCCAGCAGTTGGGGCGTTGCCCCAAACCCCACCAGAGGCGCCGCCTCTGGACTCCGCAAGGGGCATTGCCCCTTGACCCTTTTTTGGCTGCCCGGCTTGGGTGCGCTTCCCTGCTCCTTGGTTTATGCGGCTTTATGCCTTTGCCATCGCCCCATCCAAAATCTCCAGCCCCTGTTCCTCCTGGAACTGATTCGTATACAGCTGATAATAATATCCCTGTTTCGCAATCAGCTGCTGATGCGTCCCATCTTCCGTAATCTTGCCATTCTGAATCACCAGAATCCGATCCGCCGAGCGAATCGTAGAGAGTCGATGCGCAATGATGAAGCTCGTCCGCCCCGCCAGCACCTTCTGAATCGCGTGCTGAATCAGCTGTTCCGTCTCTGTATCAACCGAGGACGTGGCTTCGTCCAGCACGAAAATAGACGGATTCGTCAGAATCGCGCGGGCGAAGGAAATCAGCTGCTTCTGCCCGGTGGAGAGGCGGTTGCCGCCCTCGCCAACGTCCGCCTGATAGCCATCCTTCATGTTGCGGATGAAGGGTTCCGCGCCGACCATGCGGGCAGCTTCCGCCACTTCCTCGTCGGTGGCATCGGGGCGGCCGTAGCGGATGTTATCCGCAACCGTGCCGGAGAAAAGGTGCGGCGACTGCAGGACGTAGCCGAGGTTGGACTGAAGCCACAGCTGACTGCGCGTGCGGTAATCCGCGCCGTCGATGAGGATTTTGCCCTCTGTCGGCTCATAGAAGCGGCAGACGAGGTTGACGATGGTGGACTTGCCGCTGCCGGTTTCGCCGACAAGGGCAATGGTCTGCCCGTGCTGGATGTGCAGGTTGAAGTGCTCCAGCACCTTTTCGCCCTCTTTGTAGCGGAAGGTGACGTCCTCGAAGTCAATGTCGCCGATGAGCTTGGGCCAGTTTTCGGTCTTGGGGCGGAAATTGTCGCCGTATTGCGCCACCACTTCGGGAGAATCCACAATATCGGGTTCCGTTTCCAGCAGGCTGATGACGCGCTCCGCCGCCGCCTGTGCGGATTGCAGTTCCGCGAAGATGCGGGCAATATCGCGCACGGGCTGGAAGAAGCTGACGGTGTAGTTGATGAACATGGTCAGCGTGCCGACGGTCATGGCGACGCCGAAAACGTGCGTGCCGCCGATGACGCTGTTGCCGCCCTGCCAGAGCGCATACGCCGTCGCCAAAGAACCAAGCGACACGACGATGGGCAGAAAGAGGTTCGACAGCGTCGCCGCGCGGATGGACGCGGAACGCATGGAGGCAGAAACCGTCTCAAATTCCTGGATGTTCAGTTCTTCGCGCACAAGGGTTTTCGTCGTCTTTGCGCCGTTGATGCCCTCATTGAAGCCCGCGGTAATCTGGCTGTTGTTCTTGCGCACCTGACGATACGCCGCGAGAATCGCCTTCTGGAACTTCCAGCTGATGACGGCCAGCGGCGGCAGCACCAGCATGACAATCAGCCCCAGCCGCCAGTTGATGGTCAGCATCCGCACGGCGCAGGCAACCAGATACACCGCGCCCCAGCACAAGTCCACCAGCGACCAGCCGATGGTGTCCGCGAGGCGCTGCGTGTCGTTGGTCAGGCGGGACATGAGGTATCCTACGGGCATCCGGTCGTAATAGGAGAAGGGCAGTTCCTGCAGTTTCTGGAAACCGAGCTTGCGAATCAGGTAGCACGTTCCGGTTTCGACAATGCCGCACTGCCGCAGAAAGCCGAAAATCGTCGCCACTTGCACTGCCGTCAGCAGCGCATACGCCACGACAAACCCAACCAGCCCAGCCGTGCTGTGGTTAGCAATGAACACGTCAATCGCGTAGGCATTCATGTTCGGCATAATCACGTCGATGATTGCAGAAACCGCCATGAAAAGCACAACCGCAATCAGGTTCTTGTGGTACGGCTTTGCAACCTTGATGAGCTTGCGCCACAGGGAGAGATCAAATCGTTTGGTATAATCTTGTTCCTGAAAGGATTGCATATCAGTTCACCCCTTCCGCCGCCTTGGCCTGCGTCAGTTCTTCCTCCAAGGCGTTCTGGATGCTGTTGATGCGCTGGTACAGGCCCGGCTGGCTGCACAGCTCAACGTGCGTGCCCTGCTGCGTAATCTGCCCGTTTTCCAGCACGAGGATGAGGTCAGCCTGCGAGAGCGTCGTCACGCGGTGGCTGATGATGAGGGTGGTCACGTCCTTCTGCTCGTGTCGGAGGGCAGCGCGAATCTGCGCGTCCGTCTCGGTATCCACGGCGGAAAGGGAGTCATCGAAGATGAGGATGTTGTTGTCCTTGAGCAGCGTGCGCGCAATGGCGATTCGCTGCTTCTGTCCGCCGGAGAGTGTCACGCCGCGTTCGCCCACGACCGTCTCCCAGCCCTTATCCGCCTTGGCGATGAAGCCGGATGCGCTGGCGATATCCGCCGCGTGCTCAATGCGTTCCGCTTCCTGTTCCGGCGCGGTGATGCCCACGTTTTCCCGGATGGACTTGGAGTACAGGAACGGCTCCTGCAGAATCAGACCGACGTGTGCGCGCAGATATTTGCGGTCAATCTGCTGAATATCCACGCCGCCAATGGTGATTTTGCCGCTCGTGGGCGTATACAGCCGCTGCAGCAGGTACATCATGGTGGATTTGCCGCTGCCCGTGCCGCCCAGCACTGCCGCCGTCTTGCCCGCGGGGATGGTGAAGGACACGTCGCGCAGCACCGGCACGTTGTCATCCGGATAAGCGAAGGACACATGGTCAAACACAATATCGCCGTGCAGGTCGGGCTTCAGGGCGTTCGGCTCATCCGGCTCGGCTTCCTCGTGCAGAATCGCCTGCACGCGCTTCATAGATACCATTGCTTTGCCCGCGTCGGACAGGGTACGGCCCAGCTGACGAATCGGGAAGAGCAGCATCCCCAGCGTGGAGGTGAAAACAATCAGCGTACCGACGGTAATCCAGCCGTTGCAGGCGTAGATGATGCAGACCACCAGTGTCAACAGCGTCTGCGTCATGCTGATGGCATCGCCGCCGCCCCAGTAGATGGCAAGCAGTTCATTCAGGCGGAGGTTCTTTTTGCGCAAATCGTTGTTCACGCGGTCAAACTTCTCCACCTCGCGCTCCTGCTGTCCGAAGGCGCGCACGACGCGAACGCCGGAGAGGTTCTCCTGCAAAACGGCGTTCAGCACACCGTCCGCTTCGTCCGCCACCTCAAAGGACTTATGTACCATCTTGAAGAACCACGTCGCGAAGCAGAACAAAGGCGGCACAAGAATCAGGCTGTAGAGCGTAATCGGCACGGAGCGCGGCAGCAGGATGCTCATGGCGATAACGACCATCAGCACCGTGTTGACGACTTCCATCACCTGAACCGCCAGAAAGCGGCGAATCGTATCCACGTCAGACGTGCAGCGCTGAATCAGCTCGCCCGCCTGCGCTTTAACGTGGTACGCAAACGGCAGGTGCTGCAAGTGGCGGTAGAGGTCATTGCGCAGTTTTCGGGCGATATTTTCACTCGCAATTGCGGAGGAACGCCCCTTAATGAACGTGAACACGCCGTTGACGATGTTCATCAGGATGAGCGCCAGCGCGGGAATCCACAGATTTTGACGGAGGAAATCGCGCCCGCCGAGGTCGTTAATCGGGTTCATGAGGAAATCCGGCATTGTGAACGGTTCGCTGCCCAGTATGCTGTCCACGATTTCGGAGAGCAGCAGCGGCGTTAAAAAGCCGATGATGACCATCATGATGGTCGCAATGAGTGCCCAGAGGAAATGCGTCCAGTTCTGCCCGATGAGGGAGAGCATTGCGCCGAACGGGGTCTGTTTCTTCTTTGGTTTCGTTGTGGTGCGCTGCGTAGGAAATCACTCCTTTCAAGAGAGACAAAGTGGTTGATGACTCATAACTGCCCATTGTATGCTTTTTTCGAAAAGGGTACGAAAAAAGCACCATCCGTCTGAATGCAAACGGCTGGTGCTGCACACAAAACGCATGGTAACAGGAAAAGAGCGTGGAATTTTCCTATTACGGGCGCATATGGGCAGAAAGAGCCGTCGCAGTCAGTCCATTGGCACGGGATACAAGGGTTAGAATCATCATGGTCATTGCGAGGGCCTCCTTTCTGCATAATTTTGATTTTGTTGTGCTTCTCGCAAGCACGCAAGAAACAGTGTAGTCGAAAGTCAAGGTTTTGTCAAGGGGCAAATGGCGGTTTTTTCAAATATTCATCCCATCTTGCGCAGGATTCCCGTTTTCCCAGTCCCAAACCGCCTTTTCAATCAAGTCGGCAGCATTGGCGCAGCCGTGTTCATTGCGCAGGGCCTCCCCGATGCACGCCGCGTTGCGCGTGTATTCCGGGTTGCTGATGAGTGCGCGCAGCCCCTCCGCCAGATTCTCTGCCGTCAGCTTATCGCGCGGAATCGCTTTCGGCCCGCACCCGGCAGCGTACACCCGCTCCGCCCAGAACGGCTGATCGCCCCCAAACGGCACGACGAGCGTCGGCAGCGCATGGCGCAGGCTGGTTGCGGTCGTCCCCGCGCCGCCGTGATGCACCGCCCCTGCCATATGCGGGAACAGCCAGTCATGCGGCACACTTTTCACATAGAAGATGTTCGCATCTTTTGTCTTTGCTTCCTGCTGACCCCAGCCAAGTGCCACCACCGCCCGCACGCCGGACAATTTCACCGCCTGCCGGATGATTTCCGCCAGTTCACCCATGTCGCCCGACACCATCGACCCAAAGCCGATGTACACCGGCTCGTCGCCCGCGCGCAGGAACTCCGCCAGCGCCGGGTCAGGCGTGTAGTCCACCGGGCGCTCATCCCACCAGAAACCGGACATGTGGATGTTGTCCGCCCAATCCTCCGGGCGCGGCACAAGCGTCGGGCTCATGGCGTAAATCACGGGCACTTGCTTGCCCTTCACGTCATAATCCGGTCTCAAGCGGACGCGGCGCTTTGCCATGTCGTTCTCCTTGCGCCAATCCGAGAGGTAGCGGTGCTCCAGCGCCGAAATCAGCAGATACCCGATGCGGTAGCTCAGCACATTCCACCACTTGCCGAGCTTGCGGAACGGCGCGGATGAAATTGGCATATCCTTGCACGGATCCATCGGGAAATACTGCGTCTGGATGCACGGAATATCGTACTTTTCCGCAATCGAATAGAACATCGTCCCGAAGAACGTGCAGACGATGGCTTCCGCGCCCTCCGCGCAGTGCAGCAAATCATCCAGCAGCATCGGCGCAATGTCGCGGATGCCCTTCTCAAACTCCTTCAAGTACCGCACGCCCACCGCGTCCGGCTGGAGCAGCCGCCCCATCATATCCACCACGTCGCCGGAAATGGGATAGAAGGACATTCCCGCTTCCTCAATCATGCCCTGAAACGGCGCAAACGCCGCAATCGTCACCTCATGCCCCCGCTCGTGAAGCTCCCGTCCCAGCAGCATATACGGCCGCACGTCACCCGTCGAGCCGAGCGTTATCATTGTGATTTTCATCATTACCTCCAATGATTTCGAGATAAGTTAAAGGTATGCAAACTAAAAAACTAACAATAAAATTCAAGTATGCAGAAGAAAGCAAAAGCGCCATCAAGCGCGCTTGCTTCCCGTCGCACACGGGTCATACCACCCCGCAGGAACTTTCACCCGAAAGCCCTCGAATGCACTTTCCGCATCCGCCTTCACCACGCAGTGCGGCGTATACACATGCCGCATCCCCTCCTGCATCCGTGCCATGCACCACTGCGCCAAGTCCACCGCCAGCGAATCCCCCTCCGCCAGCGGCACAAACGCATCCCGCCGCACCAAAAAGCACATTGGCGAAACCGCCGTGACATTGTAGCTGGTTCGGTTCATGCCGTGCCATCCACCCGCCGACACCGGCAAGCCGCGATTCCGTGACTGCACTGTGCCGTCCGGCAGAATGTCGTATCCGGCATGAAGCACCCGATTACGTGCATCCGCCACCAGCGGCATCACCGCGCACACATCCGGGCGCTGCGCGTACATCATCATCTCCCGCAAGCCGTCCGCATCAGGCGCTGCCGTGTCCCCCCACAGGAACAACAGCATGTCCGCCGACGCGTCCACCGCCAAGCGGTTCACATCCGCAGCGGACGCATCCCGCGCAAGCCGCAATGCCGCGACGGTAAAATCCCCCACGTCATACCGCAGCCGCAGCACACCGTCCTCCACCCGGCACGTTCCCGGAAACCCGTTGCGTCGCATACTCTCTTCCACCGCCCGCGCCGCCGCGTCCAGGCAAACCGCCAATTTCGTGTGGCTCATCGACCCCCGCAGCGTCCGCCAGTGGTACAGCACGCGTGGAATGTGGATGACGCCGTCCGCCCGCTCGCACGCGCGGAGCATCAAATCGTGATCCTGCGACCCGTCGAACGCCGGTCGCAATCCGCCGATGGCATCCAGCAGCGTCCGCCGAATCACCGACAAATGGCAGATATAGTTGCCGGAACGCAGATTGTCCGGACAGAAATCCGGCTTGCGGTGCGCATCAACATGAATCGCGCCGTGGGTGGTCAGCTTATCCTCATCGGTGTAGAGCACGTCTGGGTGGTGCGCGTCGATGGCTTCCGCAATCCGCCAGAGCGCATCCGGCGCAAGCACATCGTCGTGGTCGCACAGGGCGATATACTCCCCCGTCGCCATTTTAATCGCGCAGTTCGTGTTGCCGGATATGCCCGCGTTTTCCGCCCCAAACGCGATGTGGAATCGGCTGTCCCGCACGGCGATTGCTTCCAGCGCCTTTCGCGTCTCGGCGGACGTGCTGCCGCCGTCATACAGGCAGGCTTCCCACGCGCCGTGCGTCTGGGCAAGCAGCGAATCCGCCAGCGCGCGGAGGAATTTCGGGCGCGTGTTGAACACGGGGACGACGACGCTGATGCGCACATCCGGGAAGGGGTGCGCGCGCTGGGTCGCCAGTTCGCGCTTGGATGCTTTCTCCCGCCGGAATCGCCATTCGTCCCGCAGCAGCACCCGTGCCGCCAGCATTTCGCCCGCGCGGTGCAGCGTGTACCCCGCGCCATGCATCCGCACATACGCCCGAACCCGTTCCGCCCACTGCACATGCGTCCCTCCCGCCGACTTTCCTGCCCTCATCATACCATGCGCCGCGGGTTTTGTAAAGCGCCGGGCGATTTTCTGCCAATTCGGAACATTTTTCGCAAAACCGCTTGACAAACGCCCGAAAAAGTGCTAAACTAAATCTCGTTCCGGCAATCCCGGACAAACCGCATAGGGGCATGGTGTAATGGTAACACGTGGGTCTCCAAAACCTTTGTTGAGGGTTCGAGTCCTTCTGCCCCTGCCAAAAAAGAGCCAGTTTCGTGAGAAGCTGGCTCTTTTTTTAATTTCTAATCTTTTAATAAGTTCTGCATTAATAAAAATTCCCCCGATATGTCACGAGGGAAATCGAACTATTTCAACAATGTGAATATCAGTTAATCTTGACTGGAACAACACGTTACAACAACAAATAAGTTATTCCGCCAAGTACATATGCGATAACGTCATAGACATCACTAACTCCTTGATGCACAAAGAAAGGCGCAACGCACTCCCAGAATATTCCGCATATTAGCGTTATTGTGACTGCCTTCGAAACCGTATCCACTCGATAATGACGATATTTGCTATGCTCTAAAATCAAATTGATATACGCGATTATGAAAATTCCTCCTAAAAAATCATTAAAATGACATTTTAAGATGTACGATATTGCGGGTATAACAACGACATTTTTCAAGTAAAAACGATTCAGTGCATATAGGAATAGGACGCAAACAATTTTACTGATATCATCCATCCTTTTGAATTTATTCATTAAGCGAATGATAGTATGAGCACTGCCACGATGATTGCGCCAACAACGCCCCAGAACCCCATGCCACCATTGTTCGGATTAGACATTATTTCCCCTCCTTGTCATTGTTTTCAATAGTCTTTCCGTTAAAAAACAGTAATTTCATTCTGCTCTTTATCGTCATATTCCACCATTTATCTTGTTTTCTGTGTTTCTTCCCCCCAATGCAGTTTTACTCACAAATACATATTTTATAGTACAGTCCACCGCCTCCTTATAATATACTGCTTTTATTTTACCCCTCTCCTGAAAAAAGTCAAGTGTTTTCTTGCGGAATTATATATTTCCGGCATTTCTAACAAAATCATGCCAAATTGTTGTGTATCCTCACAAGGACTTTCGTGTCTGCGTGTAACCACCTTTCAGAAAATCGTTTTTTTCTGAAATCAGCTGCCTCAACCCCCTCCAAATTTCAAATTCGCACAGAAAACGCGCCCGCCGACCTTCCGACGAGCGCGTTTATACTATTTGGGGCTCTACTCCCGAATTCAGTGCAGGACTTGCTGGAGACCCCAGTTATCACATTTTCACAAAGGAGGTGGTCAGCCGCCGAGTTGTGCGGTGTTGCTTTAAATTACTTCTTATTCTTCTGCTCCACCATCGCCTTGACCTTCAGCGGCAGACCGAGCAGGTTGATGAAGCCCGCGGAATCCTTGTGGCTGTACAGGTCGTGGCTGTCGCCGAAGGTGGCGATTTCCTCCATGTACAGGCTGTTCGGCGACTTCACGCCCGCATTGATGCAGTTGCCCTTGTACAGCTTCAGCTTCACCGTGCCGTTGACCGCCTGCTGCGTGCTGTCCACAAACGCGGAGAGCGCCTCGCGCAGGGGCGTGTACCACATGCCGTCGTACACCAGCTCCGCGAACTTGCTCGCGACCAGCTCCTTGTAGTGGCTGGTGGCGCGGTCAAGCGTGATGGATTCGAGGATGCCGTGCGCGGCGTAGAGCATCGTTCCGCCGGGAGTTTCGTACACGCCGCGGGACTTCATGCCCACCAGACGGTTCTCCACCAAATCCGCACAGCCAACGCCGTTGCGGCCCGCGATTTCGTTCGCCTTCGTCAGCAAATCCACCGCGTCCAGCTTTTCGCCGTTGATGGCGACCGGCACGCCCTTCTCGAAGTCCACCGTGACGTATTCGGGCTGATCAGGCGCCTTTTCGGGCGTGACCATCGTCAGCAGCAGGTCTTCCGGCGGCTCGTTCCACGGATCTTCCAAATCCGCGCCCTCGTGGCTGATGTGCCAGATGTTGCGATCCATCGAATACGGGCGATCCTTCTTGACCGGGACGGGAATGCCGCGCTTTTCGGCGTAGTCAATTTCCTCCTCGCGGGTCTTGATATCCCAGATACGCCACGGCGCGATAATCTGCATGTTCGGGTCAAACGCCTTGATGGTCAGCTCGAAGCGGACTTGGTCGTTGCCCTTGCCGGTGCAACCGTGGCAGATGGCAGTGCAGTTCTCCTTGTGGGCGATTTCGACGAGGCGCTTGGCAATCAGCGGCCGTGCGAAGGACGTGCCCAGCAGATACTTGCCCTCGTAGACCGCGCCCGCCTTGAGCGTCGGCCAAATGAAGTCCTCGACGAACTCCTTGCGCAGGTCTTCGATGTACAGCTTTTCCGCGCCGCACTTTTTCGCCTTCTCGTGGAGGGGCTCCAGCTCTTCGCCCTGCCCGACGTCGCCCGCAACGCAGACCACGTCGCAGTCATAATTTTCCTTCAGCCACGGCACGATAATCGAGGTATCCAGACCACCGGAATAAGCCAGCAATACGCGCATCTTCGCCATAACAATCGACTCCTTTATCTTCATCCTGATTCTCATCATTTTTGTGTCCGTCTGCCGGACAAGATGGATTATACACCAAAATGAATAAAAATGCAATAGGTCTGCATAAATTTTCTCGGATTTTTTTCGGAGGGATGATGCAGTGCCTGAATTGCTACCTATTTATATGATGATGGCTTATGCCGCGCGAACTTCCTCCGCCTGATTGCGGCGCGGGGACGTTGCTCCGACGCTCCCCAAATAGCGAATCCGCGTTCTTGTCCTCTTCGTCCATCTATTCGCCATTCCATTCATCCCGTTCCGAAAACGTATTAAATTGTGAAAAAAATATCGTTAAAATCATGTCAGCCACTTGACAAGAGCTTAACAATCTGCTACACTGTTCTCGTCACCCCGACAAACACCGACATCCCCCGTTCGCGGGCGCATCCCTGCAGGACGGATGAAGTATAAGGAGAGAGTATCATGGCGAAAGAGTATCCGATCGTCGATAACGTGGAGAGCTTCGAGGCGGCCCTCGCCCGCGTCCGCGCGGCACAAAAGGTCTATGCGACCTACACGCAGGAGCAGGTGGACAAGATTTTCAAGGCAGCTGCCCTCGCCGCGAACAACATGCGCATCCCGCTGGCGAAGATGGCGGTGGAAGAAACCGGCATGGGTGTGGTGGAAGATAAGGTCATCAAGAACCACTACGCCGCTGAATACATCTACAACGCCTACAAGGACACGCAGACCGTCGGCGTGCTGGAGCGCGACGAAGCATTCGGCATGATGAAGGTTGCAGAACCTATCGGCGTTGTCGCGGCGGTCATCCCGACCACCAACCCCACATCTACCGCCATTTTCAAGACGCTGATTTGCCTCAAGACCCGCAACGGCATCATCATCTCTCCCCATCCGCGCGCGAAGAAGTCCACCATCGCCGCCGCGAAGGTTGTGCTGGAAGCCGCTGTGGCTGCCGGCGCGCCCGAAGACATCATCTCGTGGGTCGATGTTCCCTCGCTGGAGCTGACCAACATGGCGATGAAGGAAGCCGACATCATCCTCGCCACCGGCGGCCCCGGCATGGTCAAGGCGGCGTACTCCTCCGGCAAGCCTGCGCTGGGCGTCGGCGCTGGCAACACGCCCGCGATTATCGACGAATCTGCTGATGTGAAGGTGGCCGTCAACTCCATCCTGCACTCCAAGACGTTCGACAACGGCATGATCTGCGCGTCCGAACAGTCCACCATCGTACTGGACAGCATCTACGACGCGGTGAAGGCGGAGTTCGCCAAGCGCGGCGCGTACTTCCTCGAAGGCGAAGAACTGGACAAGGTGCGCAAGACCATCATCATCAACGGCGCGCTGAATGCCAAGATTGTCGGTCAGAAGGCGCACACTATTGCCAAGCTCGCGGGCGTGGACGTGCCGGAAACCGCCAAGGTGCTGATTGGTGAAGTCGAATCCGTGGATATTTCCGAAGAGTTCGCGCATGAGAAGCTCTCTCCCGTGCTGGCGATGTACCGCGCCAAGGACATCGACGATGCGTTCGACAAGGCGGAGCACCTGATTGCTGACGGCGGCTACGGCCACACCTCTTCTATCTACCTGAACGCCGTCACCCGCAAGGATTTGATTGACCGCTTCGCCGCGCGCATGAAGACCTGCCGTATCCTCGTCAACACGCCTTCCTCTCAGGGCGGCATCGGCGACCTGTACAACTTCATGCTGCGTCCGTCGCTGACGCTGGGCTGCGGCTCGTGGGGCGGCAACTCCGTCTCTGAGAACGTCGGCGTCAAGCACCTGCTGAATGTCAAGACTGTTGCCATCCGGAGGGAGAATATGCTGTGGTTCCGTGCGCCTGAAAAGGTCTACCTCAAGAAGGGCTGCCTGCCTGTCGCCCTGAATGAACTCAAGGCAGTTATGGGCAAGAAGCGCTGCTTCATCGTCACCGACGCGTTCCTGTTCAAATCCGGCTTCACCAAGGCGATTACAGACAAGCTGGATGAGCTGGGCATCGTCCACACCACGTTCTACGATGTTGCGCCCGACCCGTCCCTCGCCTGCGCAAAGGAAGGCGCCAAGGCGATGACCTCCTTCCAGCCGGACTGCATTATCGCCATCGGCGGCGGTTCCGCAATGGACGCCGGCAAGATTATGTGGGTCATGTACGAGCATCCGGAAGTGGACTTCCTCGACATGGCAATGCGCTTCATGGATATCCGCAAGCGCGTGTACACCTTCCCGAAGATGGGCGAAAAGGCATACTTCATCGCCATCCCGACCTCTGCTGGCACGGGCTCCGAAGTCACCCCGTTCGCCGTCATTACCGATCAGGACACCGGCGTGAAGTACCCGCTGGCGGACTACGAGCTGCTGCCGAAGATGGCGATTGTGGACGCTGACATGATGATGTCCGCGCCGAAGGGCTTGACCTCCGCCTCCGGTATCGACGCGCTGACCCACGCGCTGGAAGCCTACGCCTCCATGCTGGCGACAGACTTCACCGACGGTCTGGCGAAGCAGGCGGCTCAGCTGATTTTCGAGTATCTGCCCGCGTGCTACGACAACGGTCAGAACGAGCCGGTTGCCCGCGAAAAGATGGGCAACGCCGCCACGATGGCTGGCATGGCGTTCGCGAACGCGTTCCTCGGCGTCTGCCACTCCATGGCGCACAAGCTGGGCGCGTTCCATCACCTGCCGCACGGCATCGCCAACGCGCTGCTGATTGAGCTGGTCATCCGCTACAACAGCGCCGAAGTTCCCACGAAGATGGGCACCTTCCCGCAGTACGCCTATCCGCACACGAAGCGCCGCTACGCTGAATTCGGCGAGTACCTCGGCTTCAAGGGTGCGAATGACGACGAGACGGTGGAGAACCTGATTCGCAACATCCATGCCCTGAAGGAGCGCGTCGGCATCAAGAATACGATCCGCGACTACGGTGTGGACGAGGAGAAGTTCCTCGCGACGCTGGACGAAATGTCCGAGCAGGCGTTCGACGACCAGTGCACCGGCGCGAACCCGCGCTACCCGCTCATCAGCGAAATCAAGGAAATGTATCTGAAGGCGTACTACGGCGAGTAATGCGCCATTCTCCCCGGCTTGGCAGGAATGCTTCTGCTGGGCCGGGCATTTTTGAGCACAAAAAATTTTGTCCGCTTGCAGGAATGTCGCATTTGGGCGGCGAATAGATATTTAGGACAAGTATCGACTTTTGCGTTCTCCACTGCCGCTTTACCAACCAACAAGCGCAGGAGGGGGCGAAGCAGTCCAGAGGGCGATCGCAGACTTCGTCTGTTTCCATTGCCCACTGGTCGCGTCCGCAGACGCGAATCCTCGCATAAACACGCGGACGTTGTGTGATAGCGTCACCAACTCAATCGCGAAAAGGGAGTCCAGAGGGTCACAGACCCTTTGGCAGGTCAAGGGCAGCGCCCTTGCGCCTCTCCCCCAATAAACATGAACCATATAGAAGGAGGTTTCCCTATGGATTTGACGCATGTGATTGCCGAGCGGGAGAATAAGAAGATTTACCGCGACGGCGCCAAGGCCATCAAGGTGTTTGCCGAAGGGTACAGCAAGGCGGACATTCTGAACGAAGCGCTGAACACGGCGCGCGTGGAAGAGACGGGCCTGCCGATTCCGAAGCTCCTTGCTGTTGACACGGTGAACGGTCAGTGGGCGATTACGACGGAGTTCGTTGAAGGCGACACGCTGGCTGCGCTGATGGCGGCGCATCCGGAAAAGGAAGACGAGTACCTGAACCTGTTTGTGGACATTCAGATGAAGGTTCACGCCTGCACCTGCCCGATGCTCAACAGCCTGACCGAGAAGATGCAGCGCAAGATTTCCGCCACCGACCTCGACGCGACCACCCGCTACGAGCTGCACACCCGCTTGGCGAGTATGCACGTCCACAAGAAGGTCTGCCACGGCGACTTCAACCCGTCCAACATTATTTTGAAGCCCGACGGACAGTGGTACATCCTCGACTGGTCGCACGCCACGCAGGGCAACGCGTCCGCTGATGTTGCCCGCACCTACCTGCTCTTCGTCCTCGAAGGCAAGGAAGCGCTGGCGGAGAAGTACCTCTCCCTCTTCTGCAAGAAGAGCGACACCGCCAAGCAGTACGTCCAGCAGTGGATTCCGATCGTCGCCGCGAGCCAGTCCCTCAAGGGCAAGCCCGAAGAGCGCGACCTGCTCATCCGCTGGGCAAGCGTTTGCGAATACGAATAATCATCAAAGGGACTGGCTTCGGTCAGTCCCTTTTTCGTGGGGATGGGAGACGCCCCATGTAACCATTTCCCCGCATTTGTTGAAATCTGCCACATTTGCAATTTTCCCTATGTAACCAACTTTTCATCCTCTTTTTTTCGTGGTATCATTATTATAAGAAGGGGGAATTTGCCCTTTTCAAACTTATCTGCCGCGATTGCTTGTCAACCGCCTCCACAATCAGCATGAATGAATTATACACGGCAAATATTGCTCTCAGCGTCTTCGCCATGGCGATTATGCTCTTCTCCCTGCGCGGCGACATCAGCCAATCCAAGATCCGAAACCTGCTCTGCGGCGGTCTGTACGCCACCATCGCCATTTGCGCGCTGTGTGAGTGGTCGGGCGTGCAGATGGATGGCACGCCGCCCGCGCTGATTCCGCTGCATATCGCCGTCAAGACCATCGAACTTTCGCTTGCGCCGCTAATCGGTCTGTTCGCGGGCTGCGTTATCCATCCCTGCCCGCGGAAAGTGGTACACAGGCTGCTGTGCCTTGCGGGCTTCCACGCGCTGCTGGTGCTGCTCTCGGCGTTCACAGGGCTGATATTCTATGTCGATGGGCAGAATTTCTATCACCACGGGTTGCTCTACGTGCTCTACATGCTCGCCTACGGGGGCAGCATGGTGTTCTTCCTCGTGCAGATTTGGTTCGCCTGCCGCGCCTATCAGTACACCGGCGGCACACAGCTGATGCTCGCGACGCTGTTCGTGCTGTTAGGGCTGATGGTGCAGCTGTTCCTGCCGACGGTCAAAATCGACTGGATTACCATCAGCTGCGGTGCGCTGATGATGTCGAAATTCTCCAGCGACATGGTACTGCAAACCGACGGGCTGACGCAGCTGGTCAACCGTTTGGGCTACGAGCATTATCTGGCGCGCCTGCGCGTGCCTGCTACCATCCTGATGTTCGACGTTGACCGCTTCAAGGACGTCAACGACTGCCATGGGCACTTGATGGGCGACGCCTGCCTGCGGACGATTGCCGGCTGCATCCGCCGCGCGTACGGGAATTACGGGACGTGCTTCCGCATCGGCGGCGACGAGTTCTGCGTAATACTGACGCGGCGGAACGCGCAATACAACACCATGACGGAGATTTTCCAGCACCTGATGGATGCGGCGCGGGCGGAGAATCCGGTTCTGCCGATGGTATCGGTGGGCTGTTCGCATTTTAATCCGTCAACGGATGATTTGGCGGAGTCCTTGGCGCGGGCGGACGCGCGGATGTATCAGAATAAGGAAGCGCATAGATAATAGCGCACAGAAATACCGCGGCGAAGTGAGATTTTCGCCGCGGTTGATTTTTTATTTTGATGCGCCACAGCCTTTGCAAAAATGGTCATGATCTGCATTCCGTGTATCGCATATTTTGCAAACCCATCCACCTCTCTCCACTGTTTTTTCTTGTGAAGAATCACTTGCAAGCGGTGCTAACGGCGTCATTTCCGAAAGCGATTTCATTGTGCTGTTACTGTTACTGTTACTGCTACTGCTATTTCGCGGCAGATAGTCGTCGTTTTTATCTTTTGCAAGTTTTTTCTCTATATTTTCCAATGTTGCACGCAGTTCCAAATCAGGCAAAGCAGCAATGAGGGTGTAGCCGAAGATGCCAAAGATAATGCACACGGCAATCCAGTTCCCTTTGCTGTACCCTTTCTGCTCAGCAATGCCGCCCGCATACATTGCAAATGCAATGTCGATTGCAATTGCAACCAAAACAATCAGAAAATACGCAAAATCCATGTTTCTCAACCTCCTTGTGTGTATCGTATCCGTTTTTTCTCTATTTGTCAAGTATTTTCCGCAATTTTCACATATTATTCTGCAATGAAAAATCCGAATACAAAAACACGCATTCCACATTCGGAGTGCGTGCTTTTGTTGATATTACCGATTCACATACGCGTCGATTTCGTTCCGGCTGGAGATTTGCAGCTTCTCAAAGATGCTCTCCATGTACGACTTCACCGTGTTGACGGAAACGCCCATCAGCGCGGCGATTTCCTTGTTGCTGCGACCCTTCGCGGCAAGCATGGCAATCGAAAACTCGTAGGGTGTGAGCGCGTCGGTCACTTGCAGCGTCGACACGGGGTTGTGAATTTTCATCCACCCGCGGCTGAAGCGGTAGACCGACTGCACAATCTTGTTGTACGTTTCCGGCTCCTGCTTGCGCAGCGCGCGCTCCACCTGCCCCTGCAAAATGCCGTGATGCTCCACAAACGGGTGGATGTACCCCTCGCGGCTGGCGATGCTCCACGCGGCATCGAACTGCTGCTCCGCGCGTTCATCCTGCTTCAGGCTCATGCAAATCATGCACAGGACGATGTTGAGGTAGATGCTGTCAATGGGGTAGCGCGTGCCCGCCATCAGCAGGGCGGATTCGGCAATGCCCATCGCGTGTTCGTATTCGCGGCGGATGTAGAGCGCGTGGGCGATGGCGTACATGGCGAAATACTGCATTCCAGGCGGAAGAATACCGATAGCGGGGCGGATAGGGGTCAAGTCGAGCTTCTCGGAGTGGAAGAACACGCTGATGAGCGCGTCGGTAATGCTGCTGTACAGCCGCCACGAATCGTCGTTTGCGCGCTGTCCGTCCCGCTGAATCATTTCGAGATTCCGGCGGCACTTGGCGGCATCCCCCGTCTGCAGCATCGCCATCGTGTTGGTAATCAGCGCGGTCAGGCGGATTTCGGGGCACTTGCTCGTCAGGTATTTCTCGCTGATTTCGCGGGCTTCCTCGTGTTCATCGCGGAAATAGTGGTGCAGGGCGCGGGCGATGTCGCGTTCCTCCTCGTCGTTCATGGTCAGCAGGAGATTCTGGAAGCCGTTGTCGCACGGGCGGGAAATCAGCGGCATATAGCACTTTGCCATCCGCGGGGGGATTTTTTCCTGCCCGCGCTGCCCGCTCTTGCGCAAATCCGCCGGATGCGGCGTATTCGCCGGAATCAGCCACCCGCCCGATTTCCGGATTGCCCCCTGAATCCGCCCGGTATTCAGGTAGTAATTCACCATGCGGATGGAAACGCCCCACAGCTCCGCTATTTCCTTTACGCTGAGGTAGTCCAATGCGCAGCCCCTCCTTGTTCTCCTTGTTTACGCTTACGGAATTGCCTCCCAAAGCATGGTCGCCGTTCGATTGCCATACGAGCCCTTGGGCAGCATGTAGGAGCGCGGCGTTCCTTCTACGCCGTCGATTTTCCAACCTACAAAGGTATAGCCCGGGAGGTAGTAGGACGGGTCTTCTTCCGGTGTCCCGAAATAAACTTGGTTGTTGATGGTGTATTGAACCCAATTATATGCTTTGCCGTGGCTCACGTAGGTAATGGTGTACGTCGCCACACGCCACTCCGCCTTGTAAATGCGGTCGCCGGTTGAGCCTTTGGGGATAATCATCGGCGTTGAAGGGAACTGACCGCTGCCATCGAGGACCCAGCCGGAAAATTCGTAGCCCGGACGGTCGGGAGGGATGGGCAGGGTGACGGAATCCTCCACGGTGTAGCGTATCGAAGCTATGACTGCGCCGCCGTTCGTGTCCAGTGTGATGGTGTATTCAATCACCTGCCAGTTTGCGGTATACGCCTTGTTCCCCGTCGAACCCTTCGGAATTTTGACGCTTGTCTGCGGCGTCGTGATGCGCTCGCCCGTCCAGCCGACAAACTCGTAGCCGTTGCGGGTCGGGGTTGGCAGCTCGAAATCCTCATCCGTCATGGTGTAAAGCACCTTTTCTTGACCGCTGCCGCCGTTCAAATCCATGGTGATGTTGTATTCTGTCAGTTTCCAGTTCTCGATATACGTCTTGTCGCCCGTCGAACCCTTCGGGATGGTCACGTTCGGCTGCGGCGTCGTGATGCCCTCGCCTGTCCAGCCAAGGAACGTGTAGCCCGTGCGGGTCGGGGTCGGCAGCGTTACGGTTTGCTCCACCGTGTAGAAATACACTTGCGACGAGCCCGCATTGCCCCCTTCCAGCAGCGTAATGATGGTGTATTCAATCACCTGCCAGTTCGCGGTGTAAGTGCGGTCGCCCGTGCTTCCCTGCGGGATTTCAATGGTTTTCTGCGGTTCGGTGATGTCCTCGCCCGTCCAGCCGAGGAAGATGTAGCCCGTGCGAACCGGGGTCGGCAGCTGGAACGCTTCCGATTCCACCGTGTACTGGATGGGGCGGATCGGATCGCCGCCTGCCGTGTCCATCGTGACGGTATAAAGCTTGTCCGCCGTCAGCGTCAAGGTCAGCGGCGCGTAGGGCATGAGGAAGGAAACCGCGTCGTTCCCCTCGCTGATACTCAGGGAAACAGCCGGGTCGCTCAGGAAAACGTGAATGCCGCGATAGCCCGCTGCGGGCGCGATTTGCACCGTCACCTGCTCACCCGCGCGGCACAGCAGGTTGTTGCCCTCCGCCGGCATGTCGCTGCCCCAGAGAACGTTCTGCGCGTCGATGGTCACGCGCTGCGTGTCCGCCGTCCACGTCAGCGTAACGATGCGCTTTTCTTCGCGCCCCGTTACGGGCAGGAATGCGGCCGTCTCCTCGCCGCGCAGTCCCGTCAGGTGAATGAGGGCACGCTCGTCCGCGCCGAAGTCGCTGCGCTTGAACTGCGTCACCCACTCGCCGCGCTCCTTATCGAAGGTGAAGCTCGCCACGGCGCCGCTGCGCAGGGTCAGGCTCGGCGTGAAGTAATCCGGGCGCGCGCCGCTGATGCGAACGCGGTAGGTGATGCGCCCGTCCTGCTCGCCATAGCGGTAGACGTACACCGGGAATTCCGCTACCAGCGTGCTGTCATCCGTCAGCGGGAAGACAACATCGCCCTCGCGGGAGAGATAGACATAATTTTCCGCCACGGCAAAGCAGGATTCGCCGCCATTCAGGCGGAAGACCTTGCTCCACGGGTCTGCGCTGCGCATTTCCGGCAGCAGCACATACTGCTCCTGCAGGTCGGGGTACTTTTCCGCGAACGCCGCCTCGATGCTGTCCAGCATGTTGACCGCGCCCATCGGGCAGCTGTCGCCCGTGTACTGCACCGTCGTTTCGGTCAGCAGCGCGCCGTCCCAATCCGCCGTTTCCAGCTGCATGTCCTTCGCGCTCTGGTCAACAAGGCGGAAGCGCACGGTCAGGCTGATTTTCTTCTCGACCTTCAGTTCGCTGCCCATAGACAGCTACTGCCCCGGCACAAGCGCGTTCTTGCCCGGATTCAGCACAATATCGCCCGTCGGCAGCGGGTCATCTGTCAGGTTCACGAGGTTCGTCGCAATCCCGATATCGAGATTCATCGGCTTGTCCACCACGATGGTGGAGCGGACATTGCCCTCGCCGTTCAGCAACACATTCCCCGACGCGCCCAGAATCAGCTCCTGAACATCTGCCGCCGCGCCGATGTTCAGCCGTACGTCCTCGTCCGACAGCACATACAGGCGGTCGATTTTGCCGGACGGCAGATTGGCGTTCAGCCCGCCGAGAACCAGCAGATTGCCGTTCATTTCCGGCGCATTGAACTCTGTGTCGCCCAGATGGTCAAAAATCGCGTCGCCGATGAAGGCTTCCGGCGGCTGCGTGTCCTAATTCAACACGGTGATGCCAAACTGCTTGATGTTCTCCTGAAACGCCGGGTCATCCCAGTCCGTATTGTCCCACATGCCAGCGCCGATTTCTTTCGCCAGCCGCTCCAGCGCCGAGTCCTTGCCCTGTGGTGTCTGGTTCTTGTTGATGGTGTTCAGTGTGTTCAGCGCACTCATGTTGTTTTCCACAATCATGGCCGCCGATGCTGTACCCGCCCAAATGATGCTGCATAAGAGCAGGAAAATGGTGCTCCATCGTGCGATTCGCTTCATGCTTCTTCCTCCTTACTGATCGCTTCCGCGGGCTTTTTTTCCATAGAAATCGCCCTTCTGGTTTCAGTATACCATCGGCAAGCGCTGTTTGCCACCGCCATTCAATGGATTAATTGGACGTTTCCCTGCCCTTTTCCTGCTGAAAATTCCTGCATTCACGCAGTTTTCCCGTCAATTCGCGCATGTTTTCCGCCGGATGCACCTTTCCAAGGAAGGAAATATCGGTTGCCAAGGATGGCAAAGTGTATCTTTCCAACATACGAAAAAAGGCGAACCGGTTTTGAAGCCGATTCGCCCGTGGATTTGTCCAAACTTGGATGGAATTACTTGGCGATGGTGCAGTGCATGAAGTACTTGTAGCCCAGCGGGTTGGAGAAGAAGCCCTGCACGGAATCGTCGAGCATGTAGATGTCGGTGTAGTAGTACAGCGGCACGATGCAGCCGGTATTCATCAGCATATCTTCCGCGATGTGCATCATGGCATAACGGTTCGCGCTGTTGGTGCAGCTCTTGATGGTAGAAATCAGCACGTCATAGGTTTCCGCCCAAGTGCCGTTCTCCACCTTCACGTCGTAGCCATAGGGGGTCAGGTCGAGGTTGTAGATCTTCAGATCCGCATTCGCGCCCTTGCCGAACTGCACGTCGTTGTTGCCGGAGCCGGTCACCCACATGTCGAGGAAGCAGATCGGGTCGTTGTAGTCCGCCATCCAGCCGTTGCGCGCGATGGAGTAATCGCCCGCCTTACGGGTGTTCAGGAAGGTGTTCCATTCCTGGTTGGTCAGGTTCATGGTGATGCCGACAGCAGCAACAGCGCTCTGCAGGTATTCGCCAATCGCCTTGTGGCCTTCGGAGGTGTTGTAGAGGTAGGTCAGGGACGGGAAGTTGGTGAAGACGCCGTTCTCCTCGTCGTAGGTGTAGTACTTCTTGAGGATTTCAACCGCCTTGTCGAAGTTCGCCATGTAGACGTCTTCGTCATCGGTCACGTCATAGTAGCCGGTCACGCCGTCCAGATGGCCCGCATTCTTGTAGAACTCAGAGCCGTCCGCATCCGTCATGCCCATCGGGACAAAGCTGGAAGCAGGCACCTGACCAGCCTGACCGATTTCGGTGACGATGTAGTTGCGGTCAAACAGCAGGCCAATCGCCTGACGGACTTCTTCGCGCGCTGCTTCCGCTTCTTCAGGGGTCTTGCCCGCAAGGACGTCAGCGGGCAGGATTTCTTCGTTGATGTTCCAGCAGACGTAGTAGGTACCAATCTGGCCGGCAACAACGAATTCCGTCGGATACTGTTCCTTCAGGGAAGCGATTTCAGAGGTGGGAACGTCGTCGATCAGCTGCCAGTCGCCCTTCTGGAAGTTCGCCAGCATGTTGTTCGCGTCGTCGGAGAGGTAGAAGTCCAGCTCGTCCATCGTGACCTTGTCCACCGCATGATAGTAGGGGTTCTTGGTCAGGGTGATCTTGCTGTTGTGTTCCCACGCGGTCATGGTGTACGGGCCATTGCCGATGTAGGTGGAAGGATCGGTCGCCCACGCTTCGTTGGCGACGACGTCCTCACGCACGGGCATGTACGCCGGGAAGGCGAGCAGCTCGTTCCAGTAGGCAACGGGGTTGTTCAGGGTAACGGTCAGGGTCTTGTTGTCCACGGCGGTCACAGCGAGGTTTTCCGCCTTGGGGTCGGAGCCGTCCGTAGTGTAGCCCTTGATGACTTCAAACATGTAGCCATAGTCCGCGCCCAGCTCGGAGGAAGCAGCGCGCTTCCACGCGAACTCGAAGTCCTTCGCGGTCAGATCCTTGCCGTCAGACCACTTCAGGCCGTCAACGAGCGTGTAGGTGTACGTCACCGTGCCGTCGTCATTGACCACCGGATCAGGCAGTTCCACCGCGCAGTCCGGCAGGATTTCCAGCTTGCCGTCGTCGGTCTGCGCCCAAGTGGACAGGCCTGCGAACAGGTGAGCGACCATCGTCGCGCCGTCCACAGCGGAGTTCAGCGCCGGGTCAAGCGTATCAGGCTCGGACGCGATGCAGACAGCCATGTACGTCTTGCCGTCTTCGGCGACAGCGCACAGGGTGCAGGTCACCATCATTGCGATGGCGAGCAGGAGAGCAGTCAGCTTCTTCATGAAAAAACCTCCCTTAATATTCTGTGACAGCCTTGCTTTTCGTAGACTGTCTGTATCAAAAATGCGTGTTGACGCATCCTTGAAGCAATTTTTTTGCGCGGATAAACACGCGGGCACACTATGCCAGTGTCACCAACGCAATCGCGCGAAAGGGTCAAGGGACGAAGTCCCTTGCAGGGTGCAGGGGCAGCGC
>OKVH01000435.1_pt1 | contig 23746 bp, 19 predicted proteins | sample 1604791 | NCBI WGS metagenome assembly OKVH01 (sample SAMN01760919, study PRJEB22395) | human gut metagenome | reverse complement strand
GCCGAGAATATGCCAGTGCAGATGCTTAACGCTCTGCTGGCCGTCTTCACCGGTGTTGATAACAACTCTGAAGCCCTTTTCGGCGATGCCGAGTTCAACTGCAAGTTTCTTTACAATCTCCTGCATATACGCAAATGTTTCGGAATCGCATTCAAGAATATCGGCAAAATGCTTTTTGGGAATTAACAGCACATGCACCGGCGCCTGCGGTTCGATATCGCGAAAAGCAAGCACGCGCTCATCTTCATACACCTTTGTTGAGGGTATTTCTCCCGCGGCAATTTTACAAAAGATACAATTCTCCATTCATGTCCTCCTTGATGTATTTTATTTTAACGTCCGCAAATGTGTTGGGCGTTATTGCGCTGTTTATTCTGACCGCTGCATATGTATCCGTGCAGCCGTATGAAACGTTATCGACGCATTTTTCTATCAAAACGTTCACTGTTTTTCCAACGTATTGTTCAAGGTATTCGTGTTCCGATTCCCTGCCGACAGCAATAAGCTCACCTGCTCTGCGGCTTTTTTCGGCATTTGACAGCTGACCCGGCATTGCATCCGCCTTTGTTCCGCTTCGCCTTGAATACGGGAAGATATGGACTTTCGCAAAACCCACTTTGCGCATGAATTCGATTGTTTCAAGATGTTCCTCTTCCGTTTCGCCCGGAAAACCCGCAATAATATCGGTTGTAACGGCTGTTTCGCCGCCGAACGCCCTGCGCAGTTTTTGGCATAATTCAAAATACTGCCCGCTCGTGTATCCGCGCCGCATTCGTTCAAGCACCGTGTCCGAACCGCTTTGCAGTGAAAGATGGAACTGCCTGCATATGCGTTTATTATCTGCAAGTTCGGCAATTATTTCATCCGTCATCATATGCGGTTCAAGCGAACCGAAGCGAATACGTTTTATATTGTTCAGTCCGTCAAAGCAGCGCACGGCATCGCGTATATCCGTACCGCTGCGTAAATCCCTGCCATAGCTCATCAGATGAATTCCCGTCAGCACAACCTCGGAAAATCCTTCGTTGTTAAGCTTTTCGGCTTCGGCACGAACGGACTCAATCGAGCGCGAACGTAATCCGCCGCGTGCATACGGAATTGCGCAATAAGTGCAGAACATGTTGCATCCATCCTGAATTTTGAGATAGGCGCGTGTGCGTCCCTCATGAACGGCACTCATTTCTTCAAATTCGTGTTCATGCATAACATCTCTGACAAGGATTTTTGCTCCTCCGGCTGCGTTCCCGCTGCATTCCGAGTTTTCGGGTTGTTCGAATTTTTTCATACCGCCGCAGCAATCGCACAATTCTTTTTCTCCGCAATTGCATTTTTCGCTTTTCGGTTCATTTTCCCGTCCTTCAGCAATGCTTTTTACAAGTTTGACAACGCGATTCTTGTCCGCACTTCCGAGCACAGCGTAAACACCCTCCAGTTTTGCCGCCGCTTCCGGGCTTCGCTGCGCAAAGCAGCCTGCCGCAATAAGTTTTGCATTCGGGTTCAGTTTATGCGCTTTTGAAAGCATTTGGCGTGATTTTCTGTCCGCAATATTCGTAACGGTGCATGTGTTGACAATGCAGACATCAGCCTCGGCCGGGTTCTCCGTGATTTCAAATCCCGCCTGAGTTAAGAGCTCCGCCATGGCATCACTCTCGTATTGGTTCACTCGACAGCCGAGTGTAATAAAGCAGCAGCGCATCATCCCTCCAGCTCATACATGAGTATTGCAAGCATTGCCATTCCTGCGGTTTCCGTTCGCAAAATCCTTTTACCGAGTGATACGGATTTTGCCGCAGGACTGTTTTTAAGGACAGATTCAACCTCTGTCGGTTCAAAACCGCCCTCGGGCCCGATAATTATTGCAATATCGTTCCCGCCTTCGTCGGATTTGCCTTTTTCTTCACCGAACGCCTTTCTCAAAGCCTGTTTCAGAGTCGTTTTTTCCTCATCCTCGTATGCTATAAGCACGGCATCAAATCCCGAAAAATCACATTCATTCAAATTTTGAACGGGGCCGACCTTCGGAATTCGCCCGCGCCCGGACTGCTTTGCCGCCTCCTGTGCAACCCGATTGAAGCGTAAAAGTTTTGACTCCTTTGCTTCGGGTTTCACAACGCAGCGTTTTGAATAAACAGGCTGAATTGCAAATATGCCGAGTTCAACACATTTTTGAATTATCAGCTCAAGCTTTCCCGCTTTCGGCAGGCATTGGAACAGCGTTACACGATTCAAAGGCTCCGACGGGCACGGTGCATCGGAAATTGCTTCAAGCCGTACCTCACCCTTGTTCTCGTTCAAAATACGTGCAGTCATTTCCCTGCCGGTTCCGTTGATAAGCAAAAGTTCATCGCCCGGTTTCATTCGAAGCACCGTCATGATGTGTTTTGCTTCTTCGCCGTCAAGGACAATTTCCGTTCCGACGGTCAGTTTTTTATCAGTAAAAAATCTTCTCATAAGCCGATTCAGCTTTCACCGTTTTATATCCGGACGTTCGCAGCGCTGCTGCACCTGTACTAAGTATTGCTTACGATATTTTCGCCGCAAGCACTGCACGCCAATCTTCGCCGCTGCATATTTCAACAGCTTCAAGTCCGTTCGCCTTCAGGGCATCAAGCACCTCATCCAGCCTGTCCGCAATTATTCCGGAGGCAATGAGCTTTCCGTCCGGTTTCATAAGCTGCGGAATTACGGGTGCAAACGCGATAATGACGTTTGCAACAATGTTTGCAAGCACAATATCGTACCGTCTTCCGGAAATATCGTCTCGGAATTTTTCATCAGAAAGAATATCTCCGATTCTGATGAAGTAGCCTGACATATCAATTCCGTTCAGCTCGGCGTTTTCGGCAGCAACGCGCGCCGCGACCGGATCAATATCAATTGCATAGGTTTCTTTCGCTCCCATCAGTGAAGCGGCAATCGAAAGTATTCCGCTGCCGCAGCCGAGATCTGCAACGAGATCACCGTTCTTAATGTTTTCTTCAAGTAATTCAAGGCACATGCGCGTTGTGTGGTGAGTTCCCGTTCCGAAAGCCATTCCGGGGTCAATTTTCAGAACCGCGCGTGTGTTCCCATCCGGGATTTTTTCCCATGAAGGACAGACGAGCAGCTTTTCGCCGACAGGCATCGGTTTGAAATACGCTTTCCAATTATTTGCCCAGTCCTCTTCATCAACGCTGCGCACTTCGATTTTTAACGAACCCATATCAATGCCGATTTCGCTGCGCATACTGTCCAATTCCGCAATCGAATTTCGCACCGCCTGCTCCACTGCGGCATTCTCGGGAACATCGGAAACATAAGCCTGTACGGAAGGCTGTTTTCCCATTGCGGCCTCATCCGCATAATCCCAGTATTTTTCACACGAATGCAGCAGCGCGTCAATCTCCTCATCGCCCTGAACTATGTTAACCTGGGTAATCCCAAGCATATCAAGCCGCGCAAGAATTATCTCTGTTCCTTCCTCGGTTGTATATATTGTTATTTCTTTCCATTTCATAATCGGTTTTCCTTTAAGTTTTGTTCAATATTCCGAAAATCGGCATAATGTTCCTTCAGCCGAACAAACACGGACAGCCGGCAAACACATAAGCCAAACTGCCCTGTATCCGCATTTTCCGTTCCTTATTAAGTTCATTATAACATTGCCGCACCGTTTTGAAAAGAACGAATTCGCTGCTTTTCGGCATTCGTCATTGAATCGCATCCTCCGAATTCCTTTTGACCCAGTTCTCCGTGAAGCGCATAAATGCTGCGCATGCAGGCGAACCCGTGCCGATTGAACGTTCCGCGATTCCGATCGTTCTTGTGCAGGCAGGTTCAAGCTCGACCGCCGCACGGTTTCCGCCTATGCCCTTGAGTATCAGCTCCGGGACAATGGTCATCCCGAGTCCGCCTTCCGCCATTGCAACGGCGGCATAGTCGTCACTTACGCTGTATTTTACACGCGGACGTACACCGGCCGTGCGGAGAATTCTTCCGATATCATAGTTCGATCCCTCTCCCGGGATAATGAAATCAATGTCGGATATTGCTTCAAGCGGAAGGGTCTTACAGCCGGACGGCAGAAGTTTCGGGGGTACAAGCGCAAGCATCCTGTCAACGCACAGCGGGACAAACTTTAATTCCTTGCGCATCGTCCCGCTCATAAATCCGCAGTCAACCTCTTCGGCAATTATCATATCCTCTATGGTTTTGTATGTTCCGACTGAGACATCAATAGAAATATTCGGATACTCATTGCCGAACTCCGCTATGATTTTCGGCAGCCAACAGACGGCAACGCTTGAAAAAGCACCAACACGCACTTTACCCATGCGTACCCCCTTTATCTCCGCCGCTATCTGTTTCAGCATATCATCTCTGTTCACAACCTCGCGCAGCGTTTGCAGTATCCGCTCCCCCTCCTGCGTCAGCGAAACGCCCGTTTTGCTTCGCCGCAGCAGCTGAAAGCCGAATTCCTGTTCAAGAGCCGATACTATGTGACTGATTCCTGACTGAGTATAGCCCAGCTGCTCCGCTGCCGCAGTCAGATTGCCTATTTTTGCAACGCGGATGAAAACCCTGTAGTTATCAATATTCATGCCTTTACCCTTCCGTTTCCGCAGCAAACGCCCTTCCGCCGCGATCCATTCGGTTTTCTTATGGATATGATAACAAACATTCAGTTTAATTGCAATCCTTTTTGTTGTATAGTATCAAATTGTGCAAAGGTGAATGATTCGGTGCGGATTAATCCGTCCGCTCGCTGCACCTCAGGCATAATACAGCTTCCCCGAAAGGAAATCACATGGAAAACGCACAGCAGCCCGTTCGGAATAAAAACGGAAAAACCCAAAAACTTCCCAAATCCAGAATTTCATTTTGGGTCACTCCGATAGTATTCCTCATCTTCTTCATCGGTCTTTTTACCTTGTTTGCAATCCCAATGGGGCTTTCGAACATGCTCAGCACAGTAATGAATACCGCATTCGCTCTTTTGACCGATACATGTCTTTACATCATGGCGATCGCAGTCATCATGGGTGCAGTTTCCGCACTGCTCACGGAGTTCGGTGTTGTTGCAATGCTCAATCACCTGCTTTCCCCGCTTATGAAGCCTATATACGGCCTGCCCGGTGCTGCCGCTCTCGGCATAGTCACAACTTATCTTTCCGACAATCCTGCAATTCTTTCTCTCGCGGAAGATCGCGGTTTTCGCAAGTACTTCAAGAAATATCAGCTTTACGGCCTGACTAACCTCGGCACGGCATTCGGAATGGGGCTTATTGTTTCCACGTTCATGCTCGGTCTCGGCAATATTCAGGGCGGCAGCGTTGTGTCCGCAATTCTCATCGGCAACCTCGGTGCAATCATCGGCAGTGTCGTAAGCACAAGGCTGATGCTCATGCAAACAAAAAAAATCTTCGGCACAGAGGAATACGTCGAGGATTCCGCTTTTGACCCCTCCGAACAGTCTTCAGGCGATGTTCGCAAAAAACAAAGTCTCGGCATGCGCATTCTGACTGCTGCACTCGACGGCGGCAAGAGCGGCGTTGACATCGGACTCAGCATCATTCCCGGCGTGCTTGTTATCTGCACCATCGTTATGATGCTTACAAAAGGTGCCCCCGAAGGCGGTGTGTACACGGGCGCGGCTTACGAAGGCATTTCGCTGCTCCCCCGCGCAGCGAATGCAATCAAGTTCATTTTGCAGCCTCTGTTCGGGTTTTCCTCCACCGATGCAATAGCTGTCCCCATTACGGCGCTCGGTTCCGCCGGCGCAGCAACCGGAATCGTCAAAGAGCTTGCGGAAGCGGGTTCGGTCACGGCACATGATATTGCGGTCTTCACTTCCATGTGCATGTGCTGGAGCGGCTACCTCAGCACTCATGCCTCAATGATGCAGTCCCTCAAGCGTCCCGACCTGACCGGAAAAGCAATTGCGAGCCACACCATCGGCGGTCTCGCTGCGGGTGTTGCGGCAAACTGGCTCTTTAAACTGTTTGCGCTGATATTCTGACAAAACAAACTTTGTTTTTTCGTCGCAGGCAATTAAATTCGAGCGGAATTTGTGACCCACGGTCATTGAGTTCCGCTCTTTTTGTTTAACCGCACCGCAAACAGAGCAAATTCTGCATTATTTTATATATAAAACTCGGTTTTTCATTTAATTGCAATGCTTTTTTCTGCGGCGTCAAGCGTATCGGACAAAAAAATTCAAAATATACGAAAAAAGGGGTTGACATATCCGTACTCAAGTGCTAAAATACACATCGTTCGCGAGAGAACAGTGTTCGAAAGAGCGGATGACAACCGAATATCTGGGTGTAGCGCAGTTTGGTAGCGTGCTTGAATGGGGTTCAAGAGGCCGGAAGTTCGAATCTTCTCACCCAGACCATTAAAGAGTCGATTTTGTCGGCTCTTTTTTCTGTTTATGAACGGTATTCAAAATTTTTTACACAGATTTCAAAAATAATATCTTGAAAATCGGGAAGAATATGATAAAATAAAGCCGATTTTTAAGGATGAAAGGAAACCGACAATGGAATATACACATGAGGTGAACAATATGTGCTTCGTCCGCAAGGGCGCGGTGCATGATCCTGCTCCCATTCCCGAAGAGGGCAATTGGGTTAAAGCAAAACAAATTTCCGACATCAGCGGCTTCACGCACGGTGTCGGTTGGTGTGCGCCGCAGCAGGGCGCATGTAAGCTCACGCTGAACATCAAGAACGGCATTATTGAAGAAGCTCTTATCGAGACCATCGGATGCAGCGGCATGACTCATTCCGCCGCAATGGCCGCCGAGATCCTTGCCGGCAAAACGATTCTTGAAGCTCTCAATACCGACCTTGTCTGTGATGCTATCAACACCGCCATGCGCGAGTTGTTTTTGCAGATAGTTTACGGACGCAGCCAAAGTGCGTTTTCCCAGGACGGACTTGCAATCGGAGCCGGGCTTGAAGACCTTGGCAAAGGGCTCCGCAGCATGATCGGCACGACTTACAGCACACGCGAAAAAGGCGCAAGATATCTTGAATTGACCGAAGGCTATGTCACAAAGCTTGCTCTTGATGCAAATGATGAGATAATCGGTTATCAGTTTGTCAACCTCGGCAAAATGATGGAAGCCATAGGCAAAGGCGCGACGCCGAACGAAGCCTACGAAAAGTTCCTGAGCACCTACGGCAGATTCAACGAAGCTGCAAAGGTTATCGACCCAAGAAAAGAATGAAATGAGGTGCCGTTATGATTAATTTTGAAGGATATTCCAGAAGGATCGACAAGATTAACTCCGTTCTCGGTGAATACGGGATCGAGAGCCTTGAAGCGGCGCAGCAGATTGTTTCCGATAATGGAATCGATGTCCGTTCAATCGTGCTCGGGATTCAGCCCATTGCTTTTGAAAATGCAGTTTGGGCATACACCGTCGGCGCTGCGATCGCAATCAAGGCAGGCGCAAAAAATGCAGCCGAAGCCGCAGAGTACATCGGAAAGGGTCTTCAGGCGTTCTGTATCCCCGGTTCGGTTGCGGACCAGCGCAAAGTCGGCCTCGGCCACGGCAATCTCGGTGCAATGCTGCTGAACGAAAACACAAAGTGCTTTGCATTTCTCGCAGGCCACGAGAGCTTTGCCGCTGCCGAAGGTGCAATCGGAATTGCAAAAACCGCAAACAAGGTTCGCAAGACTCCGCTTAAAGTCATCCTTAACGGACTCGGCAAAGATGCCGCTTACATTATCTCCCGCATCAACGGCTTCACCTTTGTTGAAACAAACTATGATTACTACACCGGCGAGCTTCATATCGTCAGCGAAAAAGCATTCAGCAGCGGTGAACGCAGCGCAGTTCGCTGTTACGGTGCGGACGATGTAAACGAAGGCGTTGCAATAATGAAGTTTGAGGATGTTGATGTTTCCATCACCGGCAATTCAACCAACCCCACCCGCTTCCAGCACCCCGTTGCAGGCACTTACAAAAAACTCTGCGTTGAAAACGGCAAAAAGTACTTTTCCGTTGCTTCCGGCGGCGGCACGGGCAGAACACTTCACCCCGACAACATGGCGGCAGGTCCTGCCAGCTACGGTCTGACCGATACTATGGGACGTATGCACTCCGATGCTCAGTTTGCGGGCAGCAGCTCCGTTCCCGCGCATGTTGAAATGATGGGGCTTATCGGCATGGGCAACAACCCCATGGTTGGCGCAACCGTTGCAGTTGCGGTTGCAGTCGAGGAAGCAGCAAAATAATACCGCCTTTCGACATATGGTTTTTCCCGAATTCATTTTCGGACAGCGCACCGATTCCCGGCAAACGCCTCAGGAATCGGTGCTTTTGTTCTTTACGGCTGCATGTGCCGCTTGTTTGGATGCCGATAATAAAAAACTTTCCCGCTTAATGCAGAATGAATAACCGTGAAGGTGTTCCATTATTTGATTCAATGTGGTATAATATGCCTGTATTGAAGCGGCATCATAATATCGAGAGTATTATTTGCCTTAAAAAGTTGAGAAATGGCTGAATAATCTGTTTTGGATAAAATCGTTTCCGTATTTATTCGAAAACAGTCTCAGCCGTCACTTGCTTAACAGCACATATTCAGGAGGAAATTATATGGAAAATGTAAAAGTGGCTCTTTGGGGCTTCGGCGCAATGGGTTCCGGCATTGCAAAGGTTCTTTTAAGAAAAAAAGGTGTTGACATCGTCGGTGTATGCGACATCCATCCCGCACGTGCCGGCAGGAGCATCTATGAACTGCTCGAAATCGACCGCGGTTCCCGCGATGATGTTCTTGTTAACCCCAAAATTGAAGAAGTTGTCCACGATGGCAACTGCGATATCTGCGTTATTGCAACCGATTCCTTTACCCGCAAGGCATTCAACAAAATTAAGTTTGTTGTTGAGCAGAACGTAAACGTTGTTTCCACTGCGGAAGAAATGAGCTTCCCCATGGCACAGGAACCCGAGCTTTCCGCCGAAATGGACAAGCTTGCAAAGGAACACGGCGTTTCCATCCTCGGCACCGGCATTAACCCCGGCCTTATGATGGATCTTCTTGCAATTTGCCTCAGCGGCTGCATGACAGATGTTGAAAAGGTCACCTGCCGCAGGGTCAACAGCCTGTCTCCCTTCGGTCCCGCCGTTATGGAAGAGCAGGGTGTCGGTCTCAGCGTTAACGACTTCAACACAGGTGTTGAAAACGGAACTCTTGCGGGTCACGTCGGCTTTGCGGAATCCGTCGGCATGATCGCAAGAGCTCTCGGTTGGAAGATCGACAAATTCGAACAGCAGATGTCTGCAATCGTAACCAGCGTTGACAGAAAATCCCCTTACGGCTATGCAAAAGCAGGCGATGTTGCGGGCGTTAATATGACCGGCCAGGGTTATGTTGACGGTGAAGTCAAAATCGATATGGTTCATCCGCAGCAAATCGAGCCCGAAATGGAAGGCACCCATACCGGTGACTACATCGTGCTTGAAGGCTCTCCCGAGGTTAACATGAGCGTCCGTCCCGAAGTTGACGGCGGCATCGGCACCATTGCCATGGTCGTAAACATGATTCCTCACATTATCAATGCACGCCCCGGCCTCAAGACCATGCTTGATCTCCCCGTTCCTCACGCGATCATGGGCGATTTCAGGGATTATATCGAAAAATAATAATTTATAGGCTTTACTCGGTTTTATGCGTCTCCCCCGCCGCACTCCCGTTAAGGCAGGAAGATTCAAAAACCGCTTAAAATGATTCGGAGGTTTTTATGGCAAAGAAAGGCGATTGGGTTCAGATTCACAACATCGTTCTGACCCCGGAAGAACGTTCGAGCGCATTGCCCGAGGATACGAAATCTCACCCCCTTGAAATGTGGGTAAAAGGCTATTTGCAGCAGGACGAAGCGCAAGTCGGCGATGAAGTCGAAGTCATTACCCGCACCGGCCGTCATGCGACGGGCAAACTCGTGAACGAAGCACCTTATTTTGAGCATAATTTCGGCTTTCTGATTCCCGAAGTTCTCAAAATCGGCGATATGGTTCGCGAAATCACTTTCGGAGGTAACGAATGATGAAAGACAACAGCTATGCGGCAATTATGGCGCGAAAGAACGAAATCATTCGCAACTCCGTCGGCATGGATTACGAAAGTTTTGAAAAACCCGGCATCGGCTTTGACTACGAAGCAATGATGGCCGCAACCGGTTATACCCTGCCCGAGCTGCAGCGCGTTCAGGCTCTGTTCAGCGTCGGCAATACGCCGCTCATCGAGTTGCGCAATCTCACCGCACTCGCAAGGAAGTGCGCTCCCGCCGGCAAGGGCGCAAGGATCTTCATCAAGGACGAAGCAACCAACCCCAGCGGCAGCTTTAAAGCAAGGCGTTCCTGCACAAGCGTTTATCAGGCAAAAAAACTTGGTTACAAGGGCGTTGTCACCGCAACCAGCGGCAATTACGGCGCAGCGGTTGCATGCCATGCCGCAATGGCGGGACTTAAATGCATCGTTGTTCAGGAGTGCTACGACAGCCGCGGAGTAGGTCAGCCGGAAATCATTGAAAAAGCACGCAAATGCGAAGCTCTCGGTGCAGAAGTTGTCCAGCTCACCGTCGGTCCCGAGCTTTTCAGCACGGTTCTCCGCCTGCTTGAAGAAACAGGCTATTTCAACGCTTCCCTCTACACCCCGTTCGGCATTGCCGGTGTTGAAACTCTGGGTTATGAAATTGCTCAGCAGTTCCGTGCAAAGTTTGATCGTGATCCCGATGTTGTTGTCTGCACCAATGCGGGCGGCGGCAATCTCACCGGCACTGCACGCGGTCTGCGCAAAGCCGACTGTCATGCAAAAGTTATCGGTGCAAGCGTCAACCTCACCGGCCTGCACATGGCAAGCGATGCTCAGTTCAACAAAAAGAGTTTCACAACCGGGCACACAGGCTTCGGCGTTCCGTTCTGCGTAAACCCTGACCGTTCCGATGTTCCGCGCAGTGCGGCACGTCCCCTCCGCTACATGGACAGGTATGTTACCGTTTCTCAGGGCAGCGTATTCTTCATCACCGAAACTCTCGCTTCCCTCGAAGGTCTTGAAAAGGGACCCGCAGGCAACACCGCTCTTGCAGCAGCATTCCGTCTTGCACAGGAAATGGATGAAGATCAGTGCATCGTTGTGCAGGAGACCGAATACACCGGCGCAGGCAAGCATATCAATCCCCAGCTTTCGTTTGCAAGGCAGAACGGCATCGACATCCACTTCGGCGACCCCAAGGATGAGATACCCGGCAAAAACATCATTCTGCCCGCACATCCGAGCCTTATCAGGGTTGATGACGTTGACCTTGACCGCGTTCGCAGGTCCAATATCAAGAATGCCGTCGGAACGCACAAGGATGAGCTTACCGATGACGACATTCGCTACCTTGTTGAAGAAACCAACAGCAGCGAAGAATTTGTCCGCAGCGTTATCGCCGGACTGTAATTTGCGTCACAGCGGCATTAACATTTTTAATGCCGCATAGACCGAACCCCCGTGCGGTGCGTCGGATTTCCGCTTTTCGGCTCATTCCCGCATCGCATATCCCCCCATGGTTGAAACATTATCTGCAAAAGGGAGAATATATGAAAAGAACCGATGATTTTCAGGAACGCAGAGCTCATCTTGCAAATCTGACCGATGATCAGCTTGAAGCAAGATTTTGGGAGCTTGCAAACAAGCTCGTTGACCCCCTTCTTAAAATGGGTTACGAGTACACCTCACCCGCCGTTGAACGTTCCGTTCTGCTGCGCATGGGATTTTCTTCCATCGAAGCAAAAGCCATTGTTGACGGCTGCATTGAACATAACCTCATTGCGCACGGCGCAGGCAACGTGATTTACCGCCTTGCAAAAGCGCAGAACTCCGAAATCCGCCCGGCAGGGCTCGCACTTGCCGACGGCAAGCTTTGGAATGAAGCTGAAAAACTTTTTGACGGAGGCAACAACTGATGAGCGACTATAAACTTTCCCCCGATAAACCCATTGACGTTGCCGAGATCCTCAAAGATCTTGAAAACTACCGTCCCCGCCGCAGGGGCTGGACGTGGCGCAAACCCGTTGAAAACCTGCATATGGGACCCTTTGTTTACCATGACTGCACCGAACCGCTCAAGTCGAGCGTTCCCCTGCCCCCCGCACACTATTTCGAGAACATCGACCCGCAGCCCGCGCCTGTTATCACGACAGAAATCGCATCCGGCCGCTTTGAGGATGATATTCGCAGAATGCGTATGGCAGCGCACCACGGCGCAGATCACATAATGGTTATCCGCACGGCAGGACAGAGCCACTTTGACGGACTTATCGAAGGCACACCTCAAGGCATGGGCGGCGTTCCCATTACGCGCAAGCAGGTTCGTGCACAGCGCAAGGCACTCGACATGATCGAGGATGAAGTCGGAAGACCCATCAACTACCACAGCTATGTTTCCGGCGTTGCAGGCCCCGATATTGCTGTTATGTTTGCGGAAGAAGGCGTGAACGGCGTTCACCAGGACCCGCAATACAACGTCATCTACCGCAACATCAATATGATTCGTTCGTTTGTTGATGCGTGCGAAAGCAAGAAGCTTATCGCATGGGCCGGCATGGCGCAGATTGACGGCGCACACAATGCAAACGCAACCGCACGTGAAGCATGGAAAGTCATGCCCGAGCTTATGGTTCAGCACGGTATCAATGCAATTTTCTCTGCGCGCGTCGGCATTAACAAAAAGAACATCTGCCTGTCCACCGTTCCCCCGACGGCAACCCCCGCGCCCTGCGTATACATGGATCTTCCTTATGCGGTTGCTCTCCGCGATCTGTTCCATGAATACCGTATGCGCGCTCAGATGAACACAAAATATATTGAGTCCAGTACCCGTGAAGCAACCGTCACCCACGTTCTGAACATGTTCATCTCCAAGCTCACCAGTGCGGATATCCAGAGCACGATCACGCCCGATGAGGGCCGCAACGTGCCGTGGCATATTTACAATATCGAAGCATGCGACACCGCGAAGCAGACTCTCGTCGGTCTCGACGGCCTTATGGAAATGGTCGAGCTGAAAGACAGCGGCTATCTGCGCGAAAAAGCACGCGAGCTGAAGGAAAGAGCGATCCTCTTCATGGAAGAAATGCTTGAACTCGGCGGCTATTTCAACGCCGTTGAAGAAGGCTTCTTCGTTGACAGCGGCATTTACCCCGAGCGCAACGGCGACGGCATTGCAAGAAAAATCGACGGCGGCATCGGTGCCGGAACGATTTTCAAGCGCGAAGCTGACTACATGGCTCCCGTCACCGCACACTACGGCTACAACAACGTTGAGCAGTACAATCCCGATTTTGTCGACAATCCCTCCGCACTCATCGGCGGCTGCACACTTGAATGTCCCGAAAAGATCATCTATATTGATGAATTGGACGAAACCGACAACTGCCATGTCCGTATGGAAGAAGTCAAAGATTTCGTTGCAGGCGGCAAGCAGATTCGTCCTGAAATGGAATGGCTTGCAGACGGCACTGTCATGCTCACCATGTTCTTCCCCGCACCCAAGCCCATTGCGGAAGCGGCTGCACTTGAATGTGCAAAGCGCATGAATCTTGTCGAATGCGAAGTTATCAGCCGTGAAATCATGCATTCGCAGGAAGGCACCCGCATCGAGGTCAAGGGCAAAGTTCCGTTCGCAATCGATGTTGATTCCCTTGTCATTCCCAAGGAACCCGATGTTCTGAGCGATGACGTTATCCGCGCCGATATCGAACGTCGTCCGATGAAGGTCGTTGCCGCAACCGTCGGTGAAGACGAGCATTCTGTCGGTCTTCGTGAGATCATCGACATTAAGCACGGCGGCATTGAAAAATACGGCATCGAAGTGCATTACCTCGGTACGTCCTGCCCGCCCGAAAAACTCGTTAACGCAGCAGTCGAGCTGAATGCAGATGCCATCATGGCATCCACCATCATCAGCCATGACGACATTCACTACAAGAATATCGCCAAAATCGATGCTATTGCGCGTGAAATGGGTATCCGCGATAAGATTATCTTCATCGCAGGCGGCACTCAGGTCACTCCCGAACTTGCACGCAAAGCGGGAGCGGATGAAGGCTTCGGCAGGGGCAGCCGCGGTGTCCATAATGCAACCTTCCTTGTTAAACGCAGGTGGGAAATGGAAAAAGCGGCAGCCGAAAAGGCCGACAGCGAAAACAAATAATATTACGCGGGAACACTCCTGACGTTCTCGGTATATGCTGACACAAAGGGGGACGGTCAATCAAGTTGCCATCCCCCGAAGTTTTGTTTTTGCGGTTTCTCCGCAGAAACGTGCAAATTTCAGATACTCTATGTTTATTGATATTCTTGTTGCCGAAATCGGCTCAACAACAACGCTTGTAAACGCCTTTAACGGCATTGAAACCGATACGCCGCGTTTTATCGGGCAGGGACAGGCTCCGACAAGCGTGCTTGCAGGTGATGTTCGCATCGGTCTGACCGAAGCAGTAAATGACCTTGCACAGAATCTCGGAGCACAAAATATTGAATACGGAAAAATGTTCGCAACGTCCAGCGCCGCGGGCGGATTGCGCATGTGCGTACACGGACTTGTTTATGATATGACCGTGAAGGCCGCTCAGGCGGCGGCTCTCGGTGCAGGTGCAATCATCAAACTTGCAACAGCCGGCAAACTGAGTGAATTCGACATTGACGATATTAAAGCAATCGACCCAAACCTTATCCTGCTTGCCGGCGGAACGGATTACGGCGAACGCGAAACGGCTGTTTATAACGCAAAGCTCATTGCCGCTTCCGGTTTGAAGGCCCCCGTTATTTACGGCGGAAATATTCAGAATCGCCGCATTATTGAGGATGTTTTTTCAAGAGCAGGCATCCCGGTTTATATAACAGAAAACGTCTATCCGAAACTCGACCTTTTGAACATCGAGCCCGCACGCAAAATTATTCACGCCGTGTTTGAGGAACACATCATTAAGGCTTCCGGCATGGAGCATATCCGCGATATGGTCACGGGCAACATAATCCCCACTCCCGGCGCTGTTATGGAGGCGGCACAGCTTCTATACAACGATATCGGCGACCTTGCCGTTATTGATATCGGCGGTGCAACCACGGATGTTCATTCCGTCACAAAAGGTTCCGATGAAATTGCAGTCATGCAGACAACACCCGAGCCTTTTGCAAAGCGTACCGTTGAGGGTGATCTCGGCCTTTTCGTGAATGCAAAAAACCTTGTTGATATGTTGGGCAGTGATAAACTTTCCGCCGAACTCGGCATTAATACTGCCGAAGTAATGAGCAGATATTGCCCGATTCCAAACACTCCGGAGCAATTCAAGCTTACCGAAAGGCTTTGTCTGGCAGCGGGCCTTACGGCGATTGAACGCCATGCCGGCGCACTCCGATATATTTACACTCCGCGCGGAAGGCAAACAATTGCGGAAGGCAAGGATCTTTCAACGCTCAAATATCTTGTCGGCACAGGCGGTGCATTGACAAGGCTTCCGAATCGTGAACAAATAATGCGCAAGCTTGCGGACTGCAATTCCGGCGGGATGATGCTCTATCCAAAACCCGGCAGGCTGAAGCTGCTGTACGATAATCATTATATAATGGCTTCCCTCGGAGTGCTTTCGAAGGAGTATCCCGACGCTGCGCTTAATTTGCTCAAGCAGAGCATCGATGAAAGCAACCTTTAACCTTTTTTGCTGCGGGTTAAAACTCAAACATCAAAAACGGCTGCAAAACCTGAGGTAATAATATGAATCCGAAACTGATAATAAACCTGTTCAAACTGCGTACGAACCTTGACAGACTGGTTGACCGCTGTCACGCTGTCGGCATTAAAACCGCGATTGTCACGAAAGTCTTCTGCGCCGATGAACGTATCTGCAGAATGATTTCAGAAAGCGAAGCGGATGCTTTTGCTGATTCGCGCGTGCAGAACCTTGCCGCAATTGCGGAGCTTCATTCCGATAAACCGACTCAGCTGCTTCGCATTTCAATGCAGAGCGAGGTCGAAGATGTCGTCCGCTATGCCGACATTTCAATGCAGAGCGAAAAAGAAACCATTCGACTTATCGGCGGTGCTGCAAAAAAGCTCGGCAAAGTGCATAAGATTATTCTTATGGTCGATATGGGCGACTTGCGGGAGGGCATTTTCAACACGGATGAAGCGCAGATTTTCTCCGCAGCGGAAGCAATTCTTGCCGAACCTGCACTTGAATTCCACGGAATCGGTGTTAACCTTACCTGCTACGGCGGCATCATTCCCGATGAAACAAATCTCGGCGGACTGCTTGCAATTGCAGACAAGCTGCGCAAAAGGTATTCTGTTCCCCTTCCCATCGTCTCGGGCGGTAATTCCTCAATGCTCACAATGCTGGAGGAAAATCGTATCCCCGAAGGCATTACCCAACTTCGTCTCGGCGAAAGTTTCGTCCTCGGCAATAATACCGAAAGCGGTAAGCCCGTCGAATGGCTGAATACAGATTGCTTTACTCTTGAAGCAGAGCTTGTCGAAGTTCAGCGCAAACCCAGCAAACCTATCGGAACAAGCGGTCTTAATGCATTCGGTGAACGTGTCACTTTTGAAGATCGCGGTGAAATGATTCGAGGCATTCTTGCAATCGGAAGGCAGGATGTGAACCCCGACGGACTCACCCCGCTTGACCCCGATGTTGAGATTATCGGTGCAAGCAGCGACCACTTAATCGTCAACCTCACCAACTGCAAAAAATACAAAGTCGGCGACACACTGAGGTTCATCCCCGATTACGGTGCATTGCTGAAACTGACAACGAGTAAATATGTCCACAGAGAGTATGCGGAGCAATAAGCGCTCTGCCCCTTGCTGCGAATGTGCGATATTAAATCGTGATACATAAGGTTAAAAGGCGGTGAATTATTATGGCATTCATTAAGATTAACAGTATTCTCAAAAAAAGAGGACAAAACGAGGTTCGCATTATCCCCGCAGCTGTTAACGGTGCAAGGATCAAGGTGCTTGTCGGCAGCTGTGCACATTGCGCAAAGCTTCGCGACAACGTTGTTGCCGCAATGAAGCAGGCGAATATCCCGGAAACCGAGCTTGAAACCATAAGTGATCTTGTGAAAATCACCCGAATGGGCATTATCACAACGCCCGCGCTCATCGTTGACGGCAAACTGCTTTGCTGCGGAAAAGTTCTGAGTGTTGAGGAACTGCTGCCGCTGCTGAAACAGAACAGCGAGCCGAAAGCGGAATAGTTTCATTTCGATAACATTTGGAAACAGCCGCCGACTTCCATGCCGGCGGCTGAAAATTTTGTTTCCGCATTTAGTTATTTAAGCATTTAAATTTACGCTGCCGATCGGGCATTTGCAGGCGCGTTAAGTCTGAACGGGCATTCAAATCTATTCTGTTGCCTTTTTTAAACGTGCAAGCAACTCGTCATCGTTCATCAAATGAGCATTTTCTATGAGCTCAATGCCCATCTCTTCCGCACGTCTGCGGAACGGATCCATTTCCCTTCCTGAACCCATCTTGCCAAGATAGGTTGCTGCAATGATTTTTTTTGCATATATGCTTCCAAACCTGTCTGCAACCGTGTTAAGTTTGTATAATTCATTTGAATCCACTGCGCCGTTTTTACATGAAACAAACACCGGGATCACGCCGCGCATAAGCATAACATCAATCTCATTTTCGGTGTTTATGTCACAATAATCCGTTGATTCATCATAAAAATTCCATCGGCGGACAGAAGAACCGTGATTGCTCCAAACGATTGTTACACCGCTTGCCGCATCGTTATAGTATTGGTTTCCGTCATCGTCAAGTGCGGAATTCGCAAGTAACAGCATCTTGATTTCAAGCACACTTCCCGCTTTTGCAAGGCAGCGTTTAATCTGCGCGTTTTTATAGCGAAACGCAAGCAGTCCCGAGTCAACGCGGAGTTTTTCAATGATACCGCGCCTTCCGAGTTCTTCCGCCAATCGGCATACGCGGTTGAGCTTTTCCGTACAATTAGGGATGTGCTCCTCAGCATAGCGGAACGTCAGAAAAAAGTCCAACGGATCATCATCCTGCATTTTATAATGCGACAGCAGTTCGAGTGCATTCAGATTCATGTTCCACTGTGCAGGATCTGTTCTGCATAAATCCCACATTGAATTAACATCTTCGGCAAAATCATCGGAAAGAGACATTCGGTATGTTCCGTCACCCAGCACACTGTTGCTGTAGCGCAGTTTTCCTCCGTGCAGGACAATATCATCCACTATTGAAAGCTTTGGGTTTGTGTTGTTGAATACCTTATTATTGTTATCGCAGTCCTGAACCGCTCCTGTCCGAACATTATAGTGATGCAGCTCAATATGGCGTCCTCCGTTCTTTGCATATCTTTCTGCAACGATTCCGGCAGCAACAAGCAGAAGATCCTCTCCTCCGGTGAGGTCAATAGAAAAATCTCCGGGTTCCGACTCAATGATGCCGCATAAACCCGAAACGGCATTTGTCAGGTTATTTCTGTCAACGGGCACGCAGCTTATCTCGATATCAAGGCCATGTGCCGCTGCAACCCGTTTCAAGATGCGTCCGTGTTCGCTCATATCACTGCTGCCGCCCGCAAGAATAACCTTATTCGGGCGCATCGACAGACAGCTTATTATATTTTCTACCGGGGTTCTGTCAAAAAATTCAATAACGGTCATTCCGAATACTTTGTCCTCCGTGAATTGCTTATATGGGTGTAAGCATTTATACACTTCATCAAGAAATTATGCCGCGCAGCCCTTCCGCGCGGAAACCTTTCTTCGGATACTGCAAATCATGCCCACAGTGTTTTGCGAAAAAGTTCAATTCCGTATCCCCTTTTCGCAAAACTAACTCAAACCCGAATTATCCTTAGTATGACCGATTCAGCCTTAAAACTCACCGTGCGGCATACTTAATCGGTGTCGCTTCGTTCCCGCTTTCTGATGATAATGCGAATCGGGGTTGCCTTGATTTCAAATGATTTGCGAATGTAGTTTTCAAGATAGCGCCTGTATGAAAAATGCATGAGCTCCGGTTCATTCACAAAAATAATAAATGTCGGCGGCTTGATGCCGGCTTGGGTGGAATAATACACACGCAGACGTCTTCCTGCATTCACGGGCGGTTCATTCATTGTGACTGCTTCGCTGATTATGTCGTTCAGCTTGCCCGTTGATATGCGAGTGCAGTTCTGCTCATATGCAAACTCCGCAAGCTCCATAACCTTGTTGACGCGCTGTCCCGTTTTTGCAGATATGAACAACATCGGAACATAGCTCATGAACGCAAGATCAACAAGCATTTTCTTCTTGAATTTCTCGGCTGTATAGGTATCTTTTTCGATAAGATCCCACTTGTTGACAATGAGTACGGAAGCCTTTCCTTCCTCGTGTACATAGCCGGCAATGCGCACGTCCTGTTCGCTCAGTCCGCGTTCCGCATCAACAACAATGAGCGCAATATCACAGCGGCGAATGGCTGCAAGCGAGCGGATAACACTGTAACGCTCAACGGTTTCATCTTCAACAGAACGCTTGCGGCGTATGCCCGCAGTGTCTATCAAAGTGTACTCTTTATCGTTCCATGTAAATGGTGAATCGATTGCATCCCGCGTTGTGCCCGGAACGTTGCTGACGATCGTCCTTTCGTGTCCGAGAAGTGCATTTACAAGGCTGGATTTACCAACGTTCGGCCTGCCCACAATCGCAATGCTCGTGTTATCGTTTTCGCTTTCCTCTTCAATCTGCGGAAAGTACGAAACAATTTCGTCAAGCATATCGCCGAGACCCAATCCCTGTTCGGCGGAAATTGTTATCGGACTGCCTATGCCGAGAGTATAGAAGTCATAAACGGCATCTTCATATTTCGGATGATCAATTTTGTTTACGACCGTCACGATCGGTTTTTTGCTGCGGCGGAGCATATCCGCAACATCCTCATCCGCTGCTGTAAGCCCCGATTTGCCGTCAAGAAGGAAAACTATAACCTGCGCCGTTTCAATTGCAAGCTCTGCCTGCCGACGCATTTGTTTTGCAATTATGTCCTCGCTTTCCGGCTCAATGCCGCCGGTATCAATAAGCGTGAACCTGTAATTCAGCCACTCCGCATCCGCGTAAATGCGGTCACGTGTCACGCCCGGAGTATCCTCAACTATCGCTATGCGTTTCCCCGCTATTTTGTTAAAAAGTGTGGATTTGCCGACATTCGGCCTTCCCACTATTGCCACCAAGGGTTTCATTATTTATGCGTTCCTTTCAATCAGGTTAATTATATCGTCAATAAAATCATAACCGTCGTCCGCGCTGACGCGCCAAATCGGTTTTTGGAGGGCAGCCGCAAGTTCATCAGTGCACATTCCGTCAAGAAAAACAACGTCATTCTCTCTCAGCATCGTGTGCGGTATCAGCAAAGCTTCTCCGTTCAAACAGTCTTTGCATTGCTTAATTATATCTCCCGCCGTAACCAATCCCGTGACCGTGACGGTGTTGCCGAAAAAATCGTTAACAACGGGGTGCACATTGATTTTTATATTGTATGGCAGAAGTTTTTTGAAAAGCCTGCTCATGTGCGGCGCGATGGAGACCCCGCTCACGGAATCAAACTCACGCATTCGGGGCGCAGTCGGTAAATCTTCCAGTGCATTCATAAAGTCGTGTTCAAACCGTCTGAACAGTCCGACGCCGTTTTCTATCTGTTCAAAATCACCGCATTCCTCAAACGTCGGAAGCTCCTGACCGGCCGCAAGGTACATCTCGTCCGATGCATATACAAAGTCCGAAAGCCCATGATTCTTTTTAAACTCATCGATAAGTTTGATGGCAGCGGATGCACTTTCCGCAGTTGTCGGCTGAATCTCTGCAAGTCCCTGCCTATGTGCAGTGAGTCCAACAGGAACCACAGCCACGGAACGGCATTCCGGGCGGAGGGCAAAAAGGTCATTCAATGTTTGCTTCAGCACATCCCCGTCATTGTAGCCGGGACAAAGCACAATCTGACAGTTGAATGCAAGTCCTTCTTCGTGCAGACGCGTAAGCCGTGAAAGAATGTTTTCGGAATTTGGGCTCCGCATCATGCGTTTACGCACTGCGCCGTCCGTTGCATGAACGGAAACATAGAGCGGTGAAACGCGGCGGGCAATCATACGTTCAAACTCTCTGTCGCTGACATTTGTAAGCGTGACATAATTGCCCATTATCAGCGACAGTCGCCAGTCATCGTCCTTGAAATACAGCGTTTTTCTGTTGCCGCGCGGCATCTGATCAATAAAGCAGAATATGCAATGGTTTGCACACTGCCGTACCGGACTCATGAGACTTGTTTCAAAGTTCAGTCCGAGCGGCTCATATTCTTCCTTAGTGAGCGAAATTTTGAATTCTTTCTGCTGTTTGCCGCATTGAGCGCCGTCCGCACAGAGCGTTAATTCAATGCTTTCTTCGGCAGTGAGGCGTTCATAATCGATAATATCAACAACCGGCAAATCATTTATGCAGGTGAGGTACACGCCGGCGCAGACACCCGCACAAGCCGCAGGAGAGCCCGGGTCAACTCCGATTATCTTATGTTTCATAGAAAGCATCCTCCCTGCCGACTCAATATCAATGCGCAGCCGCGCATTTGCGCTCAAAAAACCTCCGGATAACCCGTTTTGCAGAAAAAATACCCCTTATCGGAAGAATTCCGCAGGCATTTTTTCCTCAAAAGCCTTATCCAAAGTTTCATTTGAATTATACCATATAAAGCAGCATTTAGCAAATATCGCAGCCGAATACCCCCGGAGCATATCATAATGCGCAGCCGCAGCGATATAAGTCTGTTTAATCTGCACTCGCGATCATATCGCTACACCTCGTATCTGAAATCTATCGGCTTATAGACTTCGTATGTGTAATAATCTTGTTTTTCCTGAGAAAGAACTTTTCCGTTGCTTTCGATCAGTGTGTATTTCTTTGCTGCACCGTTATCATCGAGCTCAAAGCGGTATCTTACCACATTATTGATTTTGTAGCCATCAAACCTACCGAAGCTCGCAACTCCACCGAACCCTTCTTCGAGCCTTCGCATAACAACATCAACATGATGACTGTCAATGTATTCGTACTCTTCGGAAGTAAAACTCGGCTCCCAAAAGATATTCACAGTTTTAATTGTAACGTTATAAAGATGAAAATACTTTTTTAAATAACCATTTTCACAAATCGCAATCGAACCCGAATTGCTATTAGCACAATCCATTTGATAACGCAAGCCAATCTCAATACCGTTTTCTCGCTTTATAAATTCATATTCCCGAGGAATAAGCACACCGTTTTTTGCTTCGTCCAAAAACGACGGAAATGCTTTTTGGTAATCGGATACATCGAATTTCGATGTAATATCCTCTATTCTGTCTGCCCATTCATCGTACTCTTCGGCTGTAATTAATTTACCGTTTTTATCAAACCCGTATCTGTATGTTGGAATCTTTGTTCTCGGCTTTGTTTTTAGCAGACGGCCTCTCGTCACGTTGCCGATAACCGTATCAAGAACACGACTGGGACAAAAATAGCCGCGCGGCAAGTAAACACTTCCCGATCCATATTTTACTGCTGTCACATTTTCCTTTACAGACTTAAAAGTTTCCCATCGATTCGGGTAGTTTTCGATAATCATGGAAATCAGTCTCTCGCGCCATTCGGTTATTTTGTTGTCACTTAACATAAGTTTTCTCCTTTCACAGTCCATTTAAATGTTTCATTCATCATTTTCAGCTTCGCCGAACCGAACGCTGCTGCATGCCACCCGCAGTTTGTCGCCGGACGAAAACTCAATCAAAACTTCTATATAGTCGTCTTTAGATTTTAGTTTGCAAAATTTATATTCAGGTTTCATATTTTCAAACAGCCTTTGCACAAGATGCGATTTCTTTCCGTTTAATATGCTCAACGAAAAAACATACGGCGATGCACCCCAATACTCGCAGTTGGACATCTCCGTTCCGATCACGTCAACGCAGGTAATGCGGATTCTCTTGAGTTCAGCGTGTTCAAATGATTCGCTGCTGTCAAAGTCGGGTGGTACGACAAACGGCCACTCCGGTTTGACCACTGTTTCAAGTCGATTATGTACACGATCAAAAACAAAACTTTCGAAGCAGGCATCGTGCAGACTGATATTGTTCACTTCATGGATATTTTCGTTGTTTATTACCATAGTACTCCTCAAAAATACAAAAACACACAGCTCGGGCACACATCAACACGCACGACTCGTATCCGGCGCTTGTCAGTCCGCAGCTTGTTTATTGATTGACCGAGGCCGTTTCTTCTTACTGCCCGTGAGTTTAAGTATATTTTATAGCACAGCTGCCGCTGCTGTCAATGAGTTTTGCAGCATTTTTCGCAAGCGTAGTGTCCCGGGCATCAAATCATACAGTCCCAGTTCTTTCATCAACGTGCATATCCCGCATTTTCTGCAGCATCCTCGCAGTTAGTGTATGCTAACTCGGTTGCTTTAAAAAAAGCATTGTCGCAGAGTTCCTTTTTCAAAGCAAACGCTGATTTCAGGATGCCTTCCGACAAGCATAGCTACTCGGCTCTTTAAGTATACAAAGCACGGCTTGTCCGGTTCAACCTTAAAGCTGTTCTTTGTGTACTCTGGCACGCATTTTATAACATATATAGCTTCGACTTGTCAAGAGCGATTGAGCCTGCTTTCAAGATTTCACCCCTGCCGAGCACCTTCTCGGGCACATGTTCGA
>OKVH01000425.1_pt1 | contig 24101 bp, 24 predicted proteins | sample 1604791 | NCBI WGS metagenome assembly OKVH01 (sample SAMN01760919, study PRJEB22395) | human gut metagenome | reverse complement strand
ATATATGCATAAAGTAATAATACGATTTGCATAAATGACGGAAAACTGCATAAAGCATGGGACAATATGGGATTTTTGCCCCACAAATGGGAAAATATGAAAAGTAGAAAAACAGAAACAATTTTTTGCGGGAAAATGGGTGCTTTTTCCCGTGTAAGCAGGGAGGTGAGCGAAAAGTCAATTCTTTTTAGAAACATATCTCAGAAAAGCAATTTAAATTGTTATAAATCGAAATGCCGAAGACAACCGGACGGCAGAAGCGGCAGCGCCGAGTGTCCGTGAGAGTCAAATGATGTCAAAAAGGCACCCGGCATAACCAGGCGCCTTAAATTGTTACTCTCTGGCAATATCCTCAAACTTGGTGAACTGCCCCAACCAGGCCAGTTCCACAGTGCCGGTGGGGCCGTGGCGATGCTTGGCAATGATCACCTGGGAGGTATTATCCAGTGTTTCATCATAGACCTGAGGACGGTAGAGAAGCAATACCATATCAGCATCCTGTTCGATGGATCCGCTTTCACGCAGGTCGGCAATGATGGGCTTATGATCTGTACGCTGTTCCGGGCCTCGGTTCAACTGCGACAGCAGCAGAATGGGCACATCCAGCTCTCTGGCCAAAAGCTTCATGGCACGGGTCATGTCCGCTACTTCCTGCTGGCGGTTGTCACTCTTGCGGGCAGAAGAGCCCGTCCCGGACATGAGCTGCATATAATCGATAATGATCATATCCAGTCCGGATTGTGCTTTCAGCCGTCTGCATTTGGAGCGGATGGAAGCTACGGTAGCCCCGCCGGAATCATCGATATACAGCTTACCGGCCTGAAGCTTATCCGTAACGGAAAGAATGGCTTCCATCTCTTCATCAGAGAGAGTACCTTCTTTAATCTTCTGGGATTCCACTCGGGCTTCCGTACAGAGCATACGCATGACCAATTGCTCTTTGCTCATTTCCAGACTGAAATATACCACACTTCGTCCACCGTGGACGGCGGCATATTGGCCGATATTCATGGCAAAGGAGCTTTTGCCCATGGCCGGTCGGGCAGCAATAATGATCAGATCGGATTTTTGCAGACCATTGGTCACCCGATCCAGCTCCCGGAAACCTGTGGGCACTCCGGTAATCTGGCCGTGACGAGCCAGCAGATCTCCAATCTGTGCAATGGCGTCAGGGACGATTTGGCTCAGGGGCGCCAGAGAATCCTCCACCTTGCGCATGGAAATATCATAGATCCGTTTTTCTGCCTGGTTGAGAGAATCTTCTATATCCTTCCCTTCGTCCATACCGTCGTGGATCATCTCATTGCCTGCCCGGATAAGGCTTCGCTGCACACTGCGCTCTTCTACAATGCGGGCATAATACCCCACATTGGCAGCAGAGGGCACAAACTCCATGAGTTCCGTCAGGTATACGGCTCCGCCCACGGCTTCCAGCTGCCCATGACGCTGAAGGTCGTCCATAAGGGTTACAGCGTCTACTGCATCGCCTGCAAGGCGTACCCGCGCCATGCTTTCAAAGATACGCTGGTGGGCGCCGCTGTAAAAATCTTCGGCCCGCAGCTGTTCCAACATCTGTTCCAGGGCATTGCTCTCCAGGAGCATGGAGCCCAATACCGAGCGTTCGGCATCCAGACTGTTGGGTTGAATAAGGTTCTGTTTCTCTTCCATGTGCTGTCCTTCCCAGGAGGAGGGGGCTTATGCTTCTTTGACCATTACCTTCAAATTGGCCTTGACGTCTTCAAAGAGGGAAATTCTGGCTACATATTCACCGGTAGAGCGGATCTGATCCATAGCAATCTTTTTCTTGTCGATCTCCATACCGTGCTGCTCCTTCAGAGCGGCGGCTACTTCCTTACCGGTAACGGAACCAAACATTTTTCCGTTTTCACCCATCTTTACGGGGATGGTCACGGTAAGTTTTTCGATAGCTTTGGCATCCTCCCGGGCCTTATTGCCGGCGGTAAAGCGGCGGTGCTGGGCGGCGCTTTTTTGAATGTTCATAGCGTTGAGTGCCGCTTTATCTGCCGGGGAAGCCAGCTTTCGGGGCAGCAGAAAGTTTCTGGCATAGCCATCGGATACGTTGACGATTTCCCCCTTTTTTCCTGTTCCCTTTACATCTTGTTCCAATACTACCTGCATGTTAGGTACCTCCTTATGCTGTGAATATAAAATGTGTTTTTCAGGATAGCTTCTCTTCGTTGTCTCTGTGAAGCTGCTCGGTAATGCTTTCACGAAGCTTTTCAACCGCTTCTTCCATGGAAACCCCGGTGAGCTGGGCGCCCGCCATGGTCAGGTGGCCGCCGCCTCCCAACCGTTCCAGTATCAGCTGTACGTTGATACCGCCCAGACTTCTGCCGGAAATACTGATCTCTTCATCTCCCCGGCCCAGAACAAAGGACGCTTTAACCCCTCGGATGGTCAGCAGTTCATCCGCTGCCTGCGCGGCGGTAAGCTTATTAAAGGAGCCATCCTCCGGGCAGCAGGAGACGGCTATACCGTTCTCATCAATATTGGCATGTTCCACCACCTTACTGACAGCTACAAAGCGGTCAAAATCATTCTGAAAGATGGAACTTACGGCGGAAAGATCCGCTCCATTGCGCCGCAGGAAGCCCGCAGCCTCAAAGGTACGGCTGCCTACGTTAAAGGCAAACTGCTTGGTATCCAGACTGATGCCTGCCAGCAGGGTACTGCACACAAAAGCGTTGGGCCGCACACCCTCTGCAAAATACTGTAACACCTCCGTGACCATTTCACAAGTAGAGGAGGAGCGGCTCTCCAGGTAGTGGAGAGTAGGGTTTTCAATATAGTCGGCACTGCGTCGATGGTGGTCAATGAGAACCAGATGCTCAGCCAGATGGAGCAGATCCGGAGCTTCCACCGTGCTGGGGCGTTGGGTATCTACCACCACCAGAACGGAGTTGTCACGGAACAGATCCTTAGCCTGTTGGCGGGTAAGGATGAGTTTGTTATACAGTCCCGTGCGGCGCATTTCATTCAGATATTCCTCAATAGAAGGATTCCCTTCTTCCAGCACGATAAAAGCGCGGGAACCTGTATGCTCAGCACAGGTAGCCACACCCAAAGCAGCTCCCAGGCAATCCATATCCGGATTGCGGTGTCCCATGATGAACACATCCCCGTTGTTTTCAAAAAGCTGCCGCAGAGCTTTAGCAAACAAGCGCATTTTGACTCTGGACTGCCGAGCATCCTGCTGCTTTCGGCCGCCATAAAAGCGGTAATCGGCACCGTCCCGAACTACAGCCTGGTCGCCGCCCCGGCCCAAAGCCAACTCCATGGCCAACCGGGCGCTTTCTTCGCTTTGCGCCACTCGCTGAGCCATGCCCACGGCAATAGAAAGGGAAACGGTGGAACCGGTACCCGTTTCAATGCGGCGAGCCTGCTCGATAAGCCGGAACCCATCGCTTTCCAGCTTTTTAAGCGCCTGCGCTTCCAGAAAACATAGAAAGCGCCCGTTTTCGTACCGGCAATAGACACCCCCGGCGTTGCGGATAGTATCGGAGATAAGCCGTTCCACCTCGGCCAGTACAGCCGTACCGTGGAACTGACGGTCCCCGGCCATGTCTTCATAATTGTCTACATATACCAGCATCACGCAGGGAAGCTGCTCAGTATACAGCCGCTGGTAGTGGGCGGCTTCCGTTCTGTCCAGCCAGAATTGCAGCAGCAGTCTGCGCCGGGCATGGGGGCGATTCACCGCCATGGTCATGACCTGATAGCTGCTTCCCTGCCACACGATCTGCTGTACAGCAGGTTGAGCGGGATTGAAAGCAGGCAAAGCTTCTTTAAGCGTATCGGAGGGGTACAGATGGGCCATGGCTTCGTTTCGCCAGACAATGCGGCCGCTCATATCACTGAGCAGCAGGGGGATGGCAATATGGCTGATAAGCTGGGCGGCGGCAGTGCCGTTATCGGCAAAGACCTGATCCATCAGCTTCTGCTGCTTGTGGGCCACGCCGCTGAGCAGCAGAAGGAGTCCACCCATAAGCACCAGAGAGATGCCCAGTGCAATGCAGCCCAGGATTCGGTCATGATACAAAGCCGCACCGGAGGCAAGCAACAGCACAATACCGGTAAACAGCAGGGCAGAACGGTAATTCTTCACGGCTTCTCCTTTCGTATGCGGCCAGGACCGAAGGATGAGAACATTCCCAGCAGAAAGAGCACAAAGCCCCCCAGCACCAACAGGGCCGCTGTCAGCAAAATGGTGATCCGGCGGGCAGATTTCGGGCCCCGCCTGAGCAGGAAAATACGATAGATAAACTGCGCTCCCAAAAGCATCATGGGCAGCATCAGCATTTCATATAAAAGGTTGGTGGCGGCAGAAAAGGAGGTAATGCCAGCATATTCCAACAGCAGCAATACAAGCACCGCGGAGAAGAGCACTGGTCCATACAGCCGCGGCAGGCTCCAGTTACCAAAGGGAGCCATGGGGCAAAGGGGCATATCTTTATGCCTACGGTTCATGTGATGAAGAAAACGCACATTCACTAGGGCATAAAGAGCACCCAGTGAATACAGGAAAGACAGAAAGATATCCGGCAGCATTTTCTGCGCCAGTTCCACATTTTCCTTAAGGGCAGCATTCTCTGCAAATGGAGCAGAGATCTGGGCAAAATAGCTGTTTATTTCGGCATACGCGTCTCCGTACCGTTGAAGAGAAGGGACGCAGAATACAAGAAACAGGCCGAATGTCAGTACCACGGAAAGATACAGTACAGAGCGGGTGTTGCCCATGGACTGCCGCTGGAGCACATACAGCAAAATCCCCGCCGGGGCGATAAAACCCAGATTCAGCAGGGAGGGAAGTGCACCGTTTCCTGTAATCAGACCGAACACATAGGTCCATACTGTCAGCAGCAGCAGGGTCACAAATCCCTGGCGGCTCTTAAAGGCGGCTGCTGCCCATAAAGCAGGCACGCTGAGCATAGTCAGGGCAAAAAAAGGATAGTAATAGGAGAGGGCAGCTCCTACTCCGCTCAGTATGACGAGAAACAGACTGCCGGATTTTTTTTGAGAATTATTACAAACTTCCATGCTATTATTCTACCGCCTTTTGGAACCGGAAGCAACAGAAATTTGATACCGGGTGCCGTAGACGTGAAACAATGTTGCTATGCTTTGCAATGCACATGCCCTTTTTGGTACAGGGTATTCCGGCCATGGACATATAGAAAGATCTGGAGTATACTGTTTCATACGTCAAGCAAGGTGGAAGAAAGTATGGGATCCAAAGTATATTATACGGATATGCGGGCCAGACCCGGCAGGAGTCTGCTGGATAAACTACGCTCCCTTATGAAAGCAGCGGGGATGGAAGAGATAGACTTTCAGGATAAATTTGTGGCTATCAAGCTTCATTTTGGGGAGCCGGGGAATCTTTCCTTTTTGCGGCCGAATTTTGCACGGGCAGTGGCCGACGAGGTAAAACGGCTGGGAGGAAAGCCGTTTTTAACGGACTGCAACACACTGTATGTGGGCCGGCGTAAAAATGCATTGGAACATATGGAAACAGCAGCAGAGAACGGCTTTAACCTGTATACCTGCGGCTGCCCGGTGATCATTGCAGACGGACTCAAAGGCACGGATGAGGCGGTGGTGCCTCTTACAGGGACAGACTATGTGAAAAACGCCCGCATCGGACGAGCCGTTATGGATGCGGACATTGTTATCTCTCTGAACCATTTTAAGGGACATGAAGCTACGGGCTTTGGTGGAGCGGTAAAGAATCTGGGCATGGGCTGCGGTTCCCGGGCAGGAAAGATGGAGCAGCATTGCGACGGCAAGCCGGTGGTAGATCCGGAGCTTTGCCGCAGTTGTCATACCTGCGCACGCTGGTGTGCCCAAAATGCCATTTCCTTCGAGACAGGAAAAGCCCACATTGATACTGACAAGTGCGTAGGATGCGGCCGCTGCATGGGCGAGTGTGCTTTTGATGCTATTCATAACCCCAACTGGTCCGGCAACACGCTGCTTTGCAGGCGTATGGCTGAGTATGCCTTGGCGGTAGTACAGGGCAGACCCTGTTTTCATATCAGCATAGCCGCTCAGATCTCTCCAAACTGTGATTGCCACGGGGAAAATGACCTGCCGATTATTCCCGATGTAGGTATGTTTGCCAGCTTTGATCCGGTGGCTCTGGATACAGCCTGTGCAGATATGTGCAATCGTATGCCGCCCATTCCCGGCAGTCAGCTTTCTCAACGGCTGGAGGAAAAGGAACATCATTTCTGCCACGATCATTTTGATGATTCCGGGGAAGGCACCCATTGGAGGGATACCATGGAGCACGGGGCAAAGATAGGTCTTGGATCCATGGAATATGAGCTTATACAGATTCATTGAATCAGGAGAGGAATTTGGTTAAATGAAAAAACGTATTGTTGCTTTGCTGCTGGCTCTGTTTTTTGCCTTGGGACTGGCGGCAGGATGCACAAGTGAGGAGGCCCGGCAGGCACTGGAACTGGCACAAAGCCTGGAGGAAGCCCTGCAGGAGCAGAGTGGACCGGTTACGCAGGCGGAAGCACAGCCTGCTTCACTTCAGAATGAACCGGGGAAAGCGGAGAAACCGGTTGATACGGAAGCCCCTGTACAGTATGGAGAGAGTTACGATACTAAAGAAGAGGTAGCTCTGTACCTGCATCTGTATGGCGAACTTCCGCCAAACTATATGACCAAAAAGGAAGCTCAGGAACTGGGCTGGGAGGGTGGAAGTCTGGAAAGGTTTGCACCGGGGAAGTGCATCGGCGGCAGCACTTTTGGTAATTATGAGGGGCGATTGCCCAAAGAGAACGGACGCACCTATAAGGAATGTGATATTGGAACTCTGGGAAAGAGCAGCCGGGGAGCCAAGCGTATTGTGTATTCAAACGATGGGTTGATCTATTATACAGACGATCATTACGAGACCTTTACGTTGCTATACGGGGAGGAATAAGTCTATGCTGTTGCTGATAGATCCAAACGCTTTTGTAAACAGCAGGGAGGCGTGTCGATACTTAGGGCAGGAACTTGGGTTTCCCGCTTATTATGGGGAGAATCTGGACGCCCTGTATGATTGCCTGACGGAGCTGCAGAACCCGGTAACACTGTTGCTGCCTCCTCATGCGGCCACGGAGACAGCGGAGAGGCTGGAGGCGGTATTGCATGATGCCGCCGAAGCCAACCCCCGGTTGACCATCCTTGCCTATTAAATGGAGAAAGCGGCCTGCCGCATGGTATCTGGTCAATGGACTGACCCTGAGCAGAGGGATACTGGGATTGATTTTGATGCTCCTGCATCCAGGTACTATTCCTTTCAATGTCGTTTATGTGTTGGCGGGAGTTACGGATATGCTGGATGGTTCCTTGGCTCGAAGATCAGGCGCCGCTACAGAGCCCGGAGCCAGACTGGACAGTTTGTGCGACATGATATTTCTGCTTTGCGCCGGTGGAAAGTTGCTGCCGCTCTTTTCCATGACGATGGGATTATGGGCGGTAACCGGGGTGACTGCCCTTTGGCAGGTGGGGAACTTAGTCTATGCTAAACGTCAATTGGGACAAGCAAAAAGCCTGCATACGACTTTGAACAGATTGACAGGGCTGCTGCTGTTTATGCTTCCACTGATTTGGGTGTATGGCTGCTTTGAACCGGCCGCTGGGGTTGCAGCCGGCCTGGCTTTACTCTCAGCCGGTGAGGAAAGCCTGCAATTGAAGAAAATCGCCCATAGTAAGGCTTGAAAGCTGATCCGGAGATGTTTGTCTCCGGATTTTTGTTTATACTTATTGGAAAAGTATAATTCGAACTGGAGTGTTTAGGGTTTGCTCTAAGATGGTGCAGCAAAGCAGTGAAACTGGTCTGTCAGAGCAGGGACGTACAGTATTTTCGCTGGAACTGTTAGGCGACTGATGTATGGATCAACTTATCTGCCAAATGAAAGACCGTTGGCGCATACCAACGGCCTTTTTCCACATATGAGATTTGCGGCTCCTTATGCTTCCAGAAGCTTTTCCAGAGAGGCGATCTTCACGCACAGGCAGAATACAGAGATAGCCTGCTCCAACTCTTCCAGCGGCGGCAGAGACGGAGCGATACGGATGTGATTGTCATGGGGATCCTGGCCATAGGGGAAAGCGGCGCCTGCGCTGGTCATGACCACACCGGCCTCTTTCATCAGGTTGAAAATACGTTTGGCAGTGCCGTCCATGCCGTAAAAGCTGACGAAATACCCGCCCTTGGGTTCCGTCCAGCGGCAGATCTCCAGAGGACCAACTTCCCGGCGAAGCGTCTCCACGACCAGCCGGAACTTGGGCCCCAAAATGGCCGCATGCTTTTTCATAAGTTCCAGAGTATGGGCTTTGTTTTGGAGATACCGGGCATGACGCAGTTGATTGACCTTATTGTAGCTGATGATCTCCGCACCCAGCAGGTTTTTAAGGTAAGTCATGTTGGCTACGCTGCACACCATACAGCTGACGCCGGAACCGGGGAAGGTGATCTTGCTGGTGGAAGCAAACTCGAAGAAACGATCCTCGCTGCCGGCTTCCCGGGCAATATCCAGAATATTGGGGAAGGGTACATATTCGCCTTCAAATTCATGGACACAGTAGGCGTTATCCCACATGACCACAAAATCAGGGGCGGCGGGCTGCATCTTTACCAGGCGATCGATCACTTTTTGAGAGTAGATGATCCCGTCCGGGTTGGAGTATTTGGGCACGCACCACATACCCTTTACCGTGGGATCAGCAATGGCTTTTTCTACAGCATCCATGTCCGGGCCTTCTTCCGTCATGGGAATATACTCCATGGCGATGCCCAGGCTTTCACAGACCTTGAAATGCCGGTCATAGCCGGGAGCGGGGCAGAGGAACCTGACCTGATCCTCCTTGGCCCAGGCACGGGGAGAATGAAGCAGACCGTTGATACAGGCCTTGCTCAGCAGATCATACATCAGCTGCAGAGAAGCGCATCCGCCGTCAAAAACGTTTTCTTCTTTGACACCCAGCACATCGGCAAAATAGGCCCGGCAGGCGTGGGTGCCCATAAGTTCACCGTAATTGCGCACATCCAGCTTTCCATCCATGCAGTCTTCAGCCGTATTGAGAACGGTGAGAATATCACTGACCATGTCCAGCTGCGCTTTGCTGGGCTTTCCGCGGGACATATCCAGTTTAAGGCCCATGGCCTTGACTTTTTCATACTCTTCCTTCAGCTGGGCAAGAAGGGTACTCTGTTCGCTTCTTTCCATCTGGGCGTAGGGTTTCATAAGAAGATCCTTTCTTTTATTCGCCAGCAGCGATATTTTATTCAAGGGTGGTGCCGGCGGTACCATTCAAGGCTTCCACGGCTTTTTCCAAAGAGGTAATGATGCATTTACGACCGGGTTTGCTTTCGGCAAACTTAACGGCTGCTTCCATTTTAGGCAGCATAGAGCCGGGAGCAAAGTGCCCCTGTGCCATGTATTCCCTGGCCTGAGCAGGGGAGAGGCGGCTGAGCAGCTGCTGATCTGGCTTGTTGAAATTTATGGCTACCTGCTCCACCGCGGTGAGAATCACCAGTGCATCCGCGTCCAGATCCTCTGCCAGCCGTTCGCTGGCCAGATCCTTATCGATGACGGCGGCTGTACCGGTCAGTTCTCCTTTTTCATTTTCGGTAACGGGGATACCGCCGCCTCCAACGGTGACCACAATAAAGCCTGCTTGCTGCAATGCCTTAACGGCATCCAGCTCCACAATGCGCACGGGCATAGGGGAGGCCACTACCCGCCGCCAGCCACGGCCGGCGTCTTCTTTCATCACATAATTCTTTTCTGCGGAAAGTTTTTCAGCTTCTGCTTCCGTATAGAAAGGCCCGATAGGTTTGCTGGGATTTTTGAACTTGGGGTCGTTCTGATCCACCACCACCTGGGTGACCAGCGTGACTGCTTCTTTTTGAATGCTGCGCTCCCGCAGAACCTTGCTCAGCCCCTGCTGGATATGATAACCGATGTAGCCCTGGCTCATGGCGCCGCATACATCAAAGGGCAGAGAAGGGGTCACAGCGGCAGCGGCTTCGTTCTGAAGCACGATGCGCCCAACCTGAGGGCCGTTGCCGTGGGCAATAACTACCTGATAGCCCGCTGCAATAATATCGGCAATGTAGACGGAGGTCTTTTCGACTACTTTGAGCTGTTCTTCAGCGGTAGCGGGACGGCCTGCTTCCTGCAGGGCGTTGCCGCCCAGAGCGATGACGATCTTTTTCATAGATCCAACCTTTCTGCTGCATGAAATATGCAAGATTTCCTTCATAGTATAGCCCTGCCCCATGGATAATGTCAATTGCTGTAAGCAGAAAAAACATATATTTGCCAAAGAGCGGCGGAAAGTGTTCTAATATTGTCAGGAAGCAGTAAACAGCAGCATATTATGGCTATTCAAAAGATTGGGCAATCATTTCCTGAAGAACTTGATACTGCGCAAAAATGTCGGCTTCGTGTTCCTTCAGGTCGGTATCGAGCTTCGCATAATCAACGCAGAACTGATAACCGGATCTGCCCCAATACAGTATGTTTCTGCTGGCGTTATACAAGTGTAACGGCTCAGATGTGGCTTCTTCTTTTCAATAAATACCTGTGGCTGCACAAGCAGAAAATCAAATCCCATCATTCTTCCGCCAGATCGACAATCAACTTGGCGTCGCTGACCGCCAATGCAAGCTGAAGCTTGTTTTCCAGCCCGGTTTTTTGCAGCATGTTTGCCACATGGAATTTGACCGTCGACATCTCGCAGCCCATCTCCGCCGCGATGCGCGTGTAAGACAAGCCCCGCATCAGATGCCGCAGAACTTTCAATTCCGTCTTTGTAAATTCCGTGCTTTTTGCCATGCCGATCTCAACCGTCGGAGGCGCGTCCGGAAAGATATGTTCACCTGCCATCGTTTGCCGGACAACATCCATCAAACGTTTCTGCGTAGAGTCCTTATACCACAGGCTGTCGGCCCCGGCCCTCTTTGCCTCGTCCAGAACGGCGCCGTCGATCAGCGAGGTCACAACAATGATTTTGCTCTTCGGCTGTATGGCTTTGATCTGGCGAACGGCAGTCAGGCCGTTCTCGCGGTTCTCCGTTTGCACATCCATCAAAATCAGATCGACGGAGCTTGTCCGGCACACATCAACCGCCTGCTTTGCACCGGGGATGGATGCCGTGATCCGGTATCCGTCCTCGGCACGGAAATAGCTTTCCAGCAAACTGCGGATCATGGTCTGGTCTTCAACGATCATCACTCTCATGTGCTGCTCCTTCCTGTTCCGGCAGACTGATTATCAGCTTAAAGCGAGGGCTGCTCCAAACCTCCATTTTGCCGCCTGCTTCTTCTATACGTTGACGCAGCATGGAAAGGCCTCCGCCCTCGGTGATCTTTTCCTTTGGTGTCGCACCGTTGTTGGTCAGGGAAACCTCCATGCAGTCCGGCTTCCGCCAAAAGCATACATACAATTCTGTGCCATCTGCGTGACGGACACAGTTCGCCGCACATTCGCAGATCGCCAGTGCGCTCAGTGCGCGCATCCACTGCCTTTGCGGCTCATTCCCTGTCAGCAGAACTCTGACGCCCAATTCTTCTGCTCGTTTTTTCGCTGCCTCCAGCGGTTCGGATTGCGCCGTTATCTGGCTGGAGCGATAAAGCACAGAAATGGACTGTTCCCACAGCGCTGCGTTTGCACGAATTTCCTTCAGGTCCGTGTGCTGGAGCAGCACACGGCGCGCCGCGAGAATACTGTGCCCAATGTCATCGTGCACACGCAGCTTCATCGTCAGCGTCTCTTCCTCCCGGATGATCTCCGGCATCTGCACAAGCAGCAGCCGAAGCCGCTCATTTGCCTCCGCCAGCTTCGCGTTTTCCGCTTTCAGCTGCTTCTGCTTCCGGATCAGCTCCGTAACGTCTGCGGCAGTGATCTGCGTATAGCGGACGCCCGCTTTTGTTGTGATCTGCTCCTGCGCAAAGCGCAGCGCCTTCCCGTCCGGAAAGCGGTAGATCCGAAGGTGCAGATCCAAACAGCACACGCTTGCGGGCGGAGAGCGCAGGGCGCTCTGCATCTCTGCAAGGGACTGTATGCCGCCTTTTCGCAGCCAGTTTGCAATGGCAAGCATCCGGCGGTTGATGAGCCGCACCACGCCGTTTTTATTGAAGAAGCAGGCCGCGATGGGCAGACTGTCGAAGCTTTCCTTAATCCTGTCCATACGCCTTTACCCTCTCGATCTTTCCAGCTTCCGCGTCACATATTGCAGTCCGTCCTCATCCTGCTCCCATTCCAGATCTGGAAACCGCGCACGCAGCCCGCAGAGCGACTCCGCCGCTGAAACGCAGAGAGTCACTTCCACCTGTGCGCCGACCTCTACGGAGATCAGCAGCGCACGCAGCGATTCCAGTTCCGTCTCCACGACTGCCTCAAACAGGTCGTAGACCTGCGTTGCCTGCTCGACGGTAAGTTGGCCTTCCCCCTTGACGATCGTCTTACAGTCGGCGCCATAGACAATGATATTCTCGGAAGATTCATTGAGACACAGCCGAAGCTCCTGCACGCTGATCACACCTCGCTGCACGCCGACAAAAATCAGGTTGCTTCTACGCTTGATGTAGGTCCCGATGATGATGACCTGCCCGAGCAGGTGTCTGGCTCTGTCCGGATCCTCCATCTTCTGCAATTCAGCCAGCAGATTCAGCAGCATCGCGATCTGCCGGGCGGTCTGCGTCTCCATCATGTCGTACAGGCGGTTTTCCTCCGTCAGCTTCAGCCATCTTGCGCGCTGTGCATTCTCCGCTGCCAGAATGTCTCCGGTATCGCGCAGCTCATCCCTTGTCAGCTCCAGCTCCTTTCGGATCTGATTCAATGCGGAAATGTCCTCCTTCCAGAACACCCAGCCGCGGCGCAGCCTGTGCCGCTTCAAAAGCGTATCGTCGCTCAGATGGACGGTATCCTGCTGCATCTGCCGCAGCTCGCTTTGCGGCAAAGCCTCCTGCATGGCGGCAGACACATATTGGGAGCAAAATGCAGGATCCGTAATCTGGACGGGCAAACTCGTTGCCTCAAAAAGTTCGTCGTATCCGAGGTTGGACTGAATCAGCCCGCATTGAATGCAGCATTCAAGGATGCTCGCAAAGATCAGGCACTGCGACACCGTCATATCGCCCGCAAGCACCCAGACCCAATGGACCTTTTTGACATACGCATAAGCATAGACCAGCGAAAGCGCAAGCGGAACCAGCGGTAGCCAGCGAATTCTCCTGCTGCGCAGGATGCGGCAGTTTTTCACCATCGAAAGAAGCGCGAACCCCGCGCACAGGGCCTCCCAGCCCAGCACAAAGAAATAGCCGCTCTCATACCGATACGCCCGGTCCGATAAAACGCCGGACGGGAAGGAAAACACCTGCTGGTGCAGATCATTGGTCAGAACGAGCAGGAGCAGTAGCAGTGTCGGAAGATACAGAAGCTTTGTCCATCGCGGCAGCCGAAAATCCTCTCCCTTGCCCAGCGACCGGGAAACAAAGACCGACAGCATGGGGATGAACAGCATCGGGAAATAGTAAAAATACCACAGCCAGCGCTCCGCATCCGTGTTTTCAATGGAAAATTTGATTGAGCGAAGAAGAATCCACAGCACCATCAGCGCCGAGATCGCCAGCAGATAGCGCCGCACCTGCGTCTGCACGATGCGGATCCATAAGGAGTAGCACCATGCGCTGAACAAAAACACATAGATCCCGCTGCGCAGATGGCTGACAGCCGGAGAATGAAAAATATGCCGGCTTGCATATCGGAGCCACATGGCAAACGCAATGAGCGTTAACACGCCCAGCGCATACAAAAGGATCTTTTTTGTCGCTTTGCTCATGCCGTATGCCTCCCATCTCTGGACATTCGTATGGATAGTATATCATGCGGACGGAAAAAGGCAACACAGTTTTACACCCTTTGCCGAGAGAATCGATCCAGTCCATGACCTTTGAAAAAATAATTGCAAACCCTATCCAATCGGCGGGGGCGGAAGGGAGCGATAGCGGCTAAAATACAAATAGAACATACAAAAGAAGAGAAAGGCGGCGGAAAAGCGCAGATGCGAAGGATTGTGCTGGATATGAAAGGCGGACTTCTGGCGGAAGCGGTCATGCAGTCGCTTTCGGGATGCGATCCGGATTTTCTTGTTTACCGTTCTTCAAAGCCGGAGGAAACGCTTGCCCTGTGCCAGACCTGCCGTGCCAATGTGTTGGTGATGGAGGTCATCCGGCAGGGCATCTGGAAGCTGAGCGAACGGCTCAAGCTCTGCAATGCTGTAAAGCAGCTCGGTTGGGCCTGCAAGGTTCTGCTTCTGGTGGACGAGAACGCGGACGAACTGCTTGCCGCCGATGTACGGCAGGCGGTGAAGGATCAGTTGGTCGACAATTTTATCTATGCGTCGGTATCGCCAACCTACCTTGCGGGCGTGATCGACACGCTTTAGAAAGGAGTGATTATATTGCAGGTCGTTATACAGAAAATTCCTGAAAATATGCAGGAATTTGAAACACTCGCCGCCAAAGGGCGGCAGCCGGAGCGCATCTGCGCCCTGTTTCTGTGTGCGCTGGCACTGTTTGACAGGGATAAAGATGCGGGCACTGCCGCAATGGATCTTCTGCGCGGCCCTAAGCCAATGTCGCCGTATGACTGCCAGTTCCTGCGCGACCGGCTGCGTGGCAAAGCCTATCTGCCGCTTGCATATTTTGAAGGCGCAACGCCGGAAAACAGTTATCAGCCGCATGTGCCGTACACGCTGAACGTGCTATCAGACCCAAGGCCTCAGGATATGGAGCCGGGGTATCTGCGCGTATTCCTTAAAACGGCGGGCGCGGATTCGCCGCGGCCTATGAAGCTGCGGCAGAAGGCCTCTACCGGCGAATGGTTCCTCTGGGAATATTCCAGCATTCTCAGCGGTATCCGCGTCCCGGCGGCAGAAGACCCCTGGGCTTAACTTTTTCAGAAAGAGGTACATACTATGGGACTTATCAAAGCGGTGCTCGGCGCGGCTGGCGGCGTGATGGCCGACCAGTGGAAGGAGTATTTTTACTGTGAATCCATTCCGGAGAACGTGATGGCGGTCAAGGGTCTGCACCGCGTTTCCGGGCGCAGCAGTAACTACAAGGGCAGCGAGAACATCATTTCCAACGGCTCCGTCATCGCGGTGGCTGATGGCCAGTGCATGATCATCGTCGATCAGGGCAAGGTCACGGAGCTTTGCGCCGAACCGGGCGAGTTTGTCTATGATGCTTCGACCGAGCCGTCGATCTTCTCCGGTGAGTTGGGAACCAGTATTCTCGACACGTTCAAGAACATCGGAAAGCGCTTCACCTTCGGCGGCGAGCCGCCCAAGGATCAGCGCGTGTACTATTTTAATACCAAAGAGCTCATCGGCAACAAGTATGGCACGCCGAGCCCGGTGCCTTTCCGCGTGGTTGATCAGCGTGCGGGCATCGACATCGACATCGCCATCCGCTGCTTCGGGGAATACAGCTACCGCATCTGCGATCCGATCCTGTTCTACACGAACGTCTGCGGCAATGTCGGTGAGGACTACACCCGCGACCGGCTGGACGGACAGCTCAAGACCGAGCTTCTGACCGCCCTCCAGCCTGCGTTTGCCAAGATTTCGGAAATGGGCATCCGCTATTCTGCGCTCCCCGGCCATACGATGGAGCTTTCCGACGCCCTGAACGAAGTCCTGTCCAGCAAGTGGCGCAACCTGCGCGGTCTCGAGATCGTCTCGTTCGGCGTTTCGTCTGTCAAGGCGAGCGAGGAAGATGAGCAGATGATCAAGGAGCTGCAGCGCAACGCGGCGTTCATGGACCCGACGAGAGCAGCGGCGCATCTCGTTGGCGCACAGGCTTCCGCGATGCAATCTGCGGCGGCCAATCAGGGCGCAGGCCCGGCGATGGCGTTTATGGGCATGAACATGGCAGGGCAGATGGGCGGCATGAACGCACAGGGGCTTTATCGGATGGGTGCGCAGCAGGCAGCGCAGCCCGCACCGGCGGCACCTGCCGGATGGACGTGTGCCTGCGGTCAGACGGGTGTCACCGGCAATTTCTGCCCGAACTGCGGCAGCAAAAAGCCGGAGCCGAAGCCGGCGGCAGGAAGCTGGAAATGCCCGCAGTGCGGCGCGACGGCAACCGGAAAGTTCTGCCCCGAATGCGGCACGAAAAAGCCGGAATCGCAGGCAGACGGCTGGACGTGCAGCTGCGGCGCAGTCAACAAGGGAAAATTCTGCGCCGAATGCGGCAAGCCGAAGCCGGCCGGTATTCCGCAGTACAAGTGCGACAAGTGCGGCTGGGAGCCGGCTGATCCGGCGCATCCGCCGAAGTTCTGCCCCGAATGCGGAGACCCGTTTGACGACGGGGATCTGACGTGAAATCGGCAGTGAAAGCTGCGCTGATTACCATTTCGGTAATTGCCCTGCTTGCGCTGACAGGATGCTCACTGTATCGGCTTGTTGTAACGTCACAGATCAAAGACGGAGGCAGGATGGAAAACCCGGATGCATACAGAGCGGGCAAGGATCTGGTGGAATTTGAGTGGCGGCAGAACCACAGGAATTTCTATCGCAGCTTTTCACTGAAATTTTATCAGGAGAACGATATGCCGCTGCTGATCGGCTGGTTCCCAAGCCAATCCGGCGACGATGAGATAAGAGAAAGCCAGACGGATGCATTTTCCAACCCGATTCCCTGGCAGCTCACATGGGTACAGTGGTTTGAGCTTCAGAATGTGCTGGCAGAGTCGGATCTTCCGGTGTACAGAAAACCGTCTTCTGACAGCTATGATGAAGTTGACAGCGAAATCCGGGTCATTTGGCGCACCGACGATGGGGAAAAGACCCAAACGCTCAGCGGCAGTCAAGCGGAGGCGCTGGAGACCTTGGTGCTGGGCATTGCCGAGGAAGCATATACTGCATCCAAGCTTGAAACAGAGCAGCGTGTGGTGCGCGAAACGGCGGAGCTGATCGTAATCTACTGGGAGCAAAACGCCTCGTCTGCGCGTGACTGCTTCAGCTTCCTTCTCGATGAGCGGACGCTGCCATCCCGAGCGGAGAAGCAGATACTTTTCTCCTACCGGTATCAGGATGGCGGCGGAAAGACCATTTTCAGGAAGAATGCTGCCGTCGAACCGGAGAAGGCGCAAGCGTATTTCAGCAGCATCGGACAAAAGCTTCGCGCACTGAAGCTTCCGGTTTACCACCCCAGCGCCAGCCCGGACGGCGCGGAGAATAGCTGCATTTCCGCGACATGGCAGGACGGCGGCGAGGTTTTCACAAACAACTACTGCGGCGAGAGCGCACAGAGCATCTTTGACCTCCTGGTAGCGTTTACCGAGGAAACAGAGGCCGGGATTTTCTCAAGACCTGCGCCAGACGGCGGATGGAAATGTCTGGAGTGCGGGATGCCGAATGGCAGTAGCGTATTTTGCGCAGAGTGCGGCGTCAGACGCCCTGCGGAAGAATAGAAACGAATAACAAAGAGACGAGGAGGATTTATTATGAATGGACACAAGTTTTTGAAGGTCACCGGGATTCTGATGATCATTGCCGCTGCATTTTCCATCCTTGCAGGTGTATTGGTCGGAGGACTGGGTGCATTGGCGGCAGGGGTCGGCGCGGCATCTGGCTTGACATTTGCATACTGGGCAGCACTGTTTCTGACATTGGTCGGAGGGATTTGCCAGATGATCGCCGGAATTAAGGGCGTCAAGCACAGCAAACGCAGTGAAAAAGCAGGCGGACTCATCGTATGGGGCGCAATCGTGGCTGCATTCAGCGTCTTGAGCATCGTGATGAATCTGGTCAACGGCGGCGAGTTTAACGTCACAAGCGTTCTGACGGGCGTGGCCGTTCCGGCTTTGTACATCTACGGCGCGGTGCTCAATTCCAAGGCAGATGCACAGTACACCGCATAGCTCAAGAAGCGGATATAAAGGAGATCAATACATATATGGGACTGTTCGATAAGAAATATTGCGATATTTGCGGAGAAAAGATCGGCTTACTTGGCAACCGCAAGCTGGAAAACGGGAATCTCTGCAAAAAATGTGCCAAAAAGCTCTCGCCGTGGTTCTCTGACCGGCGCAGCAGCACCGTCGAGGAGATCAAGGCGCAGCTTGCCTACCGTGAGGAAAATCGGCAGAAGGTTGCGGCGTTCCACACCACCCGGACGCTCGGCACGAACACCAAGGTGCTTCTGGACGAGGATGCAGGAAAATTTATGGTAACAAGAGCACGAGATCTGCAGGAGGCCAACCCGGATGTTCTGGACTTTGCAGACGTGACCGGCTGCAATCTTGATATTGACGAGAGCCGTTCGGAACTCAAGCGCGAGGATAAGGACGGCAAGGAGGTCAGCTACAATCCGCCGCGCTATGAATACTCTTATGATTTCTACATCACCATATTCGTCAACAACCCCTACTTCAACGAAATGCGCTTTCAGGTCAACTCCAGCTCTATAGACATTACGCCGCCGCCCTCGGTACGCCCGGGCATGCCGGCAAGATACAACCCCGAAACCAACGTCGAGTACCGCAACTGCAAAAAGCTCGGCGAGGAGATCCGTCAGGCACTGACGCAGGTACGAAAAGATGTGCGTGAGAAGATTGAGCAGGCAGCCGCGCCCAAAGCGGCAGTGACCTGCCCCTACTGCGGCGCAACCACCACGCCGGATGCAAGCGGCCGCTGTGAATACTGCGGCGGCGCGGTGAACGGCTGAACCATCCATCAAATGACGATTTAGAAAGAAGGACTTAAAAATGAAAAAGTATGTAGCATTACTCCTGATTGCAGTTGCGCTCCTGACGCTTGCCGCCTGCGGCAGTAAGGATGCGCTGGCCGGAACATGGTCTGCTGATCTCGGAGATGACGGTGTGATCACATGGACGTTCAACGGAAAAGGCAAATGCACCATGGAGAATGCGTACATGAAGCAGAACGGCACCTATACCATTGACGGCGACCAGCTTACGGTAACGCTGGAGGCATGGAGTGAACCGTCTACTTACACGTTCTCTGTGGACGGCAGCAGCCTTACCATGAATGAGAGCTCTGGCTACGGCATCAGCGGCACTTTTGCAAAAAAGTAAGCCGCATAAGAAGCAATACGTATCATCCACCCACCGGACTTTAGAAAGGAGAAAAAATTATGGATAACCTTACCGGCAGCATGAAAGACGTCGCATTCGCGACCAGTCCCCGTGAATTTGATCTTTCCTATTCCACCACACTCGAGGAGATCATGGAGAAGCTCAATGCCCGCAGGACGGCGTTCCAGATGCCGTTCCAGATCAAGGGCGGCATTCCCGGTCAACGCATCTCGTTCGAGAAAGAACCGAATGTGGACGTTGGTCTCTGGCTTTTCCTCAAGGACGGCACACACATCCGGATCCAGCCGGTCATTACGGAGGCCAAGATGTCGGTTGGAGGTATGCGCGTTGACAAGAACAGCGCACTGCGCAAGGGTCTCAAGGGTGCGACAGTCGGCCTTGCAATGGAGCGTGGCAGCTATATAGACACCGTGACTGAAACCGTGAAGAAGCTTTTGAACGGTGAGGAAGTAGAGGACTATGTCGCACCAGAGGTTCCGGTCGAAACAAAGGACTGGCTGACAACGTTCCTGCTCTGCCTCTTCTTTGGTGGGCTTGGCGTCCACCGCTACTATGTCGGCAAGATCGGCACGGGTATTCTCTATACGCTGACGGCCGGCCTGTTTGGCATCGGGTATCTTGTCGACTTTATCAAGATTCTCTGCGGCAAGTTTACTGACAAGGCCGGGAACCTGATCCAGCGCGAAAAGAAATAATGAAAGCAAAATGGCTCATGTATGCACGCCTGTTTTTTGCCGGGATTGCGTGTTATTTTCTGGTGATCAGCAGATTTGTGCATCCCTGAAGGATATTGGGAGGGAATTATGAAACAGACGAAGACCAAGCTTCTATGCCTGCTTCTTGTGGTACTGATGCTGCTCAGCAGCCTCACCGCCTGCGGAAAGGATAAGGAGAAAGATTCCAATTTGATCAAGCTCGGCGACTATGAGCTGCTTTACAAGGGCGCGTGCATCATGGAAGATTCGGACGGAAATGACGCAATCGTTCTGACACTGGACTTCACAAACAACGGCAAGGAGAATGCGTCGTATCTTTGGAGCGTCGATGAAACAGTTATGCAAAACGGTGTAGAACTGAAAGTTGCAACTGTCTTTGCCGACTACGACACCTTTGAAACCGTGATAGAAGGCCAGTTTACAGATGTCGCTCCGGGCGCAACGGTGGAAGTCCGGACAGCATATCTGCTTCAGGACACGACCAGTCCAGTCGAGGCTACCTTCGAGCAGTTCTTCGGCAAGAAAAGCGGCAAGCTCACCATCGACCCATCCACGCTTGATAGTGAGGCTCCCACGCCTGATACGACCGACACTGAACCGCCCATTGACGGCACGCTGACCCCCACCAATCCAACCAAGACCGGTGATCCGCTGCTCGACTGGTGGAACGGCGAGTGGTACGGTTGGTGGAAGATGAGCGGCTGTTATGGCTACTATGAGAGCATGGAGGGAAAATGGTGGGACGTTTGCGGCGTCATTGACATCGGCACGGACTATACTGGCACGATCACGCTTTGGGACGAGGACTACACGAGGTCCGAGCCCATGGCTTCCGCGCAGGTCAGTTTGAGCGAAGCCGGAACCGGCGAGCACGGCACGGTGATGTCCGAGGGCGGCTGGTTTACAAATGTGGCCCTGGAGCATGCGGACTGGATCGTTGATCCCGCGCTGTTGGATTATGACGACATGATCTGGATCAGCGGTGACTATGAAAACGGCGACGACGAGTTCCACTACGATATCTACCTGCGCCCATGGGGTCTCCGCTGGGATGATATGGAAGAAAGCACATATCCCTACTCCTACACCAACTGGTATCTGCCGCTGATTGACGCGGGTATGTCCATGCCGGACGCCATCGGAGAAGACCCGTCGAACGACTTCAATCCGCATGACAGCGCCCCGCTCACCCAGACGGACGCTACGGCATCCGGCGGAGACGGCATCGTAACTGAGGAGCAGGTGCAGAAGGGCTACGTCTGGATGAACGAGGTCAATAATAATATTTTTTACGCTACTTACGATGATATTGTTGCCTACTTCGGCGTGGAAGGCCAGTTCGTCAAGGAAGAGTACAGCGACCACATGAAGGCAAACTACCGCTACTACAAATGGATCTCTGAGGACGACGACTCCCATTTCATCTACGTCAATTTTAAGGAAAACGAGTCGGGCGTTTATACGGTGAGTGCGTACAACACCAGCGGCTTCTCCGGCAACGAGGCCATTGCGAAGTATCTTGACATCGTGAAGGCCGAGGCCGCGGAGGCAAACAAGGCAGCGTCTGCAAACGCCGAGATGAAGGACTTCTCCATGGAAATCGCCCAGTTTGCGCACGACGATGTGAAAGTCAAGATCATGACGAAGATCCCGGTATCCGGCTGGTCGTTCGATGATAGGGGGCGCTGCCTGGTGGAAAACGACGATCCCACAGCGTTTGGTGCGGGCGCCATCCGGTTTGAGGTAAGAGAGAACGTTGAAAAATTCGATTACTACAAGGACAAATTCGAAAACTATCAGGATATTGAAGACCGCGTGATCGGCGGCATCACCTTCCGCGGCCGCACATACAGGTACATCGGCTACAATTGGATCCAGTATGTCGCGCAGATCGACGACGGCCGCGCACTGTCCATCGGACTGACGAAATTGGAGTGCGTCCCGGGCACGATGCCTGACATCATTCTCAACAACATGACGTTCAAATAAGGGCGTCGTACTTCTGAAAATCTGTATAAAACCGGCTCCCGCCCCAATTTGGAGCGGGAGCATCCGGTTATTTGCAAAAAAACGGAGGCGATGCTGTGAGGTCGAAAGTAATTATTATCGCGGCAGGTCTGTGGATGGGACTGTTCTGTCTGGCAGCCTGCGGCGGTGCCGACAGACGCACCTATCAGTATCCGGAGACAGCGGTCCTTTTTGACGACTTCCAGATCAAAAAAACCGTTTATAGCCCGGGGGTCATGAAGCTCTATTATCGCGGCGGGCAGTTCAAGAACACGCCCATCCGCTGCTACGACGCGAATTTTGAAGATCTGGGCGATCAGTTTGAATGTTCCTTTCAAAACGGCGTTCTGACAGTTCAGGCGGATTTTGCAGAACAAATCAGCGGACTCACGATTGAGGATAAAGACCACGATACGGTCTATCATCTGCGCTATCTGGACTCTCCGCAGTTTGCGTGGCTGGCGGATACGTTCTGGCTGAACTACGGTATGATGACGATGGGAGACGAGGCGCGATATTACAGCGATGCGGAGCGGCAGGCGCAGGCAGAGCAGGAGCGCGCCGAGCATGAGCAGACACGCAATGTTTTTGCGCTGCTCGAGGGCACGTGGATCTCCGAGGATGGCGTGCAGAAATATGTGTTTTCCGAGAATGAGGACGGGACGCACTGGTACGCAGAGGAGCTGTGGTTCGACGAAACGGAGCAGAAATGGAATGGCTGGGAGCTGTGCGTCGAGTCCGCGTTTCAGACGCCGTATTTCGGCGGAGAATACAGTGAGGACGTGGCGGAGCACCTGCAGGAGATCGTGCTGGGAAACAGCGATCATGCGGCGGCGGATCTGCACGTCCTGTACGATACGCAAAACGCGGTCATATTGGGCGGCGGGCTGACTTACCACAGAGAGTAGGGCTGCGGTGCCGTCAGGCGCCGACACAGGAAACGAGGAAGTAACATGGCAACACAAGTAACAAATTATCAATGTCCCGCCTGTACGGGACCGCTCCATTTTGTAGGAGAATCCGGCAGGCTGGAGTGCGATTACTGCGGCTCAAGCTTCGATATCGCAGAAATTGAGGCGTTCTATGCGGAAAAAGAAGCGAAAGCAGCGGAAGCGGCGCAGAAGCAGGGAGAAACGGAAGCGGCTCAAAAATCTGCCGAAGCGGAAGAACAACAGACTGCCTCAGACGGCTCTGACTGGGATGCTTCCGGTCTGAGCGAGGACTGGGGCGCGGATGCAGCCGGCATGAAGGCCTACTGCTGCCCGTCGTGCGGGGCAGAGCTAATTTGTGACGCAACGACTGCAGCCACATCCTGCCCATACTGCGGAAACCCGTCGGTACTTCCGGGGCAGTTCAGCGGCATTTTGAAGCCCGACTTTGTGCTTCCCTTCAAGCTGAGCAAGGAGGATGCCATCAAGGCGTTGAAGAAGCACTATCTCAAAAAGCCTCTGCTGCCATCGACCTTCTCCAAAGCTAACCATCTGGAGGAGATCAAGGGTGTGTATGTACCTTTCTGGATGTACGACGGCGAGGCCAGCGGAAGTGCGCAATTCCATGCTACGCAGGTACATACCTACACCTCAGGAGATTATGAGATTACGGAGACAAGCCACTATGATGTGCGGCGCGCAGGCTCCATTGCCTTTGAAAAGATCCCGGTGGACGCGTCGAGCAAAATGCCGGACGATTATATGGACTCCATCGAACCGTATGATTACGCGGAGCTCAAGCCATTTTCCACAGCGTATTTGCCTGGATTTCTGGCGGACAAATATGATGTCAGCGTCGAAGACAGCCGGGAACGGGCGGACACACGCTGCGCGGGCTCGCTGCTGAGCGCACTGGAACGCACGGTTTCGGGCTACACCACCTGCAATGAAACGTGCCGGGATATCCACTTGAAGCGCGGCAAGGTGCATTACGCGCTGCTACCCGTCTGGATCCTGAACACAAGGTGGGAGGGAAAAGATTTCCTCTTTGCCATGAACGGTCAGACAGGCAAGCTGGTAGGAAACCTTCCCATCAGCACGAAACGGGTCGTTGGTCTGTTCGCAGCGATCGCGGCGCCGCTCATTGCCATCGGCGTGACTGCGCTGCTGCTTTTGGTGCGCTAGGGGGGCTGAGAAATGAAAAAAAGAATACGTTGTCTCCTGCTGGTGCTTATTTTGACGCTTGTATTCTGCGTGGGCGCAGCTGCGGCTGAGCAGACAGGCGCACAGCT